>ERZ1034701.268-NODE-268-length-23129-cov-14.243521_pt1 | contig 23129 bp, 11 predicted proteins | sample MGYA00520651_ERZ1034701 | MGnify/ENA primary metagenome ERZ1034701 (study PRJEB33766, sample SAMN09781713) | gut metagenome | biome: gut microbiome | host: Homo sapiens | place: Madagascar | study: EMG produced TPA metagenomics assembly of the PRJNA485056 data...
AGCAGTTTGCAATCTGCTGAGCAATCTGCATGTTACCCTGCTGCAAAGCATTGATAGTCTGCATACCGCTCATACCAACCTGATTACCTACATTCTGAACCTGAGAGGTCAAGGCAGAAATGGCACTCTGAATCTGACCTTCGGTGCAGTTCAACTGAGTAGCCAAATTGCTGAGAGCATTGCGGTTGCCACCGATGGCATCCATCAGGAGACCACGACCATAGTCATTGTTAATCTCGTTGGCGAGACCACCACGACCATTATTGCCGAAACCTCCCCAGCCGTTACCTCCCCAACCCATGAGGAAGAAAAGGAAGATTACCCACATGAACCATCCACCTTCGCCACCGAAACCATTGTTTCCCTTCATGGCAAGAAGGACATTTGGGTCAACACCCTGCTTCTGGAGCAGAGGCGCAAGAAGACCTAGCATCCCATTGTTAGATGTTGAGCCTTCGTTTCCGAATACATACGTTTTACTTTCCATATTATCCTGAAATCTTTTTTTTTGTTAAACACTAAATTATGATTCTCACTTTGTAACGTTACGGGCACAAAGATACGAATAATATGGATAGAGATAGATAAACTCGTAAAAGATTGTATAAGTGTGTGATTAGCAAAGATTAATAGTTACGGAAAAGGTCGTAAATATACAGGAGGGTCGATTAGGTCTCTCCTATATATATAATGTGTAGCTACTTCTAGAGGTTCAAGCCATACTTCCGTGATAGCTTTCGGAAGAAAGCCTTCTTGTTGGCAAAGTAACGGATAAGCGACTTATTCCACTTCTTTTCATGCCCGAACTGGTCGTGGATGCCTTCGGGTATCTTGCCATCGTGAACATACTTCTCAAATGATGAGATAGACTTGCCCATTTCGTTAGCACACCAGCCCTTGTTGGCTTGGGTATCATTCATCATGGCAGTAAGGAGTGCCACCAGTTCCATATCGTTCTCCGAAAGACCACAAGGGATAGGTTTGCCTTCCGCTTGGGCTACTGCTGATTCATGTGCCTTATCAGCGAGCGCACGAAGTCCAGCTTCGATGATGCTGTAATTTACTAATTGCGACATAAGCGTATATAATTAAAATGAGTGTAATCAGGAACATATCACAATAGTACATCTGATTTGTGATAACAACAGAGTCGTACATGATATGTATCACATTTACTCCTGCAATATAGAGTATCGGGATGCGCCACTCTACACACAATCTGTGCAATACCTGACCTTTCCAAAGAGAAATCGGGTATAGGATATAAGTGATGAAATAGAAGAACCAGACAGGTTCCTCATTCTCTTCGTACCATAGTGTTATCTCCATCTTGTTGTCATAGAACTGAGATACACCATACCATCGCATAAGCATGACCAATATAGGCGCATACTTGAAATAAAGCAAGTCCGTCTTAATCTTGCTTCGTTCAGGGAGAAGTTTCGTAATCTCTCCAATTAACTTCTTGACTCGTAGGTCTTCTTCTTCATATTTTTTCATAAGCCTTCATTTTTAAGTTTATAATGATTGGATAATCTTTTGCTGATGTAATCACCTGAGATTCAGATGTTCTTAGATGCTGCAAATATAAAAAGAAATAATGGAAACATAATAATTTAGAATATTTTTAATAGTTAAACTTTATAAATACTTACAGATTGATAGATTTACACAAGAAATAGAGGTAAAAAGTTTCAGATTAAAAGCAATTATCCCCCGAAAGCCTAGCACTTTCAGGGGATAGTCATATATGTATTACTTCTCAGCCTTCGCCTTCTGGTTAGCCACAACTACCTTGTTAGCCTTCTCCAGCACGTCAAGAATGTTCTTTCTCAACTCTCTGATTCTCTTCATGTCCTCAGCGTTGTAGGCATCCTTGCCATCATCCAAGAAACCTTTCTTCAACTCTGAAATCTCCTGCTTATCAAGGGAAATCTCGTCAATGGCATCAATGGCAGCCTTGTTGGTGTTGTAGTAGCCATCGCTCTCATTTGGGGCATTATCTACAATAGCATCATATCTAGTCTTGAATGAGTTTAACTTTTCAAAGAGTTGTTTCAGCTTCATATCCTCAAACTCATCCATAGGGGTAGCATGATTATTATAGATGTCCTCAGCATTAAGTTGGTGCGGTCTGTACTCATCACCACTCTCCTCCGCACGTTCCTTCTTTCTTGCCTCATTGTAATCTTTTACATCTTTCTCATACAACTTGTAAGTCTTGTATTCCTCAGAGCCATAGAAACGTTCAAGCAGAGAGTAATCGCCATCAATCTTAGCTTGTTTCTTCAACTTACTAATCGTGTTGGCTGCTCGGTCGTAGTATTCCTTCTTATCCCAGAACTCATCACCCTGCTTTTTGCTTACTGGTCTATCATCAGGATTGCTGACGAACTTGCTAAGAACTGGAATGTCTGCCATCTTGATTTCCTTCCGGTCATTGAGCGACTTGGTAAGCAAACCGAGCACCTGACTGCCCATGGTGTAAGCACCACCGAGATAAGAAGACAATACATGGTCAACCACAGCAGGGTTATTCAGATTGTATCTTGGGTTACCAAAAGCATCCCATTTGTTCTGCTGCACATCAGGATAGTCGTTTCCGATTGAGTTCATCATCCTTGATGCACGCACCAGCCAATCAGGAGTGCCCACGTATGCCTTGGTAAAGTTAGGGTCATACTTATTGTACTCTGTCTCCTTGAATAATGGCTTGCCAGTAAAGTCAACATTGAAAGCCAACTCAAAGACTGGGCGAATAGCATTCGGCATAAGACTGACCGCAATATTTCCGTCATATCCAGTTGGGTCGAGCGGAAGCATATCCACAACCTGACCGAGCAAGTCTTCTGCATACTGACTCCAACTCTCCTCAGCCAACTCGCCACCCATCATCTTGGATGCAATCATATCGCCTATTCCATAGAAAGCACGGAACTCCTGAGCAAGCGGAATCTTCACGAACTCATGAGTAGTAGGAACCCACATAATCAGGTTGTTTCGTCTATCCCACTTAGAGAACTGCCAATACTTATCCTTTATGCTAACATATTTATCCTTATCATCATCACCACCAAAACCAAAGGCACTAGCAATCACATCAAACAACTGCATAAGGGCAGCGTTAACGATAGGAACCAGCACACCACTCGCCAACCAAGATGCTGTAACAGCCGTGAACTTGAAAGGATGATGCTTAGCAAGCGCACCAAGAGTCTGCAAACTCTGTACTGCTGGGTTGATGAAGAGATAAAGGTTTCTAATCATCTGCCAGCCATATTCGCCAGTACCCTTGCGGTTGAAGTTCAAGGTCACGTCCTTGGCATCATTCACAGCCTCATCAATAGAACGTCCATACTGAATAGAGGTCATGTAAACCGCAAATCGGTTACTATCCTCAATCATTCTGTTCAGAAACTCGATACTATCCATGATGGTGTGCCCTACCTTAACTGGGTTCGTCTTCCATCTATCCAAATCCTTCAAGTCATTCTTGAATTTCTTCTTCAAGTCTTCCACGTCAAGTGAAGAGACAAAGCCAGTCTCACCACCATTCATCATGAAGTCATAGAACATCTGTTCCTTTGGTGTAGCGTTTCCGTTGCTTACCTTCTCTCTCAACTTGCCGTTCTGATAATCTCTCAGCATGAAACCGAGATTCCAAGATGTAGCCAGATTCTTTCTGAGCAGATAGTTGTATCTTCCATCCTCACGAATAGCGGTAGAAGCCAGCGTCATGGTCAGGTCTCGGAAGTAGTTGGAAGGAATGAAGAGAGGTGAAAGACTGGTGTAGGCAGCAGCCATTTTTCTGCCCAACCAAGCAGCAGCCTTATCCAGTTTGCCGCTCTGAATCTCTCTTACTCGGTGTGCTCTGGTATTATTCATCGCCTGAGCCAACTGAGGGTCACCATTTACATAGATAACATACTCCTCGCCATCTTTCATCACTCTTACCTCATGTTCTCTCTCCTCGCTGTGGGTCTGAGGATAGGCAATGTTCAAGCCGTCTCTCTGCTGGGTAGCATCGCCAGTCTGAGCCATCTGCTCCATCTTCTGCTCAAAAGCATCAATAGCAGCCTTCACCTGATTACTATTCATCTGAGAAGTAATCTGAGGTGTAGCAGGAATCCACTCTTCGTTGCCGTTGGCATCCGTACTCTTCACATACCAAGCCTTGCTCAGGGTGAGCAGGGAGGTTGGATGATTCTGAGCCAAGAGCATCAGGTGTTGCTTCACCCAGTTCTTGTTGTTCAACAGGATTCCACTCTCTGCCATGTTCTCGATGTAAGCGATAGGGTCATCAGCGATAGAGGTTCGTCCGTGTGCCGTCTTCAAGGTCTGATTGAACGCACCCTTGCCACCACCTACATAGTCCCATACTTGGTCGGCAGTAGTGCCATCCCAGCCACGGAGAGGAATATAATGGCTATACATATCTCGCACATACAGATAAGTATCTTTGCTCATCATTCCTGCCTTATAGCCATCACGGAGAATCTTCTTTGTAGCTGCATTCGTAGCATTCCAAAGGTCTTGCACCTCAGCTACGTGACTACTCTCAATATCCCTTACCAGTTTGTGGGCAGCTTTCTCAAAGTCTGAGCCACCGAAGAGAGCCGACAAGCCTGAGTAATCATAGGCGATACCATTCTCATCATAACGATAGTCCATATAGGAAGGAGAGTATTTCGTTCTGAGAGCGTTATCTCTCTGTCTCCAAGTAGTGAAATCCACTCTTCCAAACTCCAAATCGCTATCATTGGTAATACGGTTCATATCGCCCTTGTAAGCCTTGTATGCCGCACTTCTCAGAGCCACGTCCTCATAATCAGCTTCCAAAGACTTCTTGAATGCCATCTGAGCATCACGCTCCAAACCATGCTTAGCCATCATGTAGATACGGACATTATCGTAGCTATCACCCAGTATCTTCTTCATCTGATGATAAGCCTTTCTGAGCGGCTGCAAGAACTCATTGTTGTACTCCTCAAACTCGTTCTTTCCCTTGCCATGACTGCGGTTCTCGGCAGTATAGGCATCCTCAGCCATGTTCAGGCGGTCAACACCCACTTCCTTCATAATAGCTTCCTGAGCCTTGCGGATAGCCAGCATACTATCTTGGAAGGCAATACGTTTCAGAACAGAACCACGCTGCAACTCTCGGTTGAACTCTCCAAGGGCAATATCATCACTCAGAAGATGCTGCTCGTAGGTTGGAGCAGTCTTCCACAGAGCCATCTGTTTGCGGTACTCGTCCACTCTTCTCAGGAAGTCAACGGCACTCTCGCCAGCGTTGCGTTGTGGGATGGTTGGTCGCTTGGCATCCTTAGGCAGATTATTATCCTTCTTCCACTGGTTCAGGTCATGCTCAAACTTGTCATAGCGTAAGGAAAACTTGGTATTACCAACGATATTGGCATTATTCTCATCGAATATCACATAGTTGTAATCGGCTTCCTCAGCACCGCCATGAATCATGCCAGCAGGGTACTTGATACCGACAAAACCTATTTCACTCAAAGCCCTTGACGCTAATTTTGCACCACGCAAAGGTCTTTCACGGTCGAAGAAGTCTTCCAAAGCATGATAAAGTTCTTCACCTTTTAATGTAGGAAGTTTCTGCATTCCGTTCTCAGGAGAATCAAGTTTCATTTGGATAATACGCTCAATCCTATCTTTATCATATCTCGCTCCACCATCTTTGAAATACTCGTTGTCACTAAAACCATGATGGGTAATTTCCCAAAGTCTGTACCATTTTTCTAATGGGAAGTTTTGAGACTCATTCCATCCAAGATAGTTTTCACCATTATCATCTGGTATGTCAACATCATAGCGATAAGCTTCATTGCTAGACTCAGCTATCTCATTATTATTCTTTTGTAAAATAGCAGACAACTCTTTCAATGTCTCATCATCAGGGAACATTTCCAAAGCAGACTTCAAATCTTGTCTAGCGTTTTCTAAGCCCTTATCTACATCTTGGTTTTTATTGATATAATGGCTAAGCATTTGTCCAGCCTCAGCAGACATATCAATCTTATAATCAAAGCCAAACTTTCCTTTTCTATCTTTTGCACGTTGTGCGTAATTATCACCTATTTTCTTAGAGTTTGTAACATACACACCATGCCCAAAAGTCTCACTTCCCTCACCCTCAAAAGCATGAGACAAATCGAACTTATCAAAGCTAACACCAGTACCATGATAGGTACGGATGCTAAACTTAGGGTCAGAGCCAGTAAGCAGAGGAGCAATCACATGTTCCGTCAACTGGGTAGGGATTCCGTTGCCGATGATGGTATGGCTCAGATTCTCAGAGAATGGCATCTTGTAATCATCGCTCACTCCTGATACTCTAGCGAGCACTCTACCCATGGCACGATATACCTTGCCATCAGGCATCACAATCACGTCACCACTCTTGGTTCGGAGCGTTGGCAGAAGCTCATCAGCGAAAGCGTGAGGAACCTTGCCGTCAGCATAGGCACTACCCATCACGTACAATGGCTTGTCAATGTTTCGCCAGTCAATGCCATCAGCCTTCAAGCGAATATCCATCCAAGGAGCCACACCATTCTTCTTCTCGGTCAGGGTCGGGATAATATCAGCCACAGCTTCATACCATCCACTCTTGCGTGCCATCTTCTTTGGCTTTTCAGGAAGTTTGCCATCACGAACCGCACGGACAATCAATCTCTCTCGGTTGGTATAGCCGCCATAGTCAGCAGCGTTATAGACATCTGCATCCCAAGTGTAGCCGTTGGCGTCCAGAGCATCCGTGATAGTCTTCATCGCATCTGAATCCTTATAGCCCTTCACATTCTCAATGGTCACCACCTTTGGCTTAATAGCATTGATGAACTCAGCAGTACTAGCAGCAGTCTCCTTGTCAAGTTCCACCTCAGCGTGATTACTCTTCGCCTGAGAGTAGTTTTTGCATACAGGAGAAGCATGGAAATACTCCACCTCGCCATCAATCTGCTTCACCAACTCCCTAGGGTCAACATCACGAACATCAGCAGTAACGATGTGCTGACCGAAGTTGTTGCGATATACACCGCTTATCTTCTCATCATACTCCACTGCCACCACTGGGTCGATAATACCCTTCAAGCCTTCCTCAACAAGACCACCGCCACTAAAGTAGGTTCCAGCCTTTATGAGAGTGCCATCCTTCAGGGAGAACTTAGGTTCCTCGCCAGCAATCTCAGCCTTGCGATTCTCGCCAAGAGCCTGAGCAATATGAATCATCTTCTTGTTAGCCATCTTCCAGCCGCTAGGCATATCATCAATGGCAGTCTTGATAGCATCATCCACCTCATCAGGAGTGTTCAGACTCTTCAAATCCTCTGCCATATCAGCCGCCCCACTCTCCTTTCCGTCAGCCATATCACGGAGAGAGAAGGACACATCACCCACGCCCAAGAAAATCTGGTCTTTGCGAGCCACGTCCTCAGTAGATTCAGCGAGAGATTTTCTTCTCTCCTCAGGAGTCATGTTCAATCGGGCAGATACATTACGAGCTTCCACCTCTCCAGCGAGTGACTTGTAACTATTGAAATCATCATTCTTCTGATAAGCATTATAAAGACCTCTGTTCTTCTCAATCAGAGCCTTTGCTTCATCTTCCTTACCTTCTGCACGTAGCTGCTTAATCTGTTTGGTGACCTCATCAAACCTCTTCTTGACCTCACCTCTAACCAATCTAGGACTACCGCCCTTGGCAAAGCCTTCAATATCCTGAATAGCGTGCTGAATCTCGTGATTCAATATGCCATTCATATATTTCAACTCATCAGCATGTATGGTTATGGTGTTGGTTTTTGAATTATATTCACCATTTGAAGGCATATCGTTCATAATGGCATCCGTATCAATACGCACATCTTTCAACTGGGGATAAGCCTTAAATAATTCAGGTGCATCAATCACCTCAGATAGTTTGCCGCCATTCCAGAGCATATCATCCTCGTAACGCTTAACGATTTGTCCACCACCTACGTCCATCGTGTCCTTTATCTTGGCATCAGGCATTTCGTATCTCCACTTGCCATCAGCACCACGCTCCCAGCCAGTAGCCATCTTGATTGCATTGGCATCCTTCTTCTCCTCTTCCATCTTGCGAGCCACAGAGAGATTATCCATACGAGCAGTACGCTCCTCTGCCTTGTCAGCAGCAGCCGCACCACGCTCACCAGCGAGAGAGAAACGGATGTCATTCTTGCGAGAATTGAAACGCTTTGAAGGTGGTATCACATTACCCTTATTATCATAAGTAATGAGGTCATTCAACTTTCGATTATTCTTGGCATTCTTATATCTGTATTCCTTGCCATCATCAAAGCCGAACTCATTAGCATCATTGCCATCCCACCATAATTGATTTGCAGGAACTTCGTCTTCAATGATACGATATTTTCCTTCCAATCTATGGTCACCGTGCATTTCAGCATACTTCTTTGAAGGAGTAACCCAGTCACCATTACGCAACTTGCCTTCCTTTACAGAAGTAGGAACGGCACGATAAACCTTAACCTTAACATCTTTCTCGCCATTCTTAATGGCATCAATAGCCGTATTAATAGCCTTCACTGATTCCAATCCATGAGGAGTGTTCTGAGAATAACGCTCAGGGTGAGAGAAGTAATCATCAGGCTGAGGAGTATAACCCATAGCCATATCCTCTAGGTTCACATCCGAGCCACTGGATTCCCAATCGTCACGTCTCGCCTTGTCACTTTCATACCCAGGGTTTCCCGGTGCAGCCCATGCACCTACACCTTGGTATGCGCTTTCGGTATCATCATACCCCTTGCGTCTGGCAGCCTCATCAAGCATTTCCCTGGCTGTAGCATCATCACCCTTAGCAAGAGCATCCATATACTGCTTGTCAAGTTTATCATCAGGAATCAAAGAAAGTTCCTCCAAGTGCTTTTTGCGCTTGGCTTCCTCTTCCTCTGCTCTCTTTCTAGCAGCTTCCATAGCATTACGCTCTGCTTCAACCTGCTTTCTTCGTTCCTCAATCATTGCATCAAGGTCACCAAAATTCTCCTTCAAGGCTTCATTTATAGGTTTGGTGTACTTAATTATATCCTTAAATGAGAAAACGTTACCTTCGTTTACCTGCAACAAATATCGTTTGATGTTTGCTCTGGCACGTGCCGCCTCAGCAGTAGAACCTTTCTCTACAGCATTCGCATACATAGCAACATCATCCTCATTTACCCCAAACTTTTCTGCAATACTCTTGATTTTTTCATCCTTCAATGAAAACTTTTCGCCATTTTCCTTGGTAGTTTCAGAAGAATTGTCTATCTTTGCAGCAGATTCCTTGGATTGGGAGAGAGCTGTGTCACCTCCCAACGAAGAAGTGGCAGTGTCCATACTCTTGCCATTTTCCAAGGATTCTCTTTTCTCGTATGCAGTCAACAACCATTGTTCTCTAGGTTCACCCTTATACTCCTTACTTACAACAGCAAAGTGTGTAGGTGATTCCAACTTGATGCGATTGTCGCTTTCCTGAACAACCTCCATACTATCTATGATAGACTGCAAATTGTCAACGACCTCAGGATGCTTTCTCAGAATCTTATCAAGACCAGTCTTTCTATCTCCCCATACCAAAGATATATCACCTATAGTATGATGATGCAAAGCTGCTGTTGCCTCACCGCTACCAAGTTCCTTCAAGAACTCTATAGCTGCTTTAGCTTTTCCACGGAACTGATTATAGACATTACCAAATACACCTACACTTACAGGTTTGATTTCATCAGCCCCAACTTTAGTGTTGCTCATGCCATCAATGAGATTATCAACCATACCATAGCTATCAGCCACCGCCTTCTTCAAAGCAGCAGGAATCTCGGTAGGAACATCTTCCTTTCTTCTCATTCGTCTTACCACATAATCTATAGCTTGGGCAGCATCAGAAGTAAAGATGCCAGTCTTGTAGTTGTATGACTGGGCATTGTTCATACCATAACCAACATCATGTGTCTCATGTGGGAGATTCTGCAATTCGGTAAGCACCTCTATCGCCTTGGCATTGTCGGCAATATCCTTCATGTTGCCAATGGCAGCACTAACAATCTGGTCAACCTCTTCATCAAGCAAGCCCTGCTTGGTAGCCGAAGACTTCACCTCATTGTCCGAGATATTAGGATATACCTCAGTAGGATGAGCCACACGACCATCAGGCAAAGTGATATAGTATCTTAGTGGACGATTTGTAATATCGCTCACAACATAGCTATCAGCAGTAGGCTCATACACTCTCTTCTCCTTGCCGCCAGCAGTCTCTTCGATGTGATAAGGAACACCATTCACCTTATAGGCATCCTTCAATGTAGAAAGGACTTCCTTCTTCTCTTCATCGCTGAGTTTCTTGCCAGCTTCAAAGCGAACTGGTTTTGACTTCAACGAAAATTTAGTGTTACCAACTATCTTTGCATCATCCTCATTAAATATCACATAGTTCAAGTCACCCTTTTTCGCTCCACCCCATATCGTACCAGCATAATACTTGATACCTGTAAAGCCGAGTGAAGATAGGAAGTTGCTAGATGCCACAAAACTGTCACGTTCCTCAAACTTTGTTCCATTCAACGCATAATACAACAGACCATTGTAAACATCGCCAAAGTTTTTGTCAAGTGAGTAACCATTGCGTACCAACCTATTAACATCAACACCTAGTTTCTCCAAACCTTCACGAACAATCTTCTTTTGCTCCTTCTTCATTGGTTTGTTCCAATCAAGGTAATTGTTGCCAGTATCATCAGGTATCTCTACCTCGTATCTGTTAGCCTTGGCACGTTTCAAAGAAGGAATATCTTCCTCTATCAAGCCCTCAAACAAAGACTTCAACTTATCGAAATCAGCCAACTCCTTCTGTGCTGCATTTTGTTTCCACTCTGGCTTAGTCTCGTCATTGACGATATTCTCATCCTCCTTGATAAGTTCATCCATTCTGTTAAAAGTTTCCTTCTTTGCCTTAGCGAAAGAACTTCTCACAGCATTATCAATGAATCGACCGAACCAATTATCACCATTCTTAATAGCCTTGAAAGCCTTTGGAGTCTTTATCTTTTTTACCTTAGCTTTCAGAGCATAGGATGCACCGATTTTAGCCGATTTAGTCACGTAAATACCATGACCGAAAGTTTCTGAGCCAGCACCTTCAAAGGCATGTGAAGTATCAAAGCGGTCAAAGTTCGCTCCTGTTCCGTGATAAGTCTTCAACGAGAACTTTGTGTGCTCGGTTATTTTCATATCCTCAGGCTTGAAGATAACATAGTTTGTATCTCCTTCCTCAGCACCACCAAAGTTACGACCAGCCTTATACTTAATGCCAGTGTAGCCAAGAGAAGCGAGAAGCTTGCTTGCTGCCTTATCATCATTGAAGGACGCATCATCCTTAACACTTCTCATTGAGATAGTCTTATAGAAGTTATCAAAGGTTCTATCCTTCTTGAAGTCCTTGATATCATAGCTACGCAAAGAAGGTAGTGCTTTAGCTACCTTATCAATCAGTTCATCAGTTATAGGAGCATCCCAATCTAGATAGTTGCTGCCATTATCCTCAGGTATACCAACCTCATAGAGATTATGGTATGGCTCAGCCAACTTCTTCATTTCATTGTAGAAGTCTATCTTTTCCTGCTCTGTAAACTTGTCATTCATGGCTATTTGCTTATCACCATGCAGGAATGACTCTAGTGTAGGATATTTCTTGGCGAACCTTGTAACATTAGAACGCTGAATGCGATAATATGCTTTAGAAGGGTCATTATCCATCAGAGTAGCATAGCTTTTTCCTATCTTTTTCGATGAAGTAACATAGCCACCCCAACCAAACGCTTGTGAGCCAGCACCCTCGCCCATGTGGTCGAAGTCAAACTCTGTGAAGTCAGCACCGCTACCATGATACACCTTCAACGAGAACTTAGGAGCAGCAGCTATCTCCTGATTGATGCTGTTCACAACATCATCAGTAACAATATCGCCCTCCTGAATCTGCTGAGGTTCACGACCAGCATTCTTCACAAGTTCTGCTTGCTCTGCTCTGGTCAAGATACGGTTCACCTTCATCGCACCAGTAATCACCCAAGGGTCAGTCTCAGGGTTCGGGTTGGTACGATACATATAATATCCATCAGTAGGCAGATGTTTCAAACCAGCCAATGAATGCTGATACTTGCCAGATGGATTGACACCCTCTTGGCGAGCTTCCTCCTGATAATCAACATCAGCAGCATACTCCACCTCAGCGAAGACGAAGTTCTTAGGGAAGAGAGTCTTGTTTCCCTCAGCATCCTTGCGGTTGAACTGGATAGCATAAGGAACCACACCCAAGTGCCAGCCTGGTCTATAGGCTAGCTTACCGCTACCGCCTTGTGTACCCTTGCCGCCCTGCTTAACCTGAGGTCTGCCAGTCTTGCTTTCTCCTGCAATAGGAGCCGCATCAGCATCGAGCCATACACCTACTGGAGTAGCAGCACCATCAGGGTTCGCTACCATTGGTGGATAGAGTTTGCCATCCTTTAGCACGAACACCTTGTATCCGATACCCTTCTTCTTAGGCTCAGGCTTTTGACGGAGAGAGAAGGAAACATCTTCGCCAGTCTCAGAGTTCGTTACCTGACCATTGGCAGTCTTCACATAGGCTTGTTCGATAGAGCGGATGATGTTCTTGGTTACATCGTTATACTCAGTACCAAAGAATGCCAACTTAATCTTCTGTAATATCTCATGGATAGCAGCGAGCAGAGGATGAGACATCTTCATAGCGAGAGTGTGAGCAAGGTTCAAGTCACGAATCATTTCGCCCACAGCATCAGCCACCACCTCCTCAGCATAGTAATCTCTAGCACGTCCAGAGAATCCAGCATCGGAATATCTCTGCATGGTCTCATCTACCGCCTTGTCGAAGGCATCAGAGCCATAGGTATCAAGCACAAGCTGAGTCAACTCATTGTATGCAGCAGGGTTCAGACTTTTGATTTGGTGAGTCATTTCGTGACCGAAGATAAACTGAGCACCTTCCGTGATAGAAGAGTCAAGAGTGATGAAGATGGTACGATGCACGTTGCCATCGGCATCCGTGGTCTCCTGAATCCAGCCGTTGCCCAACTTGTCTGAGTACTGCCATTGAATGTTAGCACCCATCATCTTAGCCAGTCTCTCGAAAGCCTTGCGAGTCTTCTCGCCCACGATATTGTCAACGACCTTCATATCATCCACCTTATTCTTCTCTACGTCAGCAGCACGCTCGGCAGTTGTCTGTTGCTTGCCATTCTCCTTGGCAGAGAAAGGAAGGTCAGATTCATCACGCTCTGCGCCTAAAGGATTCTCATCAGTAGCATCCTCAGGAATATTTATATTATCATTTATATTGTCATTTATCTTCTCATTATCCGTTTCATTAGACAAATCATTAGATTCATTATCCGATTCATTATCCAACTTCGCCTCTGACTTCGCCTCTGGCTCAGCCTTTTCATCCGACATCGCCTTCTGCTCAGCCTCTGGCTCAGCCTTGTGCTGTTCAGCATAGGCTGCATTCTCCTGAGCACGTTTCTGCTCTTCAAGTATGTTCTCTGCCTGAGCAATGCGAATATTTTCAACAAAGTTTCTTGCTTCCGATGCCTTGAAACCGCTATTGAGTACACCGATGAGAGCATTCCGAATATCCTGAGTATCGAGTGATTCAAGGTTGGATGGACGATTCTCCCACAAGCTATGAACAAGCGCATCAATAGTAGTTCCCTTGCCATCAGCAGCGAGCAACTGAGTCTTGGCAAAGTCTTCTCTGCTCAATCCAGTCTCTTGCTTAACACCCTTACTTGTCTCTGTTCCCTCATAGTTGAGAGAGTGAGCACCGAGGTTGCTAGCCACATACTCCTCAGCAGTGAGCGGAGTTGTATCAGTAACGTCAATGCCAGTACTATCATACAGACGATGAAGGAGAGAACCGATGGTATCTCGGTAGAGTTGTGATACAGCCTCAGCATCATCCTTAACAGCACTCTTCAAGCGAGCGAACTTTCTTCTTGCCTTCTCAATGAGATTCTTTCTTCCCTCAGCAGTATCTTCCACCTTGGCAAGTTGTCGCTCATTATAAGCATCACGAATAGCGATAGCAGAATCATAAGCCGCCTGAGCATCAGCAATAGCCTTCTCCTTGGCATCCTTTGCAGCCTTCTGTTCCACAAAAGTCTTACCCTTCACGGTCATGTTACTAGCCTTGTCGAGTGCCTTCTTTGCATCAGACACATATCCAGATACGATACTATCTGCATCCTCACCGAACTGAGTATCATACAACTCAGCAGTCTGTGCGGCTGTCAGCTTCGAGAAGTCAGGATTGCCATCCTCCAGCATAGGAACAATGGTTCCATCTTCAAGAGTCATGGCAGGAGTCTGCTCAGGAGCAGGAGTGTTCTCCTCAGCATTTGATTCCGATTGATTATTCTCCTCATTAACGATATTGGTATTCTCATCCAAAGGTGGAAGCTCACGATGGTTGTTGATATAATCAAATGATGCAGACCACTTTTTACCATCCTTATCTTCAAGGATGATACTACCCTGCTCATCAATACCGACAACTTTTGATAGAGTGTTTTCCTTTGGTCTTCCGAAACCATCGCCACTCATCCAGATTTCGCTACCTTTAGGCAAACCGAGATTTGCAAGCTGAGAATCCTCATCAGATTCTTCTCCACTATTATCCTCTATCATTGAGGATTCAGGCATAGCTTGTTTGTATTCATCGAGCGACATAGAAGAGATAGTTGCCACATCTTCTTTGCTAACAGCATGAGGAACAATAGTACCATCACTCTTCAACTCAACTACCTTAGCTTTAGCACCAGCATCACGAATAAGGAATAATCTAGAGTCAGGATATTTGGTATTACCATCCTTGTCGAGCACATCAACGAGCACCACGTTACCATTATCATTGAGTATCTGATTGAAATCAAATGAAGGTTGAGTCTCTTCTGTCTCCTGATTCTTCTGTTCAGCACGTTCTTTCTCCATCTGTTCACGCTCAGCCTTGGCAGCTTCCAGTCTCTTCTGGTCTTCCAAGTCTTTCATCTGCTGCAAGTCTGCAAGCGAATAAGGATTCTCCACCACGTTACCATCTATAGAGATAGCAGCAGTACCATCACCATAGTCAGCCAACACCTCATAGGTATGTTCAGAGCCATCAGTATCAGTCACATTGAACTGGGAGCCAACTTCAACGGTTCCATCAATGATGCCAGCCACTTCTTTGATAGCATTCTCTTTAGCATCAGATACCGCCTGAGCCTTCACTTCATCAGCAGGAAGTTCTTCACCCAGTTCAGCAAACATCAACGCATCTGCATGTTCTACACTATTCGTTGTCGGGTCATAGTACAGAATCATACCATCGCTATTGCTTACATTAATGGAGCCATCATCATGAGTAGCAATATTACCACTGATAATATAAACACCATAGTCTTCCAATCCACCTGATGCTTTGATAGTAGCGTTACGGACAGAGCCACGACTCTGGTCTGTGTACATATCTACTCTCTGTTCTGCCTGATGTGCAGCGAGGTCGACCTTGTCTTGTGCATCATCAACCACACCTTGGTATCGGGCAGAAGACAACTGGTAGTCATAGATAGCTTGGTCAAGTTTATCATCCTGCCCAGTCAGGGATTCCAGTTCCTCGTCACTCATGGCAGATAGCTGCTGCTCAGAGATACCCAAGGCTGCTGCAAGAGTCTTCATCTGGTCTTCCTGCTGAATCTGAATATCATGCTTATCTGCATCATCAGCATCATGCCCCTCAGAATAAGCGTTGTCAATATCTGCCTGATGCTGCTCCTCAGGTGTTTTTGGTTCGTTGGTAATCTCCTTGGCATTCATTTCAGCAGTTTTGGCAATATTGTAGCCACGCATCTTCATCAGATTGACACCATAGTTAACAGCAGCATTAATCTGCTCCTTGGTCATGGTATCTCTCTGACGGAGAATATCAGCCAGCACACCACCCATCTGCTCGTTGGTTGCGTTGTCTATCTTATCCTTGATGTCAGCCCAGTTATCGCCCATAAGGTTCTGTGCATCAGTATCAGCCACGTTCACCTTGTTGCGGAATCGGTAATACTGAGCACGATTGTAGATACCTTTTACTGGTCGGGAGCCAGCACCCATCGCATACATGGAACCAACAGAGATAGCCATACCACCGATGATGTCAAGTTGCTGCTTAGTATCAAGAAGGTCAGAGAACTTATTGTCTCCATCCAATAGAGCATGAAGAGGAATGCCAATTTCTTCCTCCATCACTTCTTCACCGAAGCCATTGATGCCGAACTTCTCCATCCACTTCTTGGAATTGGTGTACCATCCACTTTTGCCGATATTCTTGAAGAACTCAGCAGAAGCATTCATACCATGTTTTTCCATGAAATTGACAGCACCCTTCTTGATACCATAGTTATGACCAAACAACTTCTCTGTGTAGTTCTCCACCATGGCAGAGGTCAACCCCTTATAGAGAGCAGTACCCATAGACTCGCCACTTTCATGCAGGAGATTTCCGTTTTCATCGAAAGTACCAAACTTATAGTCACCCTTCTCATCCTGATACAGATTACCCAGATGTCGCTGCATGATGTCTGCTCCAGTCTTTAATGCCTGTTCTGTTCCAGCCATCGCATACGAGCCGATTACATCGCCAGCCACAATACCAGTGTTCTTCAAGATGGCAGCACTCACCTTGCCCATGCCACGCTTAGCTGCAAACTTCAACGCTCCACGACTGATGCCCTTGGTAATACCACCATAGCCGCCAGTCAGGAAGAAGTCAGCCATAAATGGGAGACTCTGCCCTGCAATCTTCGTCCAGCGATAGATGTTACCCATCTTCTCGTCTTCGAGAGCTGCAGCAGCATCCGCACCCAGTTTACTCTTCAGGAGCATCTTATCCGAACCAGAGAGAGGAATGTTGTTATCCATCTTTGTCTTGATACGTTCCATCTGTCCCATGGTGGCGAAGTCTGTCAAACCGAAATCCCAAGTCTTGGCAGTAAAGGCAGTATTATCAAGAGCCTTCAAGGCATCCTCACCCCAGCTACTTGTAGGATATTGTTTCACCGCTTCCAGCGCACCAATCTGCTGCTTGACCAGAGCGAGAGAGGTTGCCAACTTATTGCTATAGTCACTCTGCTCAGCAGTTCTTCCGTTGCTTGCACCAATACTAGCACCATAAGAGAGCAGAGGATTGCCATGCAGACGATGGTCTTCCGCTATAGCAGCTTCAATCTCCTTCTTTCGGGCATAGGCATCCTCCAGTTTCTTATCGAACTGCTTTTGAGCACCCTCCTCAGTGAGATAGGTTCCATTCTTATTGATGTTCTCCTGCAAGTCATAGTTACCATTCTTATCACGAACATCAAAAGCAGATGGAATCTCGCCAGTATCAACCGCATTCTGATAAGCAATATCCTGTGCTTGACTCTGCTCAGCTTCAGGAAGAGAATAAACATTCTCATTGTCTGAGGTAACGTATGCGCCAGTCTTTCCAGTCTCAGGATTGTAAGCGAAATCATCCTTCACCACATTGTTTGCATCACCACCAAAAGCAGTCTTATGTGTACCCAAGTTCACACGACCGAAATCCTTTTGCTGCTTCTGCTTGCGTTGTTTCAGTCTGTTGTATCTGCCAGCATTGTTCATTGTCTGCTGAGCACTAGCCGAGATAGCTGCTGCCCCAGCAGAAAAACGAGCACGGTCAGCAGCACTCATAGGAACACTACCGCCCTTCGCTCTAGATGAAGTCTTACTACGAGGTTCAAAGAGTGCAGAGTAAAAACGCTCATAAGTAGATGGAACATCAAAGTTCTGAGCCTTCAAGTTCTCATAGATAGCGTGTCTGTTGTCAGCACCGCCCTTTCCGTCTCTTGTCAGAGCACTCTCAAACTTATTGTAATCATCAGGCACATCATAGTTCTGTGCTTTCAGATTCTTGTATAAAGTGTATAATGGTCTTTCTGCCATAATATATATATTTGTTTGTTACCAATTCTGTTACCATTTTACGCCAGTCTTCTTCTTGCCACCAGCCGAAGAAGAACCGCCAGCCTTATGTGTTGTATGCTTGCCGCCACTAGATGATGTACCACCAGTAGAACTACTTCTGCCCTTCAATCTATCCATGATGTATCTCACGTTTGTCTGAGTAACATTCTTGATTCTCAACTTTCTTTTAAGTTCATTAATCTTTTTCTGCCCCTCAGGAGTGTCCATCATGTCGTAGTACTCATACCAATATCCAGCAGTAGTTTGATTACCTCCTGAAGATTTCTGAGCCTTACTAGCAATACGTCCTTCTCGTAGTCTAGCTAGTGCATCCTGATATGCCCAATGGCTTATCTGACCATCAGCAAGCATCTTCTTAATCTTCAACTGATTATCTTTATACTCTGCATCATTGGTATATTTCAACTCACTAAGGTCAAGCCTTCTGTTTCCTTGGTCAATTCTCTGCTGCCCTTGGTCAGCCTTCACCTTATTGATGTCGTTCTGCATATCGTGATACCTCATCTGCTCAGCTAGAGTCAGGTTATTCTTTCTCGCTTCCTCATCAAGAGCGAGTGCCCTCTGATACCCAGCCAGCCACGATGCCCGATTTTTCTCTCTCTGAGCATCCATATAAGCCTTGCGTTTATTCACCGCCTTAGTCATATCCGACTCAGGATTGTGTACCACCTTTGCACCCTTGGTAGCAAAGTAGATGTTGGATAGCGCACGGAGACCATCACCCAGAGCAGCTATACGAGCCTTTGTACGCTCCTTCTTCTCTCTGTTCGCCCTCTGCTCAGCAGTCTCATTCAGTTCAGGATTCAGCATCTTATACATATCAGCATAAGATAGCTGCTTAGGCTGAGGTTTCGGCTCCTCCTTCTTCACGATGGGTACGGATGGTTTATCCTCCTCATCATTAGGAGCACTCTGATTTACATCTACCCCATTGACGATGGCTTGCTGAGTAGCGATAGTCTTAGCCCTAGCCGCCTTCATAGCATCATCGGCAGGAGTGGCAGCATTCATCTGGTCAACCTTCTTGCCAGCCGCATCAAGTTGCTGCTGGGTGAAGACTGGAGCCTGAGTCTGTGCCACCTTGTTGGCAGCATCCACACCACTCTGCTGCTTGTTGAGAACACTCTGTGTAGTCTTCAAGCCATTATTGTGTCGTAACATATCTGATGCTTTCATAGGCTATGCTTTAACTTTCTGTTCTTGCAATTTCACTCCAAGGCTATTCAGTTCACCTTGCGATGGCAACCTAGTAGTTTTAGCCTTCAAGCCAAGAACATCATTTGGATTCTTGGCGATACCATCCAACTGCTCCTGAGTCACATTCATGTTCGGAGCCTTCTTTGCTCCAACACCACTATCAATAGTTGCAGCGATATTGGCAGCAGTACCAGCCACACCAGCAACCGCATTGGCAGTATCAGCAGCCTTCTCAGCTTCAATACCCATCTGCTGGTTCTGTAACTGGTTCTTTCTGTTCATATACTGCTGCTCGATGTTATCCTTTCGGGCATCATTTGCAGCTACAATCTGTGAGGTGGTATCAGCAAGAGTCTTGTTGTTCGCCTCCTTCACAGCAGTAGTGGAGTCTTCTGTACCACCCATCACCGCTTGTCTACCCTTCGCAGCCTTGTTTCTGTTCTTGATTTGCTCCTGCATTTGAGTGAGCAATCGAACGGTATCGGCACGTTTGGTAGGGTCTTCATTATACTTTCTATCATACCATGCCTGATTTTCTTTCTGTTGCTGGGCTATCATCTGCTCCTGCTTACGTCTCGCCTTGCGGTTAGCTACACCTCCAGCGATACTACTTGCAAGTCCAAGACCTGCCCCAATTAACGCTCCTAACATATATATGTATTTTAATTATTAATAATGTGGCAAAGTTAATAATACTAGCCGAAAATCATATTTTATCCGTTAATACTCGTGCTTCTGATTCAATTATTAACGGATAAAACTCGCATATAAATAATAATTAGTACCTTTGCGGCATTAATAGACAAAAAAAATATGGCAACAGAAAGAAATTCTAGAGGTCAGTTCGAGAAAGGACGAGCAAAGACTGGAGGTAAACAGAAGGGATATGAATCTCCTATCAAGAAGGAGTTTCGTGAACTCTGTTCCGATTTTTCAAGAGAGGCTTGGGATGATTTCATGGAAGCTTGGTATCAGTGCGAGCCTAAGGATAAGGTATCAACCTTTATCAAGATACTGGAGTTTAATTGTCCTAAGCTACAGACCGTCACTCTTGACGATAAGCGTGAGGTTCACAATGCCCTCACCGAGAAGTTAAGACAGATGTCAGAAGAGGAAGGTTAAATTGAATTTATCATAATTAAGAAGAACGATTGTTTTTTTCATAGGTTTTTTAGTTTATAGGTTTTAAGATTGTTAGGATAACAAAATAGGGAATGCGTGAGCACTCCCTATTCTTTTTTATTCACCATCAGCGACCGCCTCTAGCCCTTCTATCCCCAGCCATGTCCGTCTTTGAACCACGATTCACCGATGATGGTTTATACCTGATTCCTGCCTTGGTGTGACTGGCATCCATACCCTTGCGAGAAGCTGCCCCATACTTCTTATCGTGGGCAGCGTTATGACGAGCCAACTCCCTACGCTTAGCCTTCTGAGCAGGAGAAGACTCAAACTTGGTATCGTAATCCGCCTTCCGCTCCCTAGCTGCTGGGTGTGTTCTATAATAATTTGCTGATTCTGATACCATAGTTACTCCTTATCTTTGTCTTCCTTCAACGCATCATCAAGATACTTGTCAAGAGCCTTAATGCACTTATCAGGAATCTTATTAGCATCCTTGTTTTCTTTGAGATAATCAATAGTGCCACCTACTCCATAGATGATAAGCAGACTCTTTGTGGAAGGGATGAATACACAAATAATTGCACCAAAAACCAAAGCATATATAGAACACTTAACCTTTCTTTTTATCATTTTAAAAGGTTCTTCATAATCAGAACCGAACGTAATCGTCCAGATACCAAAACCAAGTAACACTAAAATAGATAAAAAAACAACAACTTCACCACAAGCATGTAAGTTGCCCAAAACACCTAACCAATATAATTCACTCATAATCTTAAATTTAAATTAATATCTATCTCCAATAAAGTTCACGATGTTCCTTCTTCAACAAATCACCAGTTCTACACCACCAGTCATACGGACTCGCTTTAAGGTACTCCTCAAACTCAGGGCAGTACTCTTCATGAGTAATGTGAGGATAGGAATTAGGCTTAAACTGATGCACACACAGCAAGCCACCATGATTGCCGCCATAAGCACTTGTCGGCATAACATCTTTCGTTTGATGCCATACCTTGTTGAGGTCAATGAGGTCTGCCCCATCCAGTTCTTTCAGGACATCATCAATCTTACCCATCACACGATTCAGGACTTCTGCCCTATCCGTTCCACCCTTCGCAATTAACCACTTGGCATCGCTCAGGGCATCTCTAATCAACATATCCAGTTCCATAAGCCAAAATTTTAATTATTAACTTCGTTCAATATCTTAATCACTCTGCTAAACATAGAGCCAGCCCAGCTATCATCCCCATTATGATGCAGATGGATATAGTCATACACCGCCCTATAGAAGGTCTCGGAAGTATAGCGCAAGCCGTAGTCTTCCGTCTGAAACTCATCCTTTGCGGTCAACTCGTCACACTCCAGATGCCACTTATGAGCTTCTATCTTGCCATCTACCTTCAAGACCTCATACCAATACTCCTCGCCCTTATGAATAGGGCAAAGGCACAACTCACATACATGCTGCTTGCGAGCAGTTCTGACCTGACAACTGATTGACTCTATCTTCATAAGCCTATCTATTTTAGATTGGTAAAATCTAATAAAGCTCGGTTTATACTATTACCTACACAACTTCTTATCTTATCACAGAAGACTCTATCAGCCTTGCCAGTAAAATAGTTCCAGAAAGATAGCGCAGGAATGGTTTTAAGACTTTTATCCAAAGAACTCATCACTTTGCCCAAAACCTTATCACTATTTGCCCAAGCAAATTCCCTATAACCTTCTAGGCGAGATTCACGCAATTTTTTTATTAGTTCACCCCTTAATGATACATTTACGTCTTCGAGATACGATAAATTATCACGTAAATTGATATTACTTCTTTGCAACGATGCAATAGTTTCTCTCAATTCATTGACACATCTTTCATATTCTTTCGTAGCTTTATTATAAGCATCATCTTCTATAGAACGAGATTTTAAATCATTCCATTTTACTCTTTCAAGCAACTCCTGATACTTGTCGTAGTCAAGAATGACCTTTGCTTTTTCTTCCTTTTCCATAAGCCAAAATTTTTACTTGTTCAACTATATATACTATCCATTCTTTACCCATCCCCAAAGGGAGAGGACAGCAGCAAGGAAAATCTTTATTTAATTATCAACTACTATAAGCAGTAGATTATTCCCTACCAAAGCCTACATAGAACAAAGTTACCCACTTTGTTTGATTCATCTATGTAGGGGTAGTGCCTTTCGGCAGATGGGCACCTGTTGTCAATGGATGGGACAGAGCAGGGTTTACCTACATGGATATATTCTACTAGACTGAGCAGTTTTATATATCGGTCGATAACTCCGAAGAGGACTGCACGGATTGAACCTCGTATGTCTTGTCAAAAACTCTGGGATAAAAAAGAGGAATCCCAAGGTCATGTTGCGCTAACCAAGGGATTCCATATCTCGTAGGCTTAAAGCCTGAAAGGAGGACAAATCTGTATGTGTCAATCGCAACTTTGACGATGCAAAGATAGAAACAATTTTTGGAACCACAAAATGCTAAAAAGTGTTGAATGTAAATGAAATTGGATTTTTAGGGAACTAGATATACATTAGATATACGAAATGATACAATGTTAATCTAAGTTAAAGTATTTTTGAAAACTAATTGTGAATAAGATTTAATTCGTATCTTTGTTGTGGATAAGTTAGTTACTTTGCAAAGATTAACACTTCATCGTTGCTATTTTGTTACTCATCAAA
>ERZ1034701.270-NODE-270-length-23077-cov-36.368995_pt1 | contig 23077 bp, 46 predicted proteins | sample MGYA00520651_ERZ1034701 | MGnify/ENA primary metagenome ERZ1034701 (study PRJEB33766, sample SAMN09781713) | gut metagenome | biome: gut microbiome | host: Homo sapiens | place: Madagascar | study: EMG produced TPA metagenomics assembly of the PRJNA485056 data...
CGTCCAGCACGGCCATGCAGGCGGTTGCCGCGTCCTCGACGGCCATGCAGGCGGTCGCCGCGTCGGACGCCGCGCTCGTCGCCCTGTGGAGCGAGCCCGAAGCGGTGGCGTTCCTGAAGACGAAGGACGCGGCCTGGAAGGCCTTCGCGAACCCGAAGGACCCAGCGCTCGCGAGGGCGGTGGCCAAGCTCGCTGGCCTCGACCCGTCGGGCTACTCGACGATTCAGGCGGTCGCCGCGTCCAGCACGGCCATGCAGGCGGTTGCCGCGTCCTCGACGGCCATGCAGGCGGTTGCCGCGTCCTCGACGGCCATGCAGGCGGTAATCGCGTCCTCGACGGCCATGCAGGCGGTTGCCGCGTCCAGCACGGCCATGCAGGCGGTCGCGAAGAAGGCTGCGGTGGCCTCGATGAAGGCGTTCCTCGTCTCCTTGAACAAGGAGCAGACGCTCGTCACGGCTGCGTACAAGGCGCTCCAGGACACGAAGGCGTTCGAGAAGGGAACCGCGAAGAGTCAGGACGGCGTTTCTGCCCTCGACTCGTTGTGCAAGACGGCCAACAGCTTCGTCGCGTGCTACCTCGGCAGCTACGGCGGTTCGTCGTCGCAGCTCACGAACCTTTTCTACGACGGCACGCAGATAGCGTCGCACTGGTCGTCATCGAAGCCGACGAGCGTGTCGGAGTCGACGTGCAACGCCATCGGCTTCACGAACTGCACGTTCACCGAGACAGGAGACGGCCAGGCGGCGATCGTCGTCTACACGGCAATCTAAGGAGGTACCACATGAAGGCAAACGGAATCACGGCCTACGACTACTCGCAGTCGGGGGACATGCTGAGCCTCGTGCTCGGCTGCTCGGTCGGCGAGGCGCTGGCTCTCGATGCGTCGCGCATCGAGGTCAAGACCGACGACGGCGACCTCGTTGAGGCGTTCGCTGGGTACGCGGTCAAGTCCGCGACCGTGGACGCGCAGACAAAGCGCGTGACGCTCTCGCTCGTCTACGACGCGGACGGGCTGGGGGCTGGCATCAACGCGCTCGCCGCCGAGAACGCGAAGCTCAAGGCGCAGGTATCCGACCAGCAGGCGCAGCTCGACGAGCAGGCGGCGGCCATCGAGGAGCTTGCAGGCATCGCGGCAGGGGGTGAGTAGATGGCTAGGTTCTATTACGGCCGCATCAAGCGCGGCAAGCTGACAATCGAGGACGTGCCCGAGCGCTGGCGCGCCAAGGTGCAGGCGCTCCTCGACGCAGACAACCAGGGTTAAGAGACGGGGGTAGAAGATGCCGACGGACGAGACATACGTCCACGCGCTCGACGTGTGGGGCGGCTTCGGCCCCTGGTGGATGCTGGTCGCGGGCATCGTCGTGCTTCTCGGCGTCCTCGCGTGGCGCTCGCTGCCGCTCGTGGACGAGCGCAAGAAGAAGGAGCTGTCCATCCAGGAGGAGGCGCAGCGCATCAGGCGCGAGGAGCTCGCCCTGCAGAACAAGCAGCGCGAGGACGACGCGGCCAACCAAGCGCGGTTCGCGGACGCGATGAACAGGACGGCGGACAGCGAGAACGCCATGGCGGCGGCGCTCAACGCGATCGTCGCCAAGTTCGACGTGTCATCCGAGCGCAGCGCCCACATGGGCGAGCAAGTTGAGACGATCGCGCACCAGGTTGAGGACATCCACGCGATCACGGTGCGCAACAGACATTAGGAGGTACGCAATGATCATCAATTGGAAAGTACGCATCAAGAACAAGGCATTCTGGGTGACGCTGACTCCCGCGCTGCTGCTCCTCATCCAGCAGGTGTGCGCCGTCTTCGGCGTGGCCCTGGACTTCGGGGAGCTTCAGGCGCAGCTGGTGGCGATCGTGGGCACGGTCTTCACCCTGCTCGCCATCCTCGGCATCGTGGCCGACCCGACCACGGCTGGCATGGGTGACAGCGAGCAGGCGATGACCTACGACGAGCCGAAGGAGGGCTAGACATGGGCGAGCTGACGGACGAGGAGAAGCGGCTCATCGAGTCGCAGGACTCGCACGACGAGCCCGACTTCGAGCCGAGAGGGGGCGGCGATGGGGACGATTAGCGACGTGCTCTACTGCGCCCGCGACTGGATCGGGTACTCGCGCTGGACCGACCCCGAGGAGGGCACGGTCTTCGGGCGGTGGTACGCCGAGAAGACGGGCGAGCCGTACTTCGGAACATCAGGCGTCCCGTATTGCGCCATGTTCGCCTCCTACTGCCTGGACTGGGCTGGCGTCCCGTGCGCGGGCATGCCGAGCGCATACTGCCCCGACATCGTCAACGCGGGCGAGGAGGCGGGGGCAACCGTCTCGTGCGAGGACGCCGAGCCTGGCGACCTCGTTCTGTTCGACTGGGGCGGCGACGGCCTGGCAGACCACGTGGGCATCGTCGAGGATAACCACCCTGGCGAGGGGTACATGACCACCATCGAGGGCAACACCAGCAGCGGCGACGGCGGCTCCCAGTCGAACGGCGGCGTCGTTGCGCGTCGCCAGCGCGGCTACGGCTCCGTGCGCTGCGTCGTGCGACCAGACTACAACGAGAATCAGGAGGAAGAGGACATGGGACTCACCGAGCATCAGGACGAGCTTCTGACGACCATTTACGAGCAGGTGACGAGCACCTACGACCCGACGGGGCGCGGCATGGAGCTGAACGACCACGACCACATCAAGTGGGTTGCCAAGCAGTGCGCCGACAATGCCGACTACATCAAGGCAGTCGACGCTAAGCTCGACAAGCTCATCGAGAAGCTGGGCTAGACCAGCTCGGGCAAGCTCCGACAAGCTCCGACAAGCTCCGACAATCCCGGATAAGTCGGATAGACGAGGGATAAACTAGACCCTAGATTATCCCGAAACCAACAAGCCCCGTGCGCCTGGATGAATCCCATGGCGCGCGGGGCTCTTTTTTTGTTTTGTGGAGAGTTCTCGAAAACAACTACTACGGTTAGCGTCGTTTGAATGCGGAGGCTTTCTAGTCTAGTTCTGAGCAAGGCTAGTCTAGTCGTTAGATTAGTCGGGGGCATCCTTCGTGGTGCCCCGCTTTTTGGCTTTTACGTAATGTACGTTTTTGGTGCTGTTGACTTTCGGCTTTTTTTGCTATAACGTGTCGAATCGATACGGCCCTTGGTGAGATGCACCGCAACGATATGCGGAATGCGTAAACCTTGGGCCTTTGTGCTTAATAAGGGGGTAGCGTGGCTAAAACCGCTGTTTTGGTAGATGGGGGCTTCTACAGAAAGCGCGCGCAAAAGCTCTGGGGCAAGAAGTCGGCTAAGGAGCGTGCAGAAGAACTTAACAGGTACGTATTCAGGCATATCCTCGAAAAGAAAGATGGCCCATGCGGACGGGAGTTGTACCGTATCTTCTATTACGATTGCCCGCCTGTGCATTGCACGGTGTACCATCCGCTGCTCAAGGAGAACGTCGATTTCGGGAAAAGCGAGACGTATCAGTGGACGCTTGACTTTTTCGATGCGCTCAAAGAGAAGCGAAAGGTGGCCATCAGGCTCGGACGATTGTCCGACGTTCGACCAAAGTTCGACCTGGATTCCGACAAAGTTAAGGCGCTTTGTTCGGGAAAGATAACGATAGACGACCTTGAAGAACGTGACTTCAGGCCGTCGTTCGTTCAAAAGGGCGTCGATATGAGGATGGGCATAGACATATCGTCGCTCGCCTACGAGGGAATAGTGTCTCAGATAATACTCATATCTGGCGACAGCGACTTTGTTCCGGCGGCGAAAGCTGCAAGGCGAAAGGGAATAGACTTCATCTTGGATCCGATGGGGAACGACATCAGCAGCGATCTCTTCGAGCATATCGACGGTAAGGAATCCTTCACGGACTGCGACCCAGTGAAGGAAAAACGGAAGAAGCGTTCACCTTTGAAACAATGAGAAGACCGCCATTCGTGGTGCCCCGCTTTTTTCGTTTGCGGACGAAAACAGACGATGTTCTGAAAACGTCCCAAAAACGTCCATTCGGGGCGTCTGATGTCCGAGTAAGGTAAGAGTAGGACTGAAAAACGCCGATCTATCGCGCTTCTAGTTGTTCAGCGATAAACGCTTAATGAAATGGCGGGGAAACTGATGATCGTCCGCTTCCCGTAGAATAGCTGTCACGCGCCTGGACATAACGAAGCCCCGCACACCATGCATTCAGGTGCGCGGGGCTCTTTTTTTGTGTCCCAAGCTAGTTTAATGATTATCGAAGTTTTTTCTATGTCGTTAGCAGCCTAACCTTTACCTATCTTTTGCCTAAGTCCCCCGAAATGCCCGCGATTCATACAATTCTCGCGATTCTCGTACACAAGACCGCAGGTCATGGGATTATCGGAATCGCTAGACAGCTTCGACATAAAACGGCGTTTTGTCGATGTTGCTCTGACCAGGCATTATATCTCAGTTTTGCCTAACTTTGCCTAACTCTGAAAAGCGGGCAGCGTATTCCTCTGCAAATCGGTGCGCCAGGGTGTCCCCTTTTGGTCTCATATAGTGCGCGCCCGTGGTGCCTGGGAGCTTGTGTCCCATGAGCAATTCGAGCGTGTCAGACCCGATGCCCCATTCGAGCTGTGCGAGCGTGCGCCATGAATTGCGCAGGTTCTGGAAGGGTATGGGGTTGCCAGACTCCGCCGCCCATGCGTGGGACAGCACTCCGCGGTTCATGGGCAGGCCGTCCCCCCTGTGCGCCAGCCACTCGATGCGATTGCGCGCAAGCTCGTCCGCTATGTCCAGCAGGCGCTCGGAGTACGGGGGCGGCACGCACACCGTGCGCCTGCTCTCGGGGGTCTTGAGCGACTCGACGGGCAAACACCCGCTGTGCTCCATTCTCCGCACGATTGGCACCGTCGCGAACACCATGCCGCGCACCTCGAAGCTGGAAACCTCGTCCACTCTCGCGCCCAATGATTCCCCGCTGCGGCACGACCCGAAGCACGCGAGGATGAAGGCGGGCTCGCACCTCGCGCCGTGCAGCCTATGGAACACCTCGTCCGCCTGCTCCAACGTGAGCACGCCCTTGCGGCGCACGTTGTCGCGCGGCGGGAGCTCGTACTTTATCGCGAAGCGGTTGGGAGCCACCTCGTAGCGCTCCGCGAAAGCGCCGACCGAGCGGAGGACTGAGAGCGCCGCCGTGGCGTTCCCGTGCTTCTGGGCGCTCAGCCATTCCTGGACGTCCAAGGGGCGCACGGAGTCGAGGGGGACACCGCCCCAGCGCGGGGCGATGACGGAATCCCAGATGCGCGTGTACTGCCTGAAGCTGCCCTCTGACAGGTCGCCCGATTCCATTCGGCGCGTGATGGACGGGAGGTACCACGAAGAGTAAGCCTGCCCCACCGTGGCGCACGGGGCGTCCTCGGCGTGCTCAAGGCGCAGCTGGGACATTCTCAGGTCGGCTTCCTTGTAAGTCCCATAGAACGTCTCGCAGCGGCGCACGCGGCCTTGGGGAGTGTTCTCGTACCATCGGAGTATATACTTCGCGTTCGGCTTCACGGGGTCCATGGAGCCCCACGCGCGCCGCCTCTTCTTCTTCGGCATGATATACTTCTCCTTGCCTTCCGTTAACTCGGTAGGGTCTTTTGGAAGCCTCGCGCTAGGGCGGCAACCCTACGATGCGCGGGGCTTTATTTGTTTTGCTGACGCTGTATTACTCTTCGCTCTTGAACCCCTCAGTATTCTTCATCAATTGCTTCTCCTCCGTTTTGATTCGCCGCTCAACTTTTTTAGTATCTTCCTCGGCTGGTAAATCCTCGGGTGTGATTTGTCGCTCCAGCAGAGTGGTGCGCACGCTCATGTTGTTGCCAACATGTTCGTTTTCGATGGCGGTTGTGCCGTTCAGGTCGTGCTGCTCGACATTGTACGATGTCATGGATGCTGCAAGATTCTTTGCGCTTATAGCCACGTTCGATAGGTGGTCAGCGAGAGGAGATTTCTCCGATACGCCGAGCCTCCTTTTCATCGCGCGCGTGTCGTTTCCTCCGAACAACGCCCTGTCGCCACGAGATTTGATACGCGCGAACCCTTTCGAGTCGACACCCCTCTCGAAGGCTATACCGGCAAGCTGCTTCTCGGATTCTGCGAGGGCTTTCCTGGATTGAAGTCGCTGGATTTCGGCTACCCGTCGCTCGATTTCCTCTTGCTTTCTTGTTTGCACGGCAAAGTAAGCTTGCGCAAGCGCGATCTCGTCTTTACGTGGGTCGCCGTTCTGGGCGATAAGGTAGCAGGCGAACCTAGTGAGCATGAAGTCAACGATAGGCTTTTTGGCTACGCCGCTCTGCACCATTTTCGTGACCTCACGAAAATGGCATTCAACAGGTGTTTTGGAAGTTTCGCAAGAGATTATGGCCCGTTTAATGGCCTCGTTGAAATTCTCCCACCTCGAATAACCGAGGGGCTTCATAATGTCTCTTGCAGACCAATATTCGGTGCCGTTGTCGTCTCTGCGAGAGTAATCGTCGAATGCGATTCGGCGTTTCTCTATTTCTTTACTGTCCATAGTGGCTCCTCTTTTAAAACGCTTCCCTGCTTTGGAAGTAGGCCACGTGCTCTACGTGGACTTGGCGGTCGTCCTGGGCGGCGATATACATGTTCTCGTGATCGGGGTTGTGTGACTCGGGCGAGAGGATGAGATCGCCGTTGATGACGGTCATGCGCCGCATGACGGAGTCCGAGCCGTCGATGGTCGCCACCACGACGTCCCCGCTGCGCGCGGCGACGCCAGGCTGCACGACGGCGACCATGCCGGGCGGGCACACCCTGTCCATGCAGTCCCCGTCGACCTCAAGCCCGTAGCTGCCGGGGTCGCGGTCGATGAGGAACTGCGGCACCTCGACCTCGGGGAACTCGTCGAGCTCCTCGGGGAGGCACGCCTTGCCCGCGTGCGTGTTGCCGACGAGCGGCACCCTCCCCATGGGCATGCCCTTCACGGGGATGCGGTTGGAGGGGAGACGTGAGTCGTTCCCTAATCCTTCGCCTTCTATGATGTCGCTCTTCGCGATTCTTAAGGATGCTGCAATTTTCTCTACTGCGCCCATTCTTGGAACAGCACGGCCGTTTTCCCATTGAGATACAGCCATGCTGGATACGCCAGCAAGCTTACCAAACTCTTCTTGCGTCATTCCGGCGCTTCGCCTGATGCGCCGGATGTTCTCAGCTATCGTCATAGCGCCTCTCTTTGTCGTGATAAAAACTAATTACATTTTACGATAAAAATACTTTACATGAACTATATGTTTGACTATAGTGAAAACACATTGAAAGGAGGTTAGCGAATGGAGTTATACGAGGCGCGCAAAGCTGCACGTTACTCACAGGATGAAGTCGCAGGTAAGCTAGGTATTTCCCGCCCGACGTATGCCAAGATGGAGAAAGATCCTGGCTCTGTCACGATTGGCGATGCTCAGAAGCTGGCGAAGATGTTCGGTGTGTCGGTGGGGGATATTTTTTTCGTTTCGAACGATAATTAAACCTATAGTTCGAAACGGAATAAGGCAATGCAAACCGCCGAAACCATCGGGCGGGCCGTCGGGGACGGCACCCGTTGCCGCGGGCACCGAGAGATCCGACCGGGCGGCAGGAGGGCGAACATCCTACCTTTGACGCCTTTCCCACTCAAACGCCGCCCCCGACGGCGCGCCCGATGGGACCAAAGAACCGACCACGGAAGGAGGAAGGGTGTTCCACTACAGGTACATCTACAAGACGGTCTTCGGGACGAAGTGGCAGGACCTCGACGCCGAAGACGACGAGGAGGCAGAGCGCGTCTTCTGGGACGGCAAGCTCCGCGACTTGAACGAGGTCGTGATGGTGAGCAAGTCGGCGCTACCCGTGGAGGAGGAGCGCCGCCGCCCCGCCGATCAGGGCGACGAAGAGGGTCTTCGCGGCACCGCCGGCCATCTCGAAGAGCGTCTCGATGACGACGTACTTCCCGGCGGGCGTGATGTCGAACATCTTCCAATAGGAGATTCGCTGCTCGGTGCCCGCCCTCGTGACGGTGATTCCAGGTCCGGCGGAAACTTCGAGCGGGTTAAACACCTTCTCGCCCTTCTTCTCGGAGGGAAGAAGGATTAGGCCCCGCTTGTAAAGCTCCCCGACCATCTGGACCTCGACGAGCATCTTCTCCTCGCTCATCTCGGCGAATCTCTTCACGAAGAAGTCGAGCTCGCCGCTGTGTTTGCGGATTATGAGCAGGTACAAGAGCAGGTAAATCGGAACTCTGTCGTCTGAGGATGCCATATTGGGGATTGTACCACCAGGAACCGGGGGCAAAGGGCTGCACGTGCTGCCTGCACACCTTTCTCAGGCGGGCCGCGCGCATCCGGCGCCGCCCATAAGGGCGCGGGGAAGAGCGAAGCATGGCCGCGCCCTCGCGTGCGCCCTCCGCCCCCGCTTCCGGGCACCTTGAAAACCGAATACCCGCGAACGCGGCGGCGGGAAGGAGCCGCCGATGATAACAGTGACGGTAAGCGCCGACACCGTGGGCGAGCTGGCCGAGCTGAGAGGCATGCTGTGCTCGTTCAAGGCGAGCGCGAGCATAGAGGCCGACCTCGAAGAGGCGGAGGGCTTCGAGAAAAAGCTGGTCGATACCTTCCATATGTGGGGCGAGGAGGAGAAATGCTAGACGACGAAAAGGACGAGCTCAAGTTCTTCTCTCTGCTATGCCTGGCCATCTTCGTCCTAGGTGCCGTTTCGGGCGGCATCCTCGGCCTCGTTCTTGCGCGGCTGTCATAGGCTTCCCAGCCACCAGCCCAGAATCACGCCCGCGACTGTTCCGACGATGCCCATGACGCCGCCGATGACGGGCGCGAAATACGCGCGAAAGCGAGCCTTCCGGCGCTCGGATTTGAAGTCGCGCAGGAAATCGAAGCCGAGGGTAGTCACCCTGTCGACGCTGTACCCACCGAAGAACCCCTGGCCCTCGACGAGCCCTTTGCCCGCGAGCATCCTGAGGGTCTGCTCTTCCTCGCCTGGCGAGGTCAACGGCCCGTCGGGGTTTTCCTTCGAGCATTTCGCCAACCGTCTCAGCGAGTTGTACTCGCTCCTTGACAGGTTCAAACCATTCGCTTCGTACACAGCGCCTCCTCCAGAACGGTCGAGGCCATTCTACCAAGCCGCCGCGTTCGCGGGCATTCGGCCCCGCACCTTGAAAACCGAACAACGCAGACGAGGAAGAAGGAAGGAGGTGATTTGAAGTGTTCCAAGAATGGGCCGAGGCCGCTGGAATCCCGCGCAAGCCGCTCTACCGCGCGGCGGAGGTGGCAAGGGTGCTGGGAATCTCGCGCTCGACCGTCTACACGGAGATTGCAAGCGGGAGGCTGCGGGCTAAGCGCCCGACGAAATCAGGTTACTGCGTCTACGTCATGGGAGACGACGTGGACGAATGGCTGGAAGGAGAAGGAAATGGATAGCAAAAAAGATGCGCGCCAGGGCTGCAACCGAGGGCGCGCAAACGCAATAAGCAATGAAGAGCTTAACACATTCGGCGGCGGCCTGGCGCTCATGTTCGCGGGGTTCTTCGCGCTCGCTCTCGCCGACATGGGAGCCTGGTGGGCTATGGCGGTCGCGGCCGCGTGCGCGGTCGGCGTCATCGCCCTGCTGGCGGGGAAGGAGTGACCGATGGGCAACCTAACGGCATCGCGCCCGGCAATCGGGCGCATCGAGGTGAGCGAGGGGGACGGCGCCCCCGACGCGCGGCGCGGCGGGCCCGTGGAGCAGGTGTTCCGCGAGAACGCCGAGCTGCGCCGCGAGGTGCGCCGCCTCCAGGCGGAGAACCAGATGCTTCGCGACAGGGCGGGCGGCGCGGCGTGAGCGGCGTGCGCGTGACGCGCGGGAAGGACGGCGTGTGGTTCTGCAGGCCCTACCTCGGGACGAACGCCCTCACGGGCAAGCCGATGCGGCCGTACCGCCGCTTCCCCGAGGCGTCGGGCGAGGCCGAGGCGCGGGCGCTCGCCCAGGAGTGGGTCAACACGCTCGCGCCCGCCGCGGGGCTGCGCGTCTCGATGCGCGTGGGCGACGTGCTCTCGCGCTACATCGCCAAGATCGAGGCGGACGGCGCGGGCGCGAACACCGTGAAGACGTACCGCTCGATGCTTCGGTGCTACGTGGAGCCCTACATCGGGCGCGCCGACGTCGGCGACGTCGAGCCGTACGTGGTCGACGGCCTGTACTTCACGCTGCTCACAGAGGGCGGTCGCGACGGGCGGGGCATCGCCGCGTCGAAGGTGGTGAACCTGCACTGGTTCCTCTCCGGCGCTTGGCGCTGGATGGCGTCGCAGGGCATCGCCGCGTCGAACGTGCTCGACTCGGTGACCAAGCCGCGCCCGCAGCCGAGGGAGGCCGCCGCCTACGACGAGGCCGACTTCGCCAAGCTGTCGGCGGCGCTCGCCGAGGAGCTTTCGCGGGACGAGGGCGGGCGGTCGGCCGTCATGCGGCGCAACTGCGCGATGGCGGCCTACCTCGCGCTGTGGACGGGCATGAGGTGCGGCGAGGTCTGCGCCCTCGCGCGGCCCGACGTGCGGCTCGCGGCGAGGACGGCGCTCGTGCGGGCGACCATGGTCGAGACGCCGAGCGGGCTCGTCAGGCAGCCGAAGACCAAGGGCAAGCGCTCGCGCTCGGTGTCGCTCTACGGGGAGACGGCCGAGCGCGTGAGGGCGCACCTGGACTGGCAGGCGGAATACCTGCCGAAGGGGCTCGACGCGCGGAGGCTCGGCGTCTGCTGCGACGCCGACGGCGGGTTCCTGCGGCCGTCGGCCGTATCTGCCTGGTTCTCTGGCCTGCGCGACGAGCTCGGCCTGCAGCGGGGCACGTCGTTCCACACGCTGCGGCACACGCACGCGACGTGGTTGCTCCTGCAGGGCGTCGACCCGAAGACGGTTATGGAGCGGCTCGGCCACGCGAAGGTGACCACGACGCTCGAGCTCTACGGGCACGTGCTGCCGGGGCGCGACGCGGCGGCCGCCCAGGCGTTCGCCGAGGCCGCATCGATGGCGGGCGGGACGCCGTGAGCTGGCGGGAGTCGCTCGACAGGGCGCGGCGCGCGGCGTCGGAGTGGGTCGCCGAGGAGTCGGCGGTCGAGCCCGAGCCCGTGTACCGCTACTGGGTCGAGCTCGACTGCACGCCGAGCACGTGGGAGGCGATCAGCGAGTTCATCAGGTCGCAGCCCACGTCGAACAGGAACTATCGGTTTCATCCCACTAGGAGGGACGAGAGATGAGCATCAACAGGGTGATGATATGCGGGCGCCTGACGCGCGACCCGGAGATGAGGAGCACCGCGGGCGGCCTTGCCGTGATGGGGCTCGGGGTGGCGGTGAACGACCGCCGCAAGAACCAGCAGACGGGCGAGTGGGAGGACGTGCCGAACTACGTGGACTGCACCATGTTCGGCCCCTACGCGCAGGCCATGGAGCGCCGCCTATCGAAGGGCGCGAAGGTGGCCATCGACGGCAGGCTGCGCTGGAGCCAGTGGGAGAGCGACGGGCAGCGCCGCTCGAAGCTGGAGGTGGTCGTCGAGGGCATCGAACTCATGGGCGGGGGAAGCGCCGCCGAGGCCCCCCGGCAGCAGCCGCAGCCGTCGCCCGCGCCGATCGGGCCCGCGCCCGTCCTCTCGGCGTCGGTGTACGACGACGAGATCCCGTTCTAGGAGGCTGGCATGGGGTTCTACATCCAGGACGACATGTGGGAGGCGGTGAGCGAGCTGCCGCGGAAGACGCAGGACGAGGTGATCGGCTCGCTCGCGCGGCTCTTCTTCGAAGGGGAACAGACTCCGCTCAAGGGCGTGAGCAGGTCGCTCTTCGTGGCCTTCCGAGACCGCGTCATCCTCTCGACCAAGCGCAGCGAGTGCGGCAAGCAAAACGGCAAGCAAAAGGCGAAGCAAACGGCCAAGCAAAGCGCGGGCGGGACGGAAGGCAACGGCGATACCGAAAGCGGAGCAAAATCGGAGCCGTCTATTAAAGAGGGAGAGGGAGATAAAGAAACCTCCCCTAAAGGGGAGGTAAAGAAAGCCGGCGCGTTCGCGCCCCCCTCCCTCGCCGAGGTCAAGGAATGGGCCGCCGCCGAGGGCTGGCCCATCGACGCCGAGCGGTTCGTCGCGTTCTACGCCTCGAACGGCTGGAAGGTCGGGAAGAACCCGATGAGGGACTGGCGCGCCGCCGCCGAGGGCTGGTGCCGCCGCGACGGGCTAAAGCGCCGCGGCGAGGCGAAGCGCAAGGCCCATGCTACCTGCCCGAAGTGCGGCGCCCGGATGTTCAAGAACACGCAGAGCGGCCGCTGGGACTGCCCGAGGTGCTTCGAATCGTTCGACAAGGGGGCGGTCGCGTGAGCAGGCAGTTTGCAGCCCTCCTCCTCGCCCTGCTGTGCGCCGCCGCGGCGCTCAGGCTCTCGGCGAGGTGACGCCATGGGAGCTGAGCTGAGGGACGCCGCCGACGCGCCCGTGAGGCCAGGCTGCTGGCTGGCGTGCGACAACAGGCCCGGGAGGGCCGCGCACATGGTCACGGCGGTGCACGGCGGCAGGGTGTGGTTCGGCGACCGCGAGCCGCTCCACGTCGGCTTCCTGCCGTGGTGGAGGGTAGTGGACCCGCCGAAGGGGAAGGAGATGGGATGAGCGGGGAATCAACGGGCTTCGACCTGGCCGGCGAGATATGGCGGCTCACGAGGAGAATGCTGAAACGGAAGGAGAGCGAGATGGGAATCACCGAGGACCTGCGCGAGAAGGCGCGGGGATTGGGAGGAAAGAGGAGGTTCGACTGCTCGAAGTACTTAGCCGACGAGTTCGGCATCGAGTGCGGCGAGGTGTCGTGCGGCGAATGCTACGCCTGCCTGTTCGAGCGCATAGCCGACCGCATAGAGGCGGAGACGGACGAGCCGCGCGATATGGTGCGCGAGCCTCAGCTGCCCGAGGGCGTCGAGTGGCCGCGCTTCGAGGACGGGGAGCTGGTCGGATTCGGCGACGAGGTCGAGTTCGAAGGCGAAACCTGGAAGGTGACGGGCGTCGGCTTCGAGTCCCCGGGCTTCGACATCGGCCTGCGCTGTGGACTCAACATCGGAGCTATGAGCGGCTCCTACGGCGAGCTCGTGAAGCGTCCGACCCCCAAGGTTCTCGATGCCGACGGAGCGCCCATCAGCGTGGGCGACACGGTCTACTGCGACGGAGAGGACGAGCCGCTGCGGGTCGTAGGCTCCCACGCCGGCACACGTGAGGTGACGCTAACGACCGCCAATGACTCGAACTTCGCGTACTACACCGTCGAGCCGTCGCGCCTGACCCACAAGCGCCCCGACAGCTGGGAGCGCATCGAGGAGGACGCCTACCACCTCGTCATGAGCGAGTACCTCGAAACGCCCGAGAAGGACGTCAGCGACTTCGTGCGCCGCGCGAAGGCGCTCGCGAAGGCGGGTGATGTCGAATGATTATCATGCTCGATGAGACCCACCGCCTTGAGACTCGCGACCGCATGAACATGGAGCTGATGGAGCTGCGCAAGAAGAAGGATGGAACGCCCGCATGGGTCGGCAAGGGGCGCTACTACCAGAGCCTCGCGAGCGCGCTCAAAGCGGTTTACGACATGCGGGTCATCGCGTCCGACTTCGAGGGCGACCTGAAGGCCGCGATCGCTGAGGCGCGCGCAATCGAGTGCGAGCTTCTGGCCGCGAGGAAGGAGAGCCAAGATGACCGAAAAGCTTAAACCGTGCCCGTTCTGCGGGGCGGAGGCGAAGCCCGTTTTTCGCGGCGGTTGCAACTACGTTGTCTGCTCGAACGAGGAGGAGTGCTGGTGCGGCATGACGTGCCCTGTGAGCACCCCCGAGGATGCCGCGCGAATCTGGAACCGCCGCGCCGATCATTTTGTTGACGCCGACAAAAAGGCAGGTGAGCAGTGATGAGCTGGTACCTCATCGAGCTGCCAGACGGCGGGCTGACGCCGTACGCGACCGAGACGGAGGGCGGCATTGTCTACGGGTGGGGCGAGATGCAGAAGAGGAAGGTCGACCTCGATGCGCTTCTCGCAGTCGCCGACGAGCGCGACGCCGCCGACGTGGATAGCGAGACTGACTGGGCTGTTCGAATCCGAAAGGCGGTGGGCGAATGAGCGATTTCTTTAACCCAAGCGAAACCGTGACGACCAAGACTCACCACGAATGCGCATACTGCGGCAAGAGCATCGAATCCGGCACGTCAGGCGTGCTAGTCGAATCTGGGAAATTCCACGACGGGTTCTTCAGGAGGTACGCATGCCCCAACTGCGGACCCCTTGTGAGCGAGTTCTGGGACTACGCCGACTGCGAGAGCGCGAACATTCAACAAGATTGGCGATTCTTCCTGCAGGAGCTCCACCCCGAGATGTTTGAGGAGGATGACTAATGACGCCAGAAGATAAGCAGAGGGCCATGCGCGCGATCGGCTTCTTGGAGGGCTTCAGCGCGTGGGCGTGGGGCCAGGTGGGACCCAAGCTTGCGGACGAGTTCATGGACCAGTACGACACCAGCGTGGAGACGCTGCGCAAGGCGATAGCCGACGAGACGGAGGAGAGACGATGATGAAGGCGATGATCAGCCAGCCGATGGCTGGCAAGACCGACGGTGAGATCGCGGAGACCCGCGAGAGGGCGAAGGCCAAGCTGGAAGAGATGGGCTACGAGTTCGTGAACACCTTGTTCACCGACGAGTGGCACAGCGACGAGGCCATGAGGGAGCGAGGCGTGGTGCAGGTGCCGCTCTGCTTCCTCGCGAAGTCGCTCGAAAACATGAGCCTTTGCCACGCGGCGTACTTCTGCAAAGGCTGGGAGCAGGCCCGCGGGTGCCGCATCGAGCACGACGTGGCCACCGCCTACGGATTGGACGTCATCTATGAGGATTAGCGACGAAGAGCGCCGCGAGGTCGCTCAAAAACTGCGGGAAGACCCCGAGCGGATAGGGCCTGGCGACCTGACGGACGGCGAGCTGCTAGACGTCATCGCCGCCGATGTCGGCGTCAGGGCGAGCTGCAACGACTTCGATGCCAAGCTGATGGACAGGCTTGCCGACCTCATTGAACCGATGCCAGTTTCTGGCGATACGTCAGATGGCTACCACACATTCAACGAGCTTTACCATCATCGTGCCGTGCTTTTCTCCGTTGTCGTTGCTGCGTTTTCTGAAAAAGCCTGGAGAGCAAAGGCGCACCACGACGGAACCATGTACGACGGCATGTTCATCGTCGGCATCGAAACGCCTGACGGCCAAGCGACATACCATTACGACATCACTCCGTACTGGAACATGTTCCGTTGCAGGGAACTTGACCGCGCTCCAGAATGGGACGGGCACACGCCATCGCAGGCAATCGAACGGATAGGCAAGCTCGTCGACCTCATCGATCGCCCGACCACCACGCTTACCGAAGACGAGGACGAGCGCACATGCTGCGCAAACTGCGGATGCGCCGCACTGTATATGTCTGATGCCACCTATTGCCCAGACCGCGCGGCGGAGGTGGTTCCCGATGGCTGCTAGGCAGGACCTCTTCGAGGCCGAGCGCATCACCGTCGGCGAGGTTCTCGGGCTGTGCCAAAACCCTGCCAAAAACGAGCGCGGCGAGCTCGCGGCGGCGGAGGTCGAAAGGGCACGTCGCGCCCTGCGGGCATACGTGTTCGGCGCGGGCGTTCCCGAAAGAACAGGTAATTCTTTGAGAGAAGGGGAGGGAGAGGGCGATGGAGGGCAATGAGCGGTCGCGCCTCGACGAGGCGGCGGCGGAGCGCGAGCGCGAGCGGAAGCGCGAGTGGTACCGCAAAAACGCCGCTCTGGTGAGCGATAGGCACCGTGCGCGGTACGCCTCCGACCCGGAGTTCAGGGCGAAGCGCAAGGCCATGGCGGACAGGTACCGCGCGGCCCACCGCGAAGAGATACTGGCGAAGAGGCGCGCCTACTACCGCGAGCACCGCGAGGCGATACGCGCGAACGAGCGGGCAAGGCGGGCGCGGAAGAGGAAGGAGGCGTCGGAATGAGCGACAGCGTGAACCACCCCGCGCACTACACGGGCGGGGACATCGAGTGCATCGACGCTATCAAGGCGGCCCTCGGCGAGCGCTACGAGGGCTACCTGCAGGGCAACGCGATGAAGTACCTCTGGCGCTACCGGCTGAAGGGCAGGCCCTACGAGGACCTGCAGAAGGCGGCGTGGTACGTCGCCCGCCTTGCGGAGGAGGTGAAGGGCGAGTGACGCGTCCCCGCGGCGAGGGCGGCGCGAAGTTCGTTCTCCGCGAGCAGCGCAAGCGAGACAGGCTGCGCGAGGAGACCCAGGGGCTCGCCGACTGCGGCCGCGCGTCGAACGGGCGCTACGTCGCGGGGTGCCGGTGCGACGCCTGCAAGGCCGCGAGGTCCGCCTACGAGAGGGGCCGCGCGAGGACCCGGGGCTACGGCAGGCCGACCGAGTTCGTGGACGCCGAGCCAGTGCGCGCCAAGGTCCGGCAGCTGCAGGCGCAGGGATACACTTACGCCGAGATGGAGCGGTTGGCGGGGGTTCCGCACTCCACGCTCCACGGGCTCATGTGCCGCCATTGGAGGACGGGCAGGCCCGTCAAGAGGTGCCGCCGCGAGCTCAAGGACAGGCTCTGCTCGATCAAGGGGCAGCGGAGGCTCTCGCAGGCCCAGAAGGTGGACGCGTCTTGGATGGCCGAGCAGCTGCAGTCGTACAGGTCGCACGGCGTGAGCGCCGCCGAGATGGCTCGGCGAATAGGGTGCGACAGGCAGGTGGTCGACGCGCTGCTCCGCGGGAAGCGCGGCCGCGTCCGCGCCGAGACGCTCTACAAGTTCATGCTCGCCAAGCCGCGGCTCGACGAGATGAGGAAGGGAGACAGATGAGCGATTGCAGCAGCGACATCAGGGCGCGGCGCAGGTCCGTGGAGGTCGGCAAGGTCGCCGTGTTCCGCGAGGTGCGCCCCGACAAGGCGCAGGCGCTGAAGCCGCTGGAAGAGGCTAGCGAGGTGTTCGGGGCGTGGCAGCTCTACGACAGGCGGCTGCGCATCGATGAGGCCGTGGGCATCACCGGCACGCCGCGGGCGATGGAGCTTCGCGACGCGCTGCTCGACGAGTGCGCGGACGTCGTCCAGGCGGTCTGCAACCTCGCCGCGTCGCTGGGCGTGCGCGACATGACCGACCGCATGCACGCATGCAGGATTCGCAACGAGAAGAGGGGGAGGCTCTAGCTTGAACGAGAAGCAGAGGAAGGCGCGCGCCTACCTGAGGTCGTACCGCGTGATAGTCGCCCAGGCCGAGAAGTGCCTGGAAGACTACGAGCGCGCGTACGACAGGGCGCACAAGGTGACGGCGACGCTCGGGGAGTGCCCCGGTGGAAGCCCGTCGTCCGACAAGGTTTCCGATGGCGCTGCGGAGATGCTTCGGCACGCCGACGAGCTCAAGGTCGAGCACGACAGGCTCACCAGGCTCTACCGCAGGCGCAACGAGGTCATAGAGGCCGTGGCCGAGCGCAACCAGCTTTGGGGCGAAGTGCTTTCCATGGTGCACGTCGAGGGGATGAGGGTTTCCGACGTGCGCCGCTTCCTCGAGCGCGACCGCAGGCACATCGTGAGCCAGTCCGCCGCCTACCAGCTCTACTACCGGGCGCTCGAAAAGGCATACGACGAGGCGGTTTCGATGGGGGTGAGGTTCTCCGAAGGGGCGGTAGGGGTCGACGATGGGGAGGTCTAGCGTCGCGTGGCACGGTGTCCGCTATCGCATGCCGCCTATCGACGCCAGCTTGTCGACAAGGGCGTCGACGTAGGTTACTGGTCTTCCGAGCCTTGGTTTCTCCCCGTTCGAGACGATGGCCTCCCTGCGAGACCTCGCCGCCTGCGAGGGTTCTCCGCTCAGGTACGCGGTCCATAGCGCGTCGTGGGGCAAGTCGGGCTTTTTGAAGCCAGGGATTCTTCCCGGTTTCTTGAGCTCGCGCTCCGCATCCTTCGGCTCGCCGACCATTATCCCGGGCGCGTAATGAAGGAGCACCCAGTACTCGAAGCAAGGGCTTGAGTTCGCGACGCCGATATTCTCCTTCAACGCATGTGCGATGGCCTCTTCGTACCCCCTTGAATCCTGCACTTCGGATGACTCCGCATCGAACACAACCCACGGCTCGACGCGGAGCCCTTTTTTCGTCAGGGCCCGCCGCTCGCGCCTTGCCGCCGACACGAGGCCTTTCGGGTCGCAGCGATGAGGGTTACGCACCTCTATCCAGTTGGCCCGCAGCCTCCGTTTGACGTCGGCGAAGTAGAGCTCCTCGGTCTCGCCCTCGCAGATTATGAGGATGACTGGCTTTTCCTCGCGCCGCTGCTCTCGGCGGCTTCTTTCCGATTTCCCCCTATTCGCCATCTATGAGGCCCCCGTCGATGAACGGCACCGCTCCGTAAGCGCCGTATAGGTAGCGGTTCATAAGGCTCTCGTCTTTTCGCGGCGAGAACGACGAGAGAGGGTACAGCTCCGAAGCTCCCGTTTGCGCGTCTTTCTGTACGAACCAGATCTGGTCGCGCCTCAGCAGGTCGTTCGAGAGGAACGATAGGTCGTGGGTCGTGAAGACGAGCTGCGCCCCCTTAACATTGATCTTCCGGTCGGAGAACAACCTGACAAGGCTTTTTAGGAGCAGCGGGTGAAGGCTGCGCTCTGCCTCGTCGACGAAAAGGGTTTTCCCCGAGTCGATTGCTGCGATGAAGTCTGCGGCGAGGTCGAGCATGGTCACCGTGCCCAGCGACTCGTCCTCGAACCCGAAGCCGACGCCTTTGCCGTCTATCACGTGCCGGAACTGCAGGGCGACTTTCTTTTCTGGAATCTGGAAGCTCGTCGCCTTCTGCCCCGTCAGAGCCTCGAAAACCGCGCCGATTTTGTCTGCGGTCTCCTTCTGCGCCGTCAGCTCGTCTTCCGTCATGTCGTCGATGTCGAGCTGAGCCCCCGCGATTCCGAAGTCTGCCGCCCCTATCGCCTTCACCACTTTGCCAAACTCGTCTTTGCTCAGGTTCGCAAGCTTTGCGATGATCTCGCCGTACTCTGGTGGTTTCTCGCGGTTCACGACCTCGAACTCCGAGGAGAACCATTTCATGGCGCGGCCGCATGCTTCCACGCCGTATCCAGACAGCATCCCCAGGACTAGGCCGTTGTCCGAATACCCTTTGAGCTTTGCTGTGATGCCAGAGTACCTCGAACCCTGCTTGACGGCGTAGCGGCCGCTCTCGGTTCGCGTTCTCCTGAATACGAGACGCTCGCCCTTCGGCCTGACGCGCAGCTCCTCCGACACGATTCCCTCGCCGTCGAATGAGAAGCCGTACTCGAAGCGGTCGCCTCCGTCCATGAACGAGAACCTAAATTCTGTAGGCTCTCGGTTTCCGACGAAGTTCTCGCGTCTCGGTAGGTGCCCGGGATGGATGGTTCCCAGGACCAGGCAGCGCGCGAAGTCTGCGGCGCGCAGCAGATTCGTCTTCCCGGACGCGTTCGTCCCGTAGATCGCCGCCGCCGACAGGGCGCCGCTCGTGTTCGAACCGGGGATGTCGGCGGCTATGATGTTGTCGGGGTGTTCCTTGTAGGAGTTGACGGGCAGAAGCGATATAGACGCCTCGCCCTTGAACGACCGGAAGTTCCTGCATCGAAACTCGACGAGCATTCTGCGTCCTCTCATGCGTTGGTGTTGATTGAGTTTTCGACAATATTAGTAATATATTTGTGAATAGTCCACAAATATATTAAGAATATCTTCTAAATTGTTTCATCAAGCGATAAAGAAACGGGGCCGAAGCCCCGCTGATGCTTTTATTCCTTCGGCTCCCCGGCGTTGCGCTCCATGTCCTCGCGGAGCAGTTTCTTCAGGTATCCCGAGCGATTCCCTTTCGCTTCGAGGTATTCGAGAATGTCGCTGTCGACCGGCGAGAAGTTGATGCTGATTTTCCTGATCTTCTCGCGATGGTATTTGTTCACAGCGGCTTTGTTGGCATCGGTCGGCTGCCACTTCCGCTTCTTCGGTTCCGTCATGCCTCTCCTAACCTCGGTTGCGGGTCCAGTTTAGCATCCTTCCCAGTACTCGGCGCAGTCGGGGCACGCCTCGCCGATCCCGTCGACGTGCTGAAGCTGCCCCGCCTGGTAGAGCTCGCCGAAGGAATCGCACCACGCGGCCTGCATCCCCATGAGGGCGAACAGGAACGAGACGATGATTTTCATGATCCAGACTTGCATTTCTTCCTCCTTCGGTGGGCCGTGGCCGTCGTTCATCGGCCCCGGCTCGGTTTCTTTTCCTACGCGTAGCTGCTCGTGTGCTTCGGCCTGCCGTCCCATTTCCACGCGCTGATCACGTCGTCGATTCGGATCGAGCCGTAGGCGTTCACCTTGCACCGCTTCCCGCGCTCGTTGTCGCCTATGTGGCTCCATCCGGTGACGTACTCGCCGCGCCTCGGCGTGACCGTCCCGCTCATGTAGCCGGTTTCCTCGTAGTTCCTCGCGATCTCGCGGACGGTGACGTACTGCCCGGACTTCTTCACGACCTCGTAGAACTCCACGTTGGTTTGCTCGTAGCCCCAATTGCTGCAGAAGATGTCGCCGACCTCGATTCCGTCGGTCGTGGCCTTCGCTTTCGCGCGGTTCCTTTTCGCCCTCTCCTCGCGCTTTTCGCTCTCCTCGGGGTCGAACACCCGCGCGAGCTCGTTCGTGAGCGCCTGCCATTTCCCGGAATTCAGGTTGTAGGCCTCGACCTTGTACTCGGTCTCGTCCCAAACGGCGCGGTTTCCCTCGCCGTCGCGCCCGATGTGCCGGGTGACGTACTTGCGCCGCGCGACGTGGTAGCCCCAGCGGCTTTTCCTCGTGGCGACGCGGGCCGCGGCCTCGCCTTTGCGAACGCGCTCGGCCTGCTCCTCGGTGATCTCGTCGATGCTGCAGATGATTTCCTCGGTGGTCTTCATTTCCGTTTCCTTTCGCCGGGGCCGCTTTCCCGCGGCCCCCGTCGGTTTCCTTTTCCTACGCCGCGAACGCCCGGCGGGCGATCTCGTCGGACAGTTTCCCCAGGTTCTCGGGCGTCGCCTCGAGCACCCAATCGAAGTCCAGGACGTAACCGGCGCCGCCCTTCTTCGCCGTCGGGTTGTATTTCGCCCGGCATACGCCGTTCTCGTCGTAGCAGTAGACCGCGACGCTCCACCAGGTCTCTAGCTCGCGGTCGGTGTAGCCGTTTCTGTGCCACAGGCGGGGGAGCGAGTGTGTCGTGTGCGGGTTCTCGCAGATCGTGAACTCGGCCTCGATGCGCTCGCCTTTTCCGTTCGTCCCCTCGTACGTGCGCAGGAAGTGCTTTCCGCTCCAGCGCGAATCCGTGTAGGCCGTCGTCTTCTTCATGGTATAATCTCCTCGTTTTCGTGAGCCTTCCCGGCTCGGTTGCATCGGGCGCGCGGCCGGTACCCGCGCCCGCTTCTTTCCTACGCGCCCGGCATGCCGCGCTCGAAAGCGTGCTGAAGTGCGAGGCTCTCCGCATGGGCGCGCCACTCCTCGGCCTCCTCCTCGCTCCGCGGCTCGCGCATCGCGTGCCCGCCGCGCCACTTCGCTATATAGTCGATGTCGATCGAGCACCCGCGACCTCTCTTCCGGTCGCAGATCAGGTCGACGACGCCTCGGCGGTCGGCCATCCTGCACGTGACCATGAGGAACCGGGCGGCCCCGTAGCCGCGCCTCCTCGCCGCGTCCCGCATCAGCGGGGCCTGATCTTTTCTCAGGGCGCCCGCGCGCTTCTCGTCGCGGGTGAGGTAGGCGGTCTGCACCACGAGGACGCGCCCGCGCTCCTCGAAGACGCCCACCACCGTGAGGGCGGCGCCCTTCCGGGTCATCGGGTCCCCCCGAAACGGAAGTAGTACGCGCCGCGCTTCATGCTCCACTGCGCGCCGATGCTCATGAGCTCGCCGGCGTACCTCGCCGCGCCCTCGTCCATCCACACGCACAGCCCGGACCAGTGCCAGCCCACGCCCAACGCGTCCAAGTACTCCGTGCATCCCTTGACCTCCGCGCTCATGATCGCGCCTCCTCCCTCGTCGGTTGATCGTCGGGGCTCGAAACCCCGCGAAGCCCGCCTGCCCGGTGGACTTCGCGGGACTTGCGCGGATCGCCGCGCGTCCCGTGGTATACTGTCCCCAGCACCCCGCCGCGAACAACGCGGCGGAGCGGTAAAGCCCTTTAGTTGTCGTCGTCGCTACACGTGAGCAACTTCAGGGCTTCTTTTATGCCGTCGTAGAGCGCCGCCGCTATGAGCGATGCGGCGACGGATTCCAAGAAGCCGAACAACTCCATGAGCCTCACCCCCTCCCGTCGGGATGCTGGGGCATTGCGTTCGGCGGTCGCATGTCGGCGGGGGATCTGCCCCGCTTATCGTTGCCGCCCCTCTATGGCCGACCCTCCCGCGCTCTCCTCGCGTTCCGTCACGATCGGCTTTTGCCAAGGTGCCCGCCTCGCTTGCTCGCTTGCCCGCTCGGCGTGGTTGCAAGATAGCCCGCCTGCTAGCAATTGCGCAACAGCTAGCCTTTAGTCTACACAATTCCTCCACAATTGCTAAACGGCTAGCAATCGCGTATAATACGCGCACGCGAGAAAGACAACCGAAAGGTGGTTTGACATGGGGTTTTACGATGTTCTGAAAGATGCCTCGGAATTGTCGGGAGTCGCGCTTACGCGCATCGGCCCGAAGCTCGGCCGTGATAGGTCGTATGTGAGCGGCGCCGCCGCGCGCGGCAGCGTGCCCAGCGTTGACAACGCCGCCGCCATGCTCAGCGCATGCGGCTACGCGCTCGCGGCCGTGCCCGTGGGCGACGTGCCGCCCTCGGCGCTGGTCATCGAGCCGCCCGACGCGGGGGACGCGGAGCGCCGTGCGCTCGAGCGCAAGCGCGACCGCCTGAGGCGCGAGCTGGCCGCCACCGACGCGCTACTAGGGTAGCCGCCGCCGCGGGGGAGCGGGGGAGCCGCACGGCGGGGGAGCGCCCCGCCGCACGCCGCAGCCACACGCCGCAGCCCACCGCAGCCGCCCCGCGCCGCGGGGGCTCTGGGGGCGTGATGAGGGGTGCACGGGCTAGGGGAGACCCCCACCCCCCTATAGCC
>ERZ1034701.276-NODE-276-length-22690-cov-5.199867_pt1 | contig 22690 bp, 8 predicted proteins | sample MGYA00520651_ERZ1034701 | MGnify/ENA primary metagenome ERZ1034701 (study PRJEB33766, sample SAMN09781713) | gut metagenome | biome: gut microbiome | host: Homo sapiens | place: Madagascar | study: EMG produced TPA metagenomics assembly of the PRJNA485056 data set...
AATTAGAAATAAATTGATTGACCAAATGCCTGATAATGTAATTCCCATGGATTTTCATTTATATGAAATAAAAATTGGTGAGGATTTAATGGAAATAGAGGTAGATTATACCTGGAATATATTTGGAATATCTTACTCTGGAAATAAGTCGGTCATAAAAAGGTTTAAGAAAATAGCCAGAGATTTATATTGTTATTATGGTGTCAGTGAGGAGGATATAAAGAACCGGACAAAAAGATATTCTTCACTGGTAACGGAATTGAGTTCATAAATAAGCAGTTAATTTAGCAACAACTTGTTGCAGATTCTAAAGTTATCTTGCATAATTAAAATATAAAAGATGTATATAAGGTCGGAACAGAGACCTTAAACCTGTTCCAGTGGTCGGGATGGAGACCGAAAACCCATTCCCATTGCGGAATAAACTGCAAATACAGTGATCGCGTTGCAGAAACCTGTGAGGCCTGCGACCGGGGGAGAACCTGCGGGGACTCCTCTTTTCTATATTATGGAGATGGTGTATATGCAGAAGATGCTTGATTTTATAACATAGAAGAGAGTACGTGTAATGCGGAGTAAATAATGGTCAAAAAACAATCGACATCCGACCTCACACACGTTATAATATAGATAATCTAATAAGAAAACAGTGTTATCATTACCGCATATTCAGTGAGAATGGTAGCCATAAATATGAATTCGCAGGAACGGAATGGTTGAACCCTCAGGGTGACAGTGTCACTCATTTGTCAGCGAGAGGTGCTTAACTTGGATGATTTTCAGTTTTCTTATTTTGACATGGATTTACAGGAAAGTCAGTAAAATCAAGTTGTTGCTTGACTTATGTTGACCAAGAAAAACATAGATTTTCTGTAGTGACTTGAACTCCTAAGACTCTATTGTAGGTTCGATTCCTATAGGGAACGCTCTATTTTAAGCGGTAATGAGAGAAAAATCATTGCCGTTTTTTTGTTGTTTTTCTCTGCCCACTTCGCCAGACGCCTTGTGTTTCTAAGGAAAGCGAGGGGATACATGGAGCTGATTGAGAACCTGTTGAAACTGCTGGTCACGTTCATCGGCGCGCTTCTTTCGGGTATCTCCTACCGGAAAAGCCGAAGGCAGGCGTATTTCCTGCTGCTGTGCTTCTACGGCTGCTTTGCTCTCGGCGCACTCTACTGGACGCTGTATCTGCTGCTGTTCGATACCACGCCGCGCGTCTTTTATGTGTCGGAGTTCGGCTGGGTGGCGAGCGTAATTTTCCTGCGCATTTTGCAGGCGACGCTCTCCACACCGGAGGAATGCAGTTTCCACTGCTGCAGGGCATGGCTTGCGCCTGCATTCGGCCTTCCGCTGCTGGTGGCAGCGGGAAGATTGTCCACCTTCCGATTATCACGGAGAAAATAACCGAATATCCACTCCTTGAGAGCTGCTTTTTGGCGGCTCTCAATTTTTTTGAAAAAATTTGCATTTTGGGTGAGAGTTTTTTCGATTTTTTGTACCTATATAAGCGAAGGGGTTTTTAAGCCGCATTTCAAAAAATCCAGAGAGAAGGTTCAAACGAAATATACGATACCGCAAAACGAGTCGCACTCGTCAAGCAGCGGGTGCGGGAAAACACCCGCCGGAGGCAGCGGCGCGAGGCAATAAGCCTCTCCGCAGCGTGTATGCTGCTGTGCGCGGCGCTGACGCAGGCGGTGGTCGTTACCGTGTTTTGCACACGATTGAGAAAAAACAATAAACAGCAGGAACAAACCAAGGAGGATGAGGAAACATGAAGAAAAGATTTTTAGCGGCGCTGCTGAGCCTGTGCATGACGCTCACGATGCTGCCAACTACGGCGTTTGCAGCGGTGAGCGATTCGCTGGGCAACACACCCGAGGAAAATCAGGCGATTTTGGAGCAGCTCTCCGCCTCGACCGGCGATAGCAGCGACCAGGTGCTTTCCATGCTGAACGCTTTGGGGCTACTGGATGAAGACGGCAATTTCAAGGTGGATCAAACCATCACGCTGGACGGCCAGGTGTTGACACTGGCGGCTGTCATGGAGCTGCTGGAAAATCCCGCCACGGATCTCACCCGCATAGCCGACGTGGATGGGACTCCGGTGGCGCTGGGCGATTTGAAGACCATGATCCAAATCGAACAGGAGTTGCAGCGGATCAAGGACACCTATTTCTCCGGCAGGGAGTTTACCGGGGAAGCTCTGGAGAATCTCAATAGCCTGATGGAGCAGCTGGAGCTGCAGGGCATCAGTTTGCAGTATTCCGCCTCTGCCACAGCGCCTGTGGGCGTTGAGACGGTGGATATGAGGGGCATGATGAGCCAAACGCTGGGGGATCTCGCAACCAACAGCTGGAGCTCCGGGACTTTTACTGTATACGGCGGAAAACCGGTCGGCTTTTCCTACCGCATTCAAAAAGGCCAGCTCAGCGATTATATCACCGATGTGGAGGTCTCGATAGGCGAGACGAGTGGGGTCGCCAAAGGCGACGGGTCCTACAAGCTGACCTATGACGTAGGCTCGACTTTCAGTTTAGGTGGTTGTAAAATCACTGTCAAGGTTACAACCAAAGGAGGGAACCCAGACTGGCTCGAGGGTTCTTATTCCTATGGCGACCTGCTGGGGATGATTGAATTTTACGATGCGGAAAATCTGGTGTTCTATGACGGCGCCGGTTATGCCGACCACTGTCAGCTCAAGCTAAAAAAGACGGTTGACGCCCCCACAATACAAACATCAATGACCGCGCCGAGTTATGTTGAAAAACTCGAAAATACAACCGTATTATATGATGATTTGTTTATTCCTTTGCTGGCAAATGAATACCTTGCAGCCACCGGTGCCAACAATCCGGACTTCGTTGCGCTAAGCGATACCATCGGAATTTTGGAGGGTGCCCGCAACTCGGTGCTTCCCGTCGACTCCGACCCATTTTATCAGCCATACCAAATCGACGCCAGCATCAAGTTTGACTGGAGTACCGACGCAGCTGCCTATACTGGCCCTGCGCCGTATGGCAATTATAATTCTATAACCCCACAACCATATGCCCCGTTCTGTCTGACGGAGTACAAGCTCGATGGAACAGCTCTGACGCTCAGCAGCGACAGAACGAGAGCGCTGGGCTGTACGATTAACAAGGGCGATACGGTCAGCATCTCCCTGCAGTCTACCACGCAAAACAGAGGGGCACAGCAGTACTATCTGCCCTTCGAACTGTATCTGAAGAATGTAAATAGAGATACCCCAAATTCCACCACCACCGCCACGACCAGCAACGTCTCCGCCAAGCTGGTGGACACGGACAATCCCACCATTCAAAGCGTCACGGCCCCGGCGGGAATCTATGCCAGCGGACAACACGTGCCCATCACAGTTACCTTTAACGAGTTCGTGGATCTTAGAAACGCCACCGTGACCATCAATGGCAAAGTGTATAGCGCCGCTGAGCTTTCCATGAACAACTACGGCGTCACGGCAATGCTCTGGTACCCAGTGCAGGATGCGGATGACACCACGGTCACCGTCAATGGTATGACCGGTGTGGAAGATGTTTTCGGTCATACGCTGGATACCTCACTCTATCCAAGCAACTCGATTACCGACGTTGATCTGAAGAGCGTCTTGATGCGTAACGCTCCCACCGCACTGACCGCCGACTACGCCGACGGCAAGGCATCGTTCACGATGAACGCCAACATGGAGCAGGTCTACAAGACCGTATACAGCAATTATCACACCCCGGCAGGCACAGACCCGAAGGAAGCCCCGTTCCGCCTCGAGCTGAGGTACGACTCTGCGGTTGAACCAATCCATCTGCAGGTCTATCTGGACACAGAGAAGGAAGCCTTCACCATTAGCGACTACGCAATCGCACCCTCTGCTTTGGACCGCACCTACACGGTGACGCTGCAGGCCAACGAGGGCACGAAAGCCGATTCTGACTGGGTGAATGTTCTTCCCCTGACCCGGCAATTCACGGTGGCAAAGAAAGTTTCCGCGCACACGGTGAAGGTCGTCCCGGAAGCGGATTCCGCCGACTATACGATTTCCCTCGGCAAAACCGCCCGCCCCACGCTTAAGGCAGAGGTTTTTGGGGAAAACGATGAGCAGGCCAGCTACACCACCGGTAAATGGAGCAGCAGTGACACGCTCATTGCCACCATCAACGAGGATACCGGCGTTGTTGCCACCACAGGAACCAAGGTGGGAACCGTCACCTTTACCTTTACGGCGGACAACGGGACTGAGGACACTGCCGATGATGTGACGGGCAAGTCAAAGCCCTATATCGTGACGGCAGGCGATTCCCTGGCACTGGTGATTCCCGGCGGCGCGTCCATCGTGACGCGGGTAAATCAGCCCGCCACCGTGCTGTGGAGCTCCAACGCCACGCTGATGGCGCCGAACAAAGAGTTTCATTACAGGATTGACCTGTATGAGGGCAACTACGCGAATGAGGCGGCGCTGAGCGGCCGCAAGCCCGTTGCGACTTATACCGCCGGCAAGGATAAAAACAGCGTGCGGATCGAGGAGAATGTGCTCTCCAAGCTCTCCAACGGCAATACCCCTGCCTACACGGTATTGGTTTCCATGCCGCACCCCAACGCCAGCGGTGAGGACGTCCGCCTGTCGGCACTTGCCTGGATCATCGTGCAGGCACCACCTGCCACAGCCAAGCTGACACCGCCCCAGAGCATTTACCTCAAGGATACCGACGGTGCCGTCAATATCGACTGGTCGGTGGAAAACACCACTGACGGCGCCCCTTTGCAGCCCACGCTGACCATCACCCGGGTCACAGAGGACAACACCACCAAAGTGGTGGACAGTGAGCGCCTATCCGGCACCTCCGGGAGCTTCCCCCTGTCATTACATAGTGTGAAAGCCGGCAATCTGAAGGACACCTATCAAGTGGTTTTGAGCGTGGAGAATCCTGGTGAGGAATCTCCCAGCACCGACTCCTTCCCCCTGTATGTCTACGATGCCGACGCACTGAAGGTGCAGAACGACAAAGGAGACACGATTTCTAAGCTGACCATGGACAATACCTCCAAGGTCAGCGGCAGCCTGCCCAACGTTACAGCTGAAATTTTGCAGCTGCGCCAGGAGTTGGGGCTGATCGAGTACATAGGCATCAACTATGACGAGTACGGATGGAACTCCTTTAAAGACGGCATCCGGTGGCTCTCCAGCAACAACAATGCCATTTCCGTCAACTACAAGCAGGGCGGACTGTATGAGGACATCAGAAACTTCTCCTTTGATTCCTACCTTCCCGAAACCAAAATGGCGCTGTCCGGCTTGGCCAACGGCACCGCAACCGTCACGGCTACCCATGCCGCCACGGGCATGAGTGCCGCCGTACGGGTGACAGCGAAAACACTGCAAAATAAGTTCTATCTCTTCCAGCTGACGCCTGCAGCGGAAACTACGCTGCAATACACCGACGGCAAAGGTGTGCCCAAAACAGTCACGACCAACAGTGAAGGCGTGCTGGCGCTTTACGAACCCAACGGAATCGCCAGTGAGGTGTCTCTGCGGTCCGGCTCCGGCGCGGATATTTATCTGGGCACCATCTATAAAGAAAATCTGCGTTCCGGCGAGCGGGATGCCACAAAACTGCAGCTTTATCCCTTGAATACCTTCAGCCTTCGGCGAGTCGCCCGGGCATCTGTGACGCTCATCACGCCGGGCGGCGATCCGCTGGCGAACAAGACGGTGACCGTTCGTGGCGGCGTTTATAAAAACGGAGGCTACTGCAAGACAGCTCTGCTGGGCTCCAGGGCAGGAGCACTTGTCAGCGGCATCACCGGCGACACCTATACCACGGATGCGGCGGGAAATATAACCGTCTATCTGGATTCCACCCAGTTCTGGTCGGCCGAAAAGGGCGAGAGCAACACCACGGCGCTTTCTGCTCTGGATCAGCTGGAGTACATTCTGGAGATCAGCGCAATTGACGGCGACAAGTACTATCCGCTGCTGCTGACCGTCAACGGCAAGCTGGGCGTAGACGATGTAATGCGCACCGCAGAGGGCGTTGTCTCTCTGGAGCGCGTGCCGGCGGGGGAGGAAAACAAACCCTTCATTGTGGCGCAAAGCGTTGATTACGGTCTTGCCAACGGTCAGAAGGTGGATGTCCGCAGCTCGACTGGGAAGATTGGCCCTAACAGCAGCTTTAAAACAGCAAGCCTGCACACCACCATGTTCCTCTGGGGCGAGGATATTGCCAACGCGCGGAATTACAGTCTCAAGCTGGCGGACGAATACGGCATTCTTCCTGCCGCCCAGAGCAGCAGTACCAAGCAGTATCCCTTCTCATCCATCCCCGTAGCGGAAAACGATCTGACCCTCACCGAGGCCACCATGACCACCTCTGGATGGATCGCTGACGGCAAGGATGTGGGTATGAAAACGCAGCTGAGCCTGAACGGCAGCCTGCTACAGGAGAAAATAATGCCCTTCCGGGTCGTTGATCTGACCCGAGTGCCCAAGGTGACAGAGGATGACCGCGTCACCGGTATTCTGGCGACGATGGGATCCTCCAGTGGAGTGAATCAAGTCGACTTTGGCGGAGTGGGCGATAGTAACATTCTCAAGGTGCTGACCGGACGGCTGGATGATCTGAGCGGTCCGGTGGACACTTCCGTGTTCAAAATGATTATCACCCCCAGCGAAGATCCCTCCGTGTTCCGTGCCATGATTTGGGCCGGGTACAATACGCTGGAGATGGAGGACATGGACTATTCCGAGGACGGCGTGGCGTTGGGTGCGAATGTGCTGACGCAGAATCTGGAAGTGGGTGTGCCCGGGACCGGGGACCTGAGCCAGATGGCCCAGGGCACCTATGATCCCAAGGGGGACTACAAAACCAACTCCATAGCCGACAATGTCACCAGCACGGATCTCAACTTGCAGTTGGAGGGCTTTTACGAAGCGGAAATCCGCTATAACACCGAAAAAAAGGAGTGGGAGGTTTTCACCGTAGGCGGAGGATTTACCGCCGGCGTTGGTGTGGGCTTCTCCTTCAGCGTGAACGCCATGGCTGGCCCCGTGCCGTTGACAGCAACCTTTGAGCTGGGTGGTGCCATTCAGCTGGATTTCCGTACCGCAGTGCGCTACGGACGGCAGGGCGAGGGTACAGAGCTTGCCTGGAGCGATCCCACGGCCACGGCAGTGAATGACTTTTTGACCACGCTGCGTATCAACGCCTATGTCCACGCGTTTGGCGGTATTGGCTTTGACTATTCGGTCGTGGCGCTGAAGATCGGCCTATTCGGCAATTTGGATGTGGACAGTCAGAATAAGTTCCTTTCCCGCACCTATCTTGCCGACGAGACAAAGCGCCAGATCAACGGTCAGGCCCTGGGGATCCAAAGCGAAGTGGGGATCAAATTTGTGGCAACCTTCCTGTTTATCTCCTACGAGGCGGTGATCGCCTCCGGAACCCTTGGAGCCACCAGGACTTTTAATGACTGGAGAACAATCGACGACTACTGGAATAGCGCCACCAGTGGGCTGAGCCTTGCCTCGCTGCGGATGGCGGCGGCCCAGAGCGGAATGCAGGTGGCTTCTGGCAGTGCAACGCTCCAAAGCCGGGACTATCTGGAGCAATATGCCCGTACCTGGGGCCAGCCCCAGCAGCGGATGATGCTGTTCTCTCTGAACTCCACCAGTGGGCTGAAAAACATCCAGACCAATGCCAACCCCACATCCTATCCACAGCTCAGCGATGACGGGAAAGTATTGACCTACATCAACGACGGCAACAGCAGCAGTATTTACGATAGCCGGGCGCATTTCTCCACCCTCAATGGCGGCGTCTATACTCCCTCCAGTGAAATTGTCGCTCCCACAGGGTTCCCCGGCTACGGCGACACGAGCGTTTCTTTGTCCGGCACTGGTAGCTTCGCGGCGGCGGCTTGGGTTCGCATGGGCACCGACCTGCCGGGTAAAAATGCCGGTGATCCCGTGACATTGGAAGAGCAAAACCTGCTGATGAATAGCACGGAGATCGTAGTGTCCGTCTATGACGGCACAACCTGGACTTCCACCCGCCTAACCAACGACGGCACGCCGGATCTGGCCCCAGCCACGGCAGTGGGCGGTGACGGCAAAGCCATCGTGTTCTGGCGCAGCGTCTACACCCCCGATCCCGGTACGCAGGGCAGCAACAACCTGCTGAACTTCACTACCAGAGATTGTATCATGTACCGTTGCTATGATAACGGCACCTGGAGCAAGGCCAAAATGCTTTATAACGGTGCTACTGGCAGCGTGAAGGCGTTGCAGGCGGCCATGCTGCCCGACGGAACCGCTATGGCGGTTTACTCGCTGGACCGCAGCGGAACCGGAGATACCTCCGACTACGAGATCGCCTATTGTACCGTGGCTGCTGACGGAACTCCCGGTACAGCCATGCTGGCGACCTGTGACAGCAATCTTGACGAAAACCCCCAGGTTGTTGCAGCCAACTTTGGCAGCGGGGATGACCGATTTGTCATCGGCTGGCACAGTGTCCGGGACGGTAGCAGCGATATCCAGCTGTTGGCTGTGGACGGTAGCGGCACCATGTCCAACAGTTTCCCCGGCTCTCTGTCTGCCCTGACCAGCAGCGGCAACGCCGTCGTGGGCGGAGACTTCCGCTTCGCTTCCCTCAGCGGGAATCATCGCAGCCGCAATGATCTTACCATCGTCTGGAATGAGACTGTCAATAACGCCAACGGCGCGGTAGATCACGGCATTTTGAAGGCGGCCAAGCTGCGCTATGTCGAAAATACCTACACGCTCTCCGCACCATTGGAACTGGCAGAGCTGCCGGAGCGCACACTGGCTGACCACTTTGATGCCTATGTCAGCGGCACCAATCAGGTGCAGGCTGCCATTCAGGCTACCCGGTATGACGATAATAAACAGGTTGTAATCGGCGGCGTGACCGTTCCGGGTGAGGAAACGATCCTCTATACCGCTACCTCTGATTTTGTCACCGATGCGGTGGCAGTGGAACAGATCGGTGTGGATTATGCAACGCTGGCGTTGAACAGCCTGACACCCATTCGCTTTACCATCCGCAACACCGGGCTGAACGATGTGACAAACCTAACGGTCAGCCTTGGCAGCGGGGAAACCGCCACCCTTACGGGAAAATTGCTGCCCAATGAAAGCACCACCCTTACCGTCTGGCACCATGTGGGGAACCTTGTGACCGACCCAGGCTATACCATCACCGCCGCCGGCGGCATCCACGAAAATGGCACAGTGTATCTGGATTATCCCGACATTGGTATCTCGCAAATGGAAGTGATTGCGGAGAGTGCCGGCAAGCGCACGGTGCGCATGACCCTCTATAATTCCTCTGCCGCCACGCTGGCGGGCGGAAAGAACCGCGAGGTGAAGCTTGCGTTCTATGCGGATGATCTGCATACCGAACCTGCAGTGGTAGCCTGCACCACAAACGGCGTATCGGTTAGCGGTAATGAAATCACCATTTCCGAAGACAGCGCCCTCGCCCGCATTGATCAGGGAACCTTTACACTGGACCTGACCTATGATCTGGGCGAGTATATGACATCCATTGGCAAAACCGAGATCCCCAATGTGGGTACCTATCTGTACGCCGAGGCGTGGGCGGAAGGCCTGATCGGTGGAACGGGAAGCAATCAGCGCCTGCCGGAGTATGACGGCAGTGACAGCGAGGTCAGCGTCCATATGACCGGCGCACTGGCTCGCACCGGAGAGCAGCTGACGATGGATGTGACACAGGGGAACGACGGCAACGGTCACAGCACCGCCGCCATTACCCTGCGCAACAACTGCCTGCAGTCTCAGTCTAGCGCAGAGCTGGTGGCCACGCTGCTGGATGCTGCCGGGACCGTTCTGGAAACGAAAAAGACCAGTATTGGCGGTGCCATCTCCGGGGAAACCTTCCAGACGGAAACCGTCACCTTCTCCCGGCTTGGCACCCGCGTAGTGGTGCGAGCCGCAGTGCCCGGTAATGACCTTCTGACCTTTGAAGGTCTGGCAGTGGAGCTCGGCGATTTTACCGCCAACGGAACGAATTATACCTATACGCTGCAAAATGATAGCGGAGCAACATCTACGCTAGTCACAGCGGTGTCTGGAAACGGCGAGCCCGTGAGCATCAACGGGCAGGCTCTGTCCACCGGCGGCAGCGCAACCGTTGCCATCCCCAACAGCGGCACAACCGACATTGTCGTGAGAATCGGTGCTAAAACCTACACGCTGACGATTCTGCGCAATAGCGGCACAGGCGGCAATGAAGGCAATAGCGGCACAGGCGGCACAGGCGGAAGCGGCAGTGGCGGCGGAAGCGGCAGTGGCGGAAGCGGCTACAGCTACTACACCATCAAGGCAACTGCCGGGGCTGGCGGCTCCATTTCTCCCTCCGGCAATGTTAGCGTCCGTGAGGGCAGAGATCAGACCTTCACCATCACTCCGTATAAGGGCTATGCTGTCGCCAACGTCAAGATTGACGGCAAGAGCATTGGCGCGGCGAAGTCCTACACCTTTGAGAATGTCAGCAGAACCCATACCATCGAGGTCATCTTTATGAAAGCCAACGGCAACCCCCGGACCGGCGTGTTTGTGGATGTAGCCACCGGCAGCTATTATGAGGATGCTGTGGATTGCGCTGTTCTCTTTTCACTACAAGAAACAAATTAATGACATTTTGAGCTGCGCCGCTATCCAAGCGCGGCAAGGAGATAGCGTTATGAAAAGAATCACAAGAATCATTCGTCCGATCATCTGCATAGTTGTCCTTCTCGTTGCTATGACCACGGCAGTCAGGGGCTGCTATCAGAGAGAGACAGAGCCTATCGACATTCCCGGCACATCTGTGCCTCAGCCATCAGCGCCTCTCGCGGGCGAAGTTATCCCCTCGGTGGACAGGCAGACAGAGTTGGCGGAAGCCAGAGCGAAGAATCCCGACACCGTGGCGTGGCTGTATATCCCCGGTGCGGAGGTGGACGACCCTGTGATGCAGGCGGAGGACAACGGCTATTACCTAAAGCTGGATGAAAACGGTGAGTACGCCACGTGGGGCTGCTATTATGCCCATTGTGAAAACAAAATCGGCGGCAGGGATAAGCTGGACAAAAACACCACCATTTTCGGCCACTCCGCCAGCAACTGCGACCCGGACAGTGTGCGGTTCACCAAGCTCTACCGCTATATGGACGCAGACTTTGTAAAGGAGCATCCATATATCTATCTCTCTGTGGATGGTGAGGACATGATCTTTCAGATCACCGCTCTATTCGTCACGGATATTGGCTTTGACTATATTGCACCTGATCCCACGGGAGATGATCTGACCAGCTTCTTTGAGACGATTGCGCGGAAAAACTGGCTTGACTTTGATGGCGTGACCTTCTCCGAGGAAGATACTGTTCTGACCCTCTCTACCTGCTGCCGGAAGTATGACAAGGCCAACAGCGGCAATCAGCGGCTGGTGGTCATGGCAAAGCTGCTGCCGGAGGGCGCAATCGCACAGGAGTTCAGCGTATCCCTTGTGGATAGTCCTGAAATGCCCTAAAAGAAATCAGAATACGACGATAACAGGACACCCATCCTTGCTGTCCCAACATTTAATAGGTTGCCAAAATAATTTGGTCAAAAACCATCGACATCCCTTGCTCATACACGCTATAATATAGATAATCTAATAAGAAAACCCTCAGGGTGACAATGTCAGCGATTTGACAGCGAAAACCATTTTTCTCAGGTGATTTTCCGTTTTCTTATTTTGACAGAGATTTACAAAATAGTCAGGAAAATCAAGGCTTTCCTTGACTCATATTTACTTAAAATAATCGCTGTTCCCAGTGTGGACTCGAGCTCCTAAGCACTAGTTGAGGGTTCGATTCCCCCTGGGAACAGTCAAATTTTGCAACAATGATGACCACAATTCATTGTTGCTTTTTTTTATTTATAGGTGCTTACGAGCACCGAATGCCGCGACAACGAGCGTGCAACGCGAGTGAGTTCAGGGAAAAGGAGAGAATGCCTATGGCAGAAAAAACAGACGAACGAGTTACGGATGAAAAAGTGGTAGAAATTGAAATGGAAATTTTCTAAATATGTGCCACAAATCTTGAAAAAATTTAAAATTGTGGCTCCTGGAAAAAATCATATAAAAGGACCTAAGAAACGGACATCAGAGGATATTGAACATTTCAGCGAGTTATTTGAGAAGATGATACGTATGGCAATTCAGAACAGAGAAGGAGAGAACAATGGCAAAGAATGAAAGATTTGAAAAGACATATTCACAGGGAACCATGAATGTAACAGAAATCTGGGTAGATAAGGAAACTGGTGTAAATTATATTTATCATGCAGCAGGATATGCAGGAGGATTGACACCGCTTTTAGACAGAGAAGGAAAACCGGTTATTTCCCCGATTGTAAATGGATAATGGAAGTGAAGTCTGATGACTAAGAAAGGATGGAACTAACAATATATGAAGACAGCAATTATTTATGCATCAGTGCATCATGGAAATACAAAGAAAATTATTGATGAAATTGCCAGGACAAATGAAGTTGATCTGATAGATGCTACACAGGTAACAGAGAAAGACTTATCTTGCTATGACCTGATAGGATTTGCGTCAGGAGTTTATTATGGAAAATTTCATCAGTCTGTACTTAAATTTGCATCTGTCAATCTGATAGAGAATAAAAATGTTTTTCTGATGTGTACCTATGGTGGAAGCGAGGCTTTTAAGTCTATGGAATCCATCATAGATGATAAGCACGATAAGCTGGTAGGAAGGTTCTCGTGCAAGGGCTTTGATACATTTGGACCATTTAAACTGATTGGCGGTGTTGCAAAGGGACATCCGGATGATAAAGATCTTGCAGAAGCAGTAGAGTTTTACAGAAATCTTATTGTTGGTGATGAATCAAATGAGTAATGATATAGCCGATTGGTTGCTACAAGAATAAACAAGGCGAAATATCTCCGTCATTTTCTTTTGAAATGATGGAGATATTTTTATGTTGATGGAGATTCAGGGCCAGGAAACTGTGTCAGATTGCAAAAATCCTTTCCGAACTTTTTACATAGCAGTCACGCACTTCGGTGTGTGGCTGCTTATTTGCATCTATGCTATCAAAATCAAACAAAAATAATCTGCATAGCAGTTTGCTATGCAGAGTGTCTCATCCTTTGGAATGATTTACATTTCGAAACAGACTCGTATAATATAATTCGAGACAGGTTACGAAAGACTTATGGCAATCTCGCTCTGTATCAAAGGGAGGGAAGAAATGACCAAAAATATTATCATAAAGACCTCCGTTCAGAAACGGTTTGATAGCTTCATGGCGCATGGCAGAGTCCTTTTTTTCAGCGCACCCTGCGGCTTTGGAAAGACAGTACTGGCGGACGCACTGCTGCGCGGTCGGAACGTGCTGCGGCAAAGTGCGGCAGACCCAGACTGCGCAATCCCACCGTCAGCGCAGGATTGGGACATTCTGCTGATTGACGATCTTCAGTTCATGCAGGAGGAAGCCGGGCAGCAGGCTCTCTGCGAACTGATCCGCTCAAGTCCGGAGCGCCGTTTCGTGCTGCTCTCGCGCGGTGTGCCGCCCGGCTGTCTGACGGCGTTTCAGTACACGGGGCTGATGACGGTGCTGGAGGCCGACGACCTGCTTTTTGACGCGGGCGACGTGCGGCGGCTGTTTCAGCTTTCGGGAGTAAACGTAACAGATAGCGAGATTGACGGAATATTGAAAGAATCCGTGGGCTATCCGCTGGGTGTGGCCATCACGGCGCGGTGCATGTCCCCGGACAAGCCGTGGACGCCGGAGCTGGTGGCACGGGTGTACCACGAGGTGTTCCTCTACTTTGAGACCGCCATCTACCGGCGCTTTGACCTGCCGGTGCGGCGCTTCCTGTTGGAGCTGGCCCCCTTTGAAAGTTTTGACCTGGAAATGGCGCGGATGGTCAGCGGCGATCCCCGTGCCGGCGAACGGCTGGACTGGATTCTTCGATACACTACTATGCTGCGCTACGAAGACTGCCAGCGCTTCCACTTCTGGTCGGGTTTCCGGGCTTTTCTCCTTTGGGAGATGGAACGGGAGTATACCGAGGAAAAGCGCAAAGCGCTCATCAGCCGGGGCGGGCTGTACTATGAGCTGAAGGAGGACTACGCCCACGCCCTGGAATGCTACACCAGCGGCGGTGACCATTCCAAGGTTTCCGAGCTGCTGGTGCGTAATGCAGAACTTCACCCCGGCATGGGGCACTATGCCGAGATGGAAAAATACTACCGCAGCCTGCCGGAGGCGGAAATTCTCGCATCCCCCTCTCTGATGCAGGGCATGAGTATGCTCTGCGCGCTGGTCATGGATTACGAAGGCTCGGAGCGCTGGTATGGCGAACTGCAAAAGTTTGTCGAACACTGTGGCAGGCAGGACGCCGCCGGAAAGCAGGCGCGCGGCCGCCTTGCATGGCTGGACATCTCCCTGCCCCAGCGGGGCGTGAAGGGTCTGACGGAGACCATCCCCGCCGTGTTCCGGCTGCTGACGAACAAAGAGGTGACGCTGCCGTCCTTCTCCGTCACGAGCGCGCTGCCGAGCATCATGAACGGCGGCAAGGACTTTTCCGAATGGAGCAAAAAGGACGACCTGCTCTACAAAACCCTCCGTCTCCCCGTGGAGGCAGTACTGGGGCGGGACAGTGTGTGTCTTGCCGATTGCGCCATTGCCGAGAGCAAGTTTGAAAAGGGCGAGGACGTCGCCGGCCGGATGCTGTCCCTTCTCCCGCAGATGAACGAGGTCCGCAACCGCGGCACGTCGGACATGGAGTTCGCCGTCAGCGGATTGCTGGCCCGCAGCCAGCTGGCAAACGGGCAGCCCACCGACGCGCGGCGCACCATCATGGTACTCCGTGAGTGCTTTGCCGAGCGCGGTTTGACACGCTTTCTGCCCAATATGGACGCCATGCTCTGCCGTATTGACATGCACACCGGCGACCTTGACGCGGCGGATGCGTGGTATCGGGAAAAAGCCCCGTGCGAACCCACGCACCTGAACGTCATGCGGCGCTACCGGTATCTCACGCAGGCAATGGTGGAAATTATGCAGAACCGTCTGGACGCCGCTTTGCTGACGCTCTCACCCATGGAGCCGTACATTCAAAACTGCGCCCGCATCATCGACGGCATTCACCTGAATGTCCTGACTGCCATCGCCCTGCGCCGCAAGAAGGATGAGCGGTGGCGCGAGCGATTGACGGCGGCGCTGGACGCGGCGGCGGAGTACCGATTCATCCGCACCGTCAGCGTATACGGCACGGCGGTGCTGCCGCTGCTGGAAGCGCTGGACTGGGACGGCGACAAAGCATGGCGCAAGCGGCTGATGGCAGCGGTGCGGACGCAGGCGGCGTTCTACCCGCATTTCCTCGAACCCAGCCTTGCTCCCGGCGAGGAGCTGACGCCCACGGAACTGCAAATTCTGCATCTCATCTGCGCGGACAAGTCCAACGCCGAGATTGCGCAGATCATGGACGTGAAGCTGCCCACGGTGAAGACCCACGTCAGCCACATTCTCGACAAGCTGGACGTGAAGCGCCGGGCGGAAGCCAGGACAGCCGCGAAGAAGCTGCGGCTCATTCCGGATGATCTATAAAAGCTGTGCCTGTGCTTGAACGGGCTGAATATAAACCTTATACATATATCCTAAAGGAGAATCTTATGAAAAAACGAGTATTGAGTATGTTCATGGTGCTGGCGCTGTGTCTGACGCTCCTGCCCGCACCCGTGCGAGCGGCGGAGGATACGCCGGAGAGCGGCGCCATCGTGCAGCAGGAGCAGCAGGAGGAAATTTCGCCCGCCGTATCCGAACAGGCTGGAACGAATGAGGAAGAGAACGGTTCAGAGGGTGACCCGCAAAATACCGGTACCCCTGACGCCGGTGGCGCTGAGGACAGTAAAGCAGATGCGCCCGAGAGCGGCGAGGATGAAAACGCCGGGAACAATGCGGACGCGGCGGTATCCGCTGTGCAGACGATGATCGATGCGCTGCCCATCGTGAGTGAGTTGGACGGCATGACCGCCGACGAGCTGGACGCAGCTTATGACGACATTCAGGCGGCGTATGATGCTTATGAAGCACTGAACGCAGAGCAGCAGGCGCAGATTACCGGCGCAGACTTCGAGGCGCTGCTCGGCTGGTTCAACAGCCAGACCGCGCTGTTGGCGGACGCACAGTCCGGCGAGCATACCCACTGTGTCTGCGGCAAGGACAGCGGTACAACGGTCAACGGTCATACCCATAACAACAGCACAGCATGGACGGCAGCCGATTCCCTGCCCGGTACTGCTGGCAGCTATTATCTGACGCAGTCCGTGTCGAGCGACTGGACTGTGCCAACGGGCGAGGTCAACCTCTGCCTGAACGGGCAGACGATCAACGGTAAAATCACCGTCGGCAGCGGCGCGACGCTGACGCTGACTGACTGCTCCGACAGCGGCAGGGTTCAAGGCGAAGTGCTCGTCAATGGCGGCAAATTGGAACTGTACAGCGGCACGATCACCGGCGGCGTGCAGGTCGGTAAAAAGGGCGACGACTATCAGACCGGCTCGTCCTTTACCATGTATGGTGGAGCGATTACCGGTAATGAAGACTACGGCGGTGTGTTCCTTGTCGGCACGACGAATCATATCGACCCGCCGAGCTTCACCATGCACGGCGGCACCATTTCCGATAACACTGCGGGTGCGTCTGACGGCGGTGGCGGCGGCGTATATGTGGGTGAGAAGTGCAGCTTCACCATGGACGGCGGCACCATCACCGGCAACACGGCAACCGCCGGCAACGGCGGCGGCATCTATATCCACTTTAACGCCGGCAATGTTTCGATCTCCAACGCCACGATCACCGGCAACAAGGCGTCCGCCACGGGGGATACAAGGTATGGCCACGGGGGCGGCATTTATTCGGAGAGAGGGGTAACCGTCAAGAATGTGACGATCACCGGAAACAACAGCACCTTTGAGGGCGGCGGCATCTATGGAAAGGGCGCTATTACCCTCACCGATGCTACCGTTACCGACAACAATCAATATGACGTTTACTACGACGGAACAGAAAGCACAAACCCTAAACTTACCGTTTCCGGCTCGGTGAAGGCCGGCTATTACGCCAATTATGTTTGGAAGCTGCCCATTCTTGTATCAGGCGCATTGAGTGAGGATTCGGTCATCCGTGTGGGCGTGCGTGAAGGCATAAATCCTGGGGCCATCGCCGAACCGGCAAGCGGCGTGACGCTCAGCGCTGAGAACTTCAAGGCGGACGCCGCCGACAGCGTGACCAGCCTGGGCAATGACGGCAAGGTCTATCTTGTGCCCTGCACGCACGAGATGGACGATACCGGCTACACCTGCAAGAAGTGCAAAACGCAATTCGACGCGCGCGTGGGCGATAGCGCCTATTATAAGACGCTGACGGATGCGTTTAATGCAGCCAGAGGCAGCACCGTGACGCTGCTGCGGAATGTGACGCTCACAGGAAATTGCTCTTCTGAGAACTACTCAGCGACGCTGGATCTGAATGGCAAAACTGTCAGCACCGAGAATAAATACATTCATGTCGGAGGCGGGAACAAGTCCAATACTCTGACGGTCAAGGATTCTAGCAAGGGCGGCGGGACGCAGGCGCTCAATGTCAAGTTTTCGGTTGGGTCCAACGGAACGCTGGCGGTTGACGACTCCTACACCGGCGAGATTTCGCGCGTGGAGCTGCAGGCCGGCGGCGCATTGGAGCGCTTTGGCGGCAAAATCGGCGAGTTGGTTTTAAGCAATGCTGCGTATGGCTCCACAAGTACGGGCTACGGCCTGAAGCTGTGGAAGGGCAATCCAAACGCCTGCACCATCGGCAAGATCACGGACAACACGAAGAGCAAGAGCCTCACCGTTAACGACCTGCTGGGAACCGACTATGCGAAGTGCGAGCTGTACGGCGAAAAGGACGGTACATGGAGCATCGTTGATAAGAGCGCTAAAATTGTGGACTTGACCGGCTATACAGCGTACAAGGTGCAGTTCCCGGAGTGCGTCCATCAGTGCGCCGATGACAGCAACCCCGTGTGCTCTGTGTGCCACAAGGACCTGTATACGAAGATCACCGCCAAGGCCGCTGACGGCACGACCAAGACTGCCTACTTCACGGAAGACAGTGCGCTGGAAAACGGCTATGTAGAGGCCATCCAGACCTTGAACGGCTGGAGCAATGAGGGCTGCACCGAGCCGACGCTGACCCTGCTGCGGAATATGGATACTTTCGGCATCTCCATGACGCTGACCGGCACGCTGACGCTGGAGGGCGGAACGCACACCGCCAAGAATGTGACGGTCGCCGAGGGGGCGGACGTGACCTTTGCCAGCGGCAGCTATCAAGGTGCGACCATCGACGGCACGGCGACGGTGGAGGGGGGCGTCACATTTACCGCCGCCTCCGTCACGGTGAACGGTACACTGAATGCCAAGGGCGGTACCTTCGATGGTCGTGTCGAATTCAATGGCAGCAGCACCGCGAACATCAGCGGCGGCAGCTTTAATTGTGAAAAGGAATATGGCGGCGTTACGTTTGACTACAATGTCACGGGCACGATCTCCGGCGGCACGTTTGCCTTCGCGGATTTTTACACCACCAAAGTCAAGCTCTCCGGTGGCACATTTACGACAATCAAAACCAACGGCGACCGCAAACTCGCCGACCTGCTGGCGGAGGGTGCGGCGTATTACAACGGCGACAGCGCCGTGAGTGAGGACAAGGTCTCAAGTCTGGCCAATGTAACTGTCAAGTCACACGAGCACAACGGCGGCACGGACGGCAACGGCACTTGCAGCATCTGCGGCAAGAAGATGACGGCGTCGCTGACCGTCGGCGGCACAACGAGCTGGTACACGGCCTTTGCCCCTGCCATCGAGGCGGCGAACGCGGCGGACGGCGAAAAGACCATTACGCTGTATCAGAATGTGAATGACACTGTCTACGGGAAGCGGACCGCCTATGAGCTGACCCGCGGGCCGGTGACGCTGGCGACCGGCGGGAAAACGGTCGAGGGTGTGGACCTCATCGCCAAGGGCATTTCTCTGACGGTCACGGGCAGCAACGGAAGCTTCTATGTGACGGTGGACGGCAAAGACGCGGAATTGACCGTCAACGACGGGAGTACGAAGCTCGCCATTGTCACGGCGCAGAACGGCGCAAAGCTTTCGCTGAGCAACGGCACCTTCAGCCGTGTGGCTGTAAAGGACGACGGCAGCAGCGCCAGCCTCAGCGGCGGCAGCTACGGCGAGATCACGAGCGGCAACGACTATGTCAAGCCCTACGCGTTGCTGGCGAAGGGGTACGCTTACAAAAAAGAGGATAACACATGGGTCTCCAACGCCAATATAGGCCTATCAAAAGTCACCGTTGAAAAAGCTCCCTTCGCGGTCGAAAAGATCTATCCGGATAACGATACGAACTACACCGGAAACTCGGCGTTTGCGACGGACGGCAATATCACGCTGACTGCGGTAATCGCGTCCGAGCCCGAAACGGAGAACGTCACCTACACCTACTGGTGGGAGCTGTTTAACGAATCAGAAAACGACTGGACCACGAGATTCTACACTGTTAATACTGCGACGCATTCCGGCGAGAAGAGCGTGACGCTCACGATCTCCGGGCTGCCCGTAGACAAGAGCTATCAGTACCACATTTTCGTCCAGTGCAGCAATGGCTATCAGTGCTACAGCGAGCCGTTTACCGTGACCCAGCATCAGCATAGCTGGACGTACACGGCAAGCGGCGCGACCATCGCCGCGAAGTGTACGGCAGAGGGCTGCTATCTGACCGACGGAAACGGCGGCAGCGTGACCATCAACGCACCCGCTGCGGATACGCTGACCTATAACGGAAATCAGAAGGCGGCGACGGTGACAAGCAGCGACTGGAAGGGCGTTGCTATCGACAAAATCGCGGTGGCATACGCGCAGAATGGCAAGACGCTGCCCTCCGCACCCACTGCCGCGGGCTAGTACACCGCCAGCATCACGGTGGGCGCGGGCAATAAGGCTGCCACCGCCAGCGTGAAGTATACCATTCAGAAGGCCGATCCGGTGGTGACCGAATGGCCGAAGCTTTCTGCGCCGGTTTATGTCAACAGTGAAGCAACCCTCACCGGCGGCAGCGGCGAAGGCACCTTCGATTTCAAGGCAGGTGCTGCGAAATCTTGGGACAGCGCAGGCAGCAAGACCACCACGATTGTGTTTACTCCCACAGATACCAATAATTACAAGGAGCTGACTCAGGACTACACCGTAACGGTTGTCAAGCGTACGGTAAAGAACTGCAATACGCTGACTGGCATTACGGACAAGCCCTACGGAACGGCGCTGGAAGAGCTGGGACTACCCGAAACCGTGACGATCACCACGGAGGACGGCAAAACATTTGATAAGATCCCCGTCACATGGAGCGGTTATAATCCGAATACGCTGGAGGAGCAGACGCTCACCGGAACATTAGATCTTACTTCGACTGCTAACGAGGTGGAGCAGCCCGGCATGCCTGTGACGGCACAGATCAAGGTCAAACTCACGACGAAGAGCTTCAGCGGCATTTCGGCTGCGGCTTATGAGGGTGTGTATGACGGTAGTCCGCACGGGATCACCCTCACCGGCGTGCCTAGTGGCGCAATCGTAAAATACGGCGAAAGCGCAGATAGCTGCACACAGGACAGCCTGACCTACACCGACTTCACTGATGGTGCAAAGACCGTATATTATAAGGTTTCCCAGCCCGGCTATACGGATGCTTCCGGCTCCGCCACGGTAAATATTACCAAACGCCCACTCACCGTTTCCAGCATCACGGAAAATAAGACCTATGCGTATGCTTCCGGTTCAGACGGTAAGGCAATCGGTGTGAATATTGCAGGAAAGCTCCCGCCGGATAGGGGAACTACAATATATACGGTTGCAAAGAAAGATCCAGAGCAGCTTTTAAGTGAGGTAACAGTCGATACAGCCGGAAATCTGACCTATAAAGTAAATCAGGTAGATTCGTCCAAGGTTGGAAAGACAGCAATTATCACGGTAACAGCTTCGATGGAGAACTATGAGAATGTTAAATACACGCTGACGATTAGTATTACAGATACAAGAAGCGAATGTGATCACACACATACTGAAATACGGAATCAGCGGGAAGCGACCTGTACGCAGACCGGATACGCAGGAGATACCTATTGTACGGACTGTGATAAACTTCTGAGTACCGGAAAAGAGCTGGCGGCATTGGGACATGATTATAAAGCAACCGTAACAAAGCAGCCAACGACAACCGAGGAAGGAGTCAGAACCTACACCTGCACCAGATGCAACAGCAGCTACACAGAGAGCATTGCGAAGCTGCCGGAGGAAAAGCACACTCACAACTATACGGGAAGCATTACGAAGGAAGCAACCTGTACAGAGGCAGGGGTAAGGACGTATACCTGTTCTTGTGGAGACAGCTACACGGAGAATATTCCGGCAACAGGACACAGCTATGTATCAAAAGTGACGAAGGCTACAACGACAACAGAGGAAGGCATCATGACCTACACCTGCTCCAAGTGCGGACACAGTTACACACAGCCGATCACTAAGATTAAGTCCGATAACAGCAACAAGGATAATGGCAGCCAAAACCAGAAACCGCAGTCTGGCACAGACAATAGTAATCAGAATCAGAAGCCACAGCCTGATACGGATAATGGTAAGGACAATGGTACTTCAATTAAGCCATACATCAAGGATGACAGCGGCAAGGAAGGCTGGGATGTTATCAAGCCACAGCTTGAAGAAGCTAAGGCAGGCGATACGGTAACGGTTGCAATGAACGGAACAACTGTGGTACCGAAAGATGTAATTGACAGTATCAAGGGCAAAGATACAACACTTGTTCTTGACATGGGAAATGGTCTTTCCTGGAAAATCAATGGACAGGATATTACTGATGCAGCCGGAGATATTGATTTTGATGTGACAGTCGGAGCCGACGCAGGAAAATCCATTCCTGTGGATGTGATCAACAACGTGACCGGGGAACATTCTTCCTTGAATCTGACTCTTGCTTATGACGGAGAGTTTGGATTTACAGCCACACTGACTGTCAACATGGAATCAAAGAATGCAGGACTGTATGCGAACCTGTTCTACTACAATGAACAGACCGGAGAACTGGAATTTATCAGCGCCGGACAGATTGATCCGGATGGAAATGTGGAACTTGTATTTACCCATGCATCAGATTACACGATTGTTGTTGATACCAAGATTATGAGTGATAACGGTCAGGCAGACAACAAATCTGATGAAACCATTCCTGCACCTAAGACAGATGACAGCACTTCAAAATATGCATGGAATAATACGATAATCATTATTATAGGTATCTGTATTATACTGATCGTTTTTGGAGCCGTATTCTATGTAAGAAAAAAGAGTGGTTCTGAGGAAGAATAAGTATCTGACATAGTAATTGAATAAAAGTGGGAATGTGGGAGCGTACTGGTAAAGGGTGTAACAGTATAAACATGACAAGCGGTGTATGTCTTGATGAAGAGACGTATGCCGCTTATTTGCGTCAAAAATGATAGAAAACTAAAAGAAAAAAAGA
>ERZ1034701.288-NODE-288-length-22101-cov-11.965935_pt1 | contig 22101 bp, 15 predicted proteins | sample MGYA00520651_ERZ1034701 | MGnify/ENA primary metagenome ERZ1034701 (study PRJEB33766, sample SAMN09781713) | gut metagenome | biome: gut microbiome | host: Homo sapiens | place: Madagascar | study: EMG produced TPA metagenomics assembly of the PRJNA485056 data...
ACTCAAAACAAAAGCCCAAATCTGCTATTTTTTGCTTTTTTAGTCATTCTTTTTGTCTAAAATAGTGATTGTCTTTGTGTAAAATAGTGATGAAATTTGCGTTCAAAGGTTTGGAATGCCCGTTCAAAGGCTTTGGATGTACATCCGAAAGCTTTGAATGTGCATCCAAAGCCTTTGAACGGAGAATTACAAGAGGTTCCTGAATAATGATTCTTAATCTTTCAAGAAAATTACCTTATATCTGTGCTAAGAATCATCCCATCAGTAAAAGTTATATAGCAAAGCGTAATTTACATAAGCGTTATGTGGAAAAATGGAAGTAATGATGTCATTTTCGTCGGCTCTCCTATCTGGTGGCACAATCCAGCCATGGTGGTTCTCCGTACTTGACGTTGTTGGCGTGCAAAACGACCAAGACGATTACGCCAAGAACCGCAACTATTGGAAGTATCTGAAAACAAAGCTGAAGAAGGCAGAATGTGAACTGGTTAGTGTCACTAACCAGTTGAAATTATTAGCTCCTGATGGGAAGAGCCGCTCTAAGGCATACGCTCTATTTGAAAGTAGCTTAATTGATAGCATAGAGGTTGGTACCATCAAAGGACTACAACAGATTCATGCCTATCTCTTTGGCGGACTTTATGACTTTGCCGGAAAAATACGCACCGTCAATATTGCCAAAGGTGGTTTTCAGTTTGCAATGGCAGCCTATTTGCCTGCCACACTACAACACATGTACTTTGTTCTGAGACAAGCAAGGATATAGCTCGTTACTCTATTCTCAAAGGCAACGAACAACTCTTCGCCGCCAAATACAAGACTTTTCTGCCAACGGAGGAACAGCTCCGCACGGAGATTGAACGGCAGAAACAACTCTTCATGCTCCAGCATGAGAATAAAAAGGATAAGGAGGGATAAAAAACTATCGCATTGGAGCAAAACTCAGGAGCGAGAATCTTATAAGCGTACGACTATAACTTTGTAGTTGTACGCTTATAATTTTGTAGTCGTACAGCTATAGGGGATGTGTTTGTACGACTAAAGGGTATGTGGCCGTGCGACTAAGACGGTAGAAGCTGTACGATTGAAAGGTGTCTCACTGCCGTCGTCCGCTCTTCCCATTGGAGTCGTCTACTCGGCTCACTCATGTGGAACAGTCGGCTGACTTTTCTAGCAATCCTTCATTTTATACGATTTAAGAAAAGAAAATAAGAAGCACAGTGTATTTTTATATAGCATATCAGCTGCAATGTCTTTGTGTTGTAGCTGATATGCTATTAATATTGTCTTCTTTCTCTTATTTAGCCTTCAAAAGTGAAACCTAACATCTCTGCTTTGTTCTTTAACGAGATGGCATTTTCAGCTTGATTTACTTTCGTAATGCTACGTCCGTTCTCTTTGCGCTTTATGTAGCCAGAAATGTTTCTTCTCTCAAGGAGAGATAGGCGATTTTCTGCTTTTGCCCAATTGAGTATAGCTTGCCATAATTCTGAAGAGATGGAGTTTGCCTGGGCTAAAATGTTCTCCTCTTCTTCATTATAGGCTTCCTCATTCTCTTCGGTGGTGGTAAGAGAGACAGGTATTGGCGTATTGTCTATCCATTCCTTCAATTCCTCCCAGCATTTAGCGTTCTTTGTGAATGAGCGAGAGTTGTCTCGTTCAAGAAAGTCATTTACAATTACTACTTCACGTTCAATAACTTCTTTCAATTGAGATTGTACTTCCTGCTTCTTCCAAATGTATGCAAGGTTTAGCTTTTGCTCTGTGAGGTAGGAAATGGCAGACATGGTGTAAGCTGTTGTTCTTGACTTAAAGCCTTTTTGACCACATCTCTTTTCTACACGTTTATCTATGGCTTTGTATAGAATACTCAATGCTACGACTTTGTGCCAATAGGCTGCGTCTATATTGGTTCCCTCTTTTAAGGTTCTCATGTAAGAGGCAAAGCACTTCTCTCTGCTATTACAAGCAGTATGAGGCTTCATATCCCAAATAACCATCAGTTTGGCTACATCGATTTTTGTCAGCATTTGGTCTTTTGGAAATTCTTCCTTAAAGCTCTCCTTGTCGTATTTTTCTAAACTGGCTAAGGTGTCTGCGTATATACCTCGCATACGCTCAAAGAACCATTTCTTGTTTGTAATAGGCGCAACTTCCTCTTTGCTGACTTTTTCCATGTCAATCAGATACTTGTCTCCAGACTCAAAGTCAGACTGCTTGATACCTGTTTGACTGTTAGCGCAGGTGGAAATGTCTTTTACAATTTCTGAATAATTTTCCTTGTTTTTAACCACACTGACTTTCATCTGAACAAAAACCTTGCTTAGATCGCAACCTTGAGCACTTGCAATGGATGCTGTCGTTTGTCCACCATTGACAATTTGCCAATCTGTTATCTTGTTGATATACAAGTAACCTCCTCTCATTTGTTTAAGTTCTACATTGCTGGCAGTTGTAGAGATACCGTTATTGTATGAGAAGAACATCTCTGGTTTTGATTTTATGGTAGCCATGATACGCTTGTTTACCTTACTCTTGTTGCGTAAGAATGCTCTTACGTTCTTTTCGAGAAGCATAGTGCGGTATTGGTTGTATATCTTGGCAAGTACATCTCCAGAAATAATGGCAAGGTAAGTATCTACGTATGGATTCTCGTCATCCACCTTCAAACATTGCACTTTTGGCGCGATAAGTTCGTTAGTTTTTGAGTTCTTGTTTGGAACATAGTAACTCTTGTCGTTCTCGAAGTCGATAACAATCTTATCGTTTCCCTTTTTGATTTGGTCTTGGCGATAAATACGTGCAATATCCCAGACGTTGTATTCATAGGCAACTCCTTCTTCGTCTACTTCGGAAATCTTGTCTTGGATAGATGAGATGGAGCCATCGGTTAAAATATAAAAGCGAATTACATTGACTTTTCCCTTTGATTCACGAACAACATTGATTGCATCTTGAACATCTGCTGAGAAATCTTTCTCCCCTCCTTTGAAAGGTGCTTTCAGTTTTAGACATTGATAGTAAAACTCTTGAAGATACTTGAAGCCTGTTTCTATTCTGTTGTCAACTCGTAGCATCAAAGATGAAGCGTGGATAAAGAAAAACAAGTCGAGTGATTCTGCTTCATCATTATAGTCATAAGCTGACAGCTTAGCTCTACCCTCAGAAAACATACAGATTTCTGGGGCACTAACTTCACCGCACTCTTCCATGCAACCCAAGTAATATCTTGTTAGTTCTGTATTGATGTCGGCATCATTGATTTCTGCTAACTCCTGTGTTGAGTCCGCTACGTATTGTGCGAAGCTCGTTATGTTCATGTCGTTTGTATTCATATTGTCTGTCGTTCGATTAGTAAAAATGTTTTGTTACTGGTACACCTTCTTTATCATTTTCAAATTTTCTTCCTTGTTGTTATGTGTCTCAACAAAGTGACCGAAGAACTTGATGACATAGCATAGCTGTAAGACATACCCAAAGAAGAGTTCTTTTGCTTTTTCGTCAATAACCAAGTCTTTGTCATCTAATGTATATTCATTAGTCTCGCTTGTGTGAGAGTCGGAACTGGCAAAGTCGAGGATGTTCTTTGTGATGTATCCAATCTGTTTTGGGAAGATTGTATCTCCTTCTTTACCGTATCTGAGTTTGCTATCATGCCTAGTTGATAAACCAGACATGTAGCGATTGGCATCCAAAAGATTAAGTTGACCTCTATTGTCGAAACACTCATTGGGTAATAAACCTACGCTGTGGGCTGCACGATAGAGGTGTTCCAATACCTTGCGCAGAGGATTACCTTGGTACTCAAAGTGAGCATTCTCCTCTGGATAATGAAGTTGGCAAAGCAACTTGAGCAAAATGCTACGAGCCTCTTTGTCTATCAATTTGCCTTCGCCTAAATATTGGAAAGTGTCTTGGTAGCGAGCGAGGACTTTGTTTGCGATTTTGTTGCTCGCCACTTTTTTGATATTCTCAAATAATCTTTTTTGACTATTTTCATTTTGCTCAGGTGCGAACTTGGAGTAGGTCATTGCTCCCCATTCTTCTTCGTATTCCTTATGCTGGCATAGGGCGATGCTCATAGCCGTGTCAAAGTCTTCCATGGTTCCTGCTGATAGGATATACCATGGGATGGTGGTTTGCTTCTTCCCAAATAAACTTGTGAGAGAAGGTAATACTTTGTGAATAAAGAGATTCTCTTCTGGGGCACTTGCGTTCATTTTGCATTCTGCATCCAAGATGATAGCAGAGTAATCTTCGAAATTATCATTGAGAAGTTTTGTGGCATCTTCCCAGTTGCTTACAGGGTGGAGGACTATGTTGTAATCCTCCGCCTTGCTCTGAAAATGTGTTATGTACGATGGATTTGTAACTAGGTCATCCACCCAAAGTACTTTATATTCGATTTCGTTTGTCATATTAGTTGCTTTTTAATGTTCAACGTTGTTTATTCTTGAAGCTAAGTCTATATTTTACAGGAAATTCAGCTTCGGGTTCTGAGATGAATTCTGCTTCACCATTTTGTTCTCGCATAAGAAACCTCACCTCGTAGCCTCCGATTCCAAAATGAGACTGACCTGTCTTTGATGATCTGCCATATGTAAATACGTCCTCATTGGTGAGCTTCTTATGGAAAGGCTTACCATTGTTGGAGATATTTATGATTGGTATGTCATTCTCTGTGCCAACTTCAATCTTTACAATGTTGCCTTCAGACGCTTGGCTTTCAAAACCATGGCTGCAAGCATTGTTTATGATGTTGTCAAACACCTTTGTTAGTGCTCTTGGTGAGAACGTAACATTTGGCATTTTATTGTTTGACTGTGCTGAGTCAAAGTGGTATTCGTATTTGAATAATGGACTTTGGTGCTCTCTGGTGTAAGCTTTAATGAATGAGCCCAAGGATATGCTTTGTACTTCTTCTAAACCTGCTGATGACCAAAAATGATCCACTTGGTTTTGTAAAGTCTCAATTGCCACCTGAATGTTTGTGTATATGTCGGTAACAGGAGTCTTATTGTATTTGCCAATCACCATGGAGTCATCAACGATGCCTTTACCTACTTTGCGAGCTTTTTTTAGCATATCCCACCAGCCAGCAAGAGTAAATAATGTTTGTCCGATAGCATGCTTCTTCATATGGACATCACGTTTGAATTCTTCGGCTGCCTGAATGAGTTTTCTGTCTGCTTCCTTTAAGTATGCTTGTGCATCTTCTTTCACCAAGCGAGCTTGCTCCTCTATTGAAGGTACGGCAATCTTGATGTCAAGGAAGAACTCTGGGGCGAGGATGGAGTCTTCGTCCTCCATAAGCATTTTTGCCTGGGCAGAACAATAGCCCTTAGCCAATTCTCTTAAGAGATAGTCTTCCACAATGACATTACTCTTGGCATTAAATGTAATAAGTCCCTCTTTGAAGGCAACCGGTTGCTCTACATGAATGAGTTTGCCTATCTTCATTTTACCCTCTACGATACCTGCTATCAAGCAATTATTATTGACAGAAAAGTATGTAGGGGCTGTGAAGTATTCTTTTGTGACTTCGAGCTGCTTCTGTGCTAAAGAACTCGCATCTATGTCGCAATCCATGTATTTGGAACCGAGACTCTCTTTTCCCAATACTTGGATTTCATTGCCCTCGTTTTCCTTAGAACTTGGTACGATATCTACAAGTTCTTTGAGAGAAACGAATCTCTCGCCTTCGTTTAACCCAGGAAGTTGCTCGTCAATGAGATACTGATGTGCAACATGCTCGTTTACACCAAAGAATTCAGAAGAATGTATTCTCTTCTCGTATTTCGTATCACATTCTTTTTGGTTGTAAACCTCCATGATGCGATCTACGTTCAATCCTCCTCTCTGGTAGAACTTAGGGTTGGTGATGCTGAATGATTCGGTACAACCACCTTTAAGACCATTGAGTAGAGCCTCATGACCAGCCTTGGTGATTCCTCTTTCTTTCTTGAATTCTGAACCCGTTGCGTCAATGAAACGCATTATACCCTCATTGCCTTTTCCTTTCTCAATGTGCAATAGGCAAGTAGAGGTATAAATGCCTCCAAATGGCATTGATGGTAGAGAAATTAGTGTGGCATTAAAAGCCAGGTCTCTTGTCTTGAAGAGCAATTCGAAGACACTCCAAAAGTTTTTTGCTTGGAAATAACAGGTTGGTACAGTAAAGTCAAGGCAACTTTCTGGTTTAGCCAGTGCTGCGCAAACAACGATGGTTCTAGCCAATTCTCCTGATGCTACTTCTTGTGGACTTTGCCACATGCCCTCAGTAAAGTAAAGAGCATTGTTGCACTTTTGGTTGAGAGTTGGGTTAAACGTAAAGACATAGTTAGGACCATTCTCGATACCAATATTAGATAGGTTATCGCAGTCTCCATATACGACCTCAGAATTAATACCTTGGCTATCTAACAATATTTGTGCGTATGCGTTCACATAGTTGTTTAGTTCGCCTTCTTGTCCGTATGCGTGATCCTCACATTCAATGTGATAGTTAGCTTCGGGATGGTAAAGAGCATAGTCAGAGAAGTCGGCATATGGAAGAAGCACCTTATCGCCAGCTTCTGGCTTGCCGCTGAGTCTCTCGCACAAATCAATGAGACTCTTAGGAGTCTTGTAAATATTCAATGGGGAATCTTTGAAAACAATTTCCTCTATGATTTCATCACTGCCACTATAGGTCGTTTCGAAATCAATGTGTCCCATCTCGTTTGCATAATCAAGACAATACTTGATGACTTGGCTGCATTCGCCTAAAAGAATGGTAATCTCTTCCTGTGTGAAGTAGTCATGCAAATCAAAGATGCAATCCTTGAAAGGCGCAATCTTTTCTGCTTTTGCCTTTGGCATCTGGGCGTACAAGGTTATTATGACGTGCTTCATCACGTCGGTCTGAGAGATAGGGTTGTTGCCAGTCTTACTCCAGTTCTTGTTGATGAAGTTATCTACGATGTTCTGTGCCTTAGCTGAAAGAGTGTTGTTCTGTGACATAATGGTAAAATTTAAAAGTTTGAAATTTTGTTCGTTTTTGTCGTTCTTTCTGAATGACGATGCAAAGGTACTACTCTTTTGTGCAGCCTTCTTGCACAGGTAAATATTTCTTGAGATTTTCTTCAATTTTCTGCTTAATTTCTTCTCTAAGCCAACTTGGAGACACCACTTCTACATTTGGAATAAAGGAAAAGATGAGCTGACGCAACTCGTTGTTGGGCTTCACTTTGATAGAGATGGTATGCTCTTCTTTGCTCACAATCTTTTGTGATGTATGGAGTGGTTTGGAGATAACGTATGGAAAACGATTGGCTTCAAATCGGAGTACAACCTCCTCTGTTGAGGTGTTCTCGTCCAATAAGGTTACTCCAATGATGTCATTGAAATATGTTTTGAAATCAATACTGTCATTCTTGTGAAAGGCAACATCTGCTTTCTTCAACTCTTGTATTCTGTCGAGGGCATAAACAGATAGGTTTTGGTATTTCTCATTATATCCAAAGAGGAACCACCTATTATTATATTGCTTCACATAATAAGGGTGGATGATGGCATCTTGTTCCTTTCCCTTAAAACTACAATAATGGATGCTGATAGGCTGGTGATAGATGGTCATGTCTATCACTTCTGAAAGAAATTCCAGTCCTTTCAGTTGTTCGTTGTTTTCAAAGGCAATCAGATTTTCTGTGTTTGATTTGATGTTGAAACGGTATTCAAGACTTGAGATGACTTCTTCGAGCCAAGCATTGGCTGGAGTACCTCTGAACTTACCTAACATTTCTATAGTAGAACGCAAATCATTGAGCTCTTCCACACTCAATTCGTTGTTGAATATAGAGTAATTTGGGTCTTCGTATCTATAATAGCATTGGCGACCTGTGCCAAAAGGATAAGTTTTGATAGGGGCATTGTATGATACACGGTCACGCATGTATTTGATGTCTTCACGAATTTGGCGAAGGCTGACAATCTGACCAGTAAGGTCAGAAAGACTCTCGTTGACTTCATCAATGAGATCGTCTATGGTGTATTTGTGCTTGAAGTCGCTGAAGCATCTATCCAAGACCTTGTATCTAAGTTGTGCATTCTTGTTTGTAGGCATAATTGTTTCGTTTTATAAATCATAGTTGCAAAGTTAGTCATTTCTTTGCAATTATGAGAATAATTTATGATAAAAAAGCAAAAGAGGCGCATGATTATAGCCATGTGCCTCTTTTGAGGATTGAATTATTTGTTGGTGTTGACTGCGTATGTGATGCTGATGTAGCCATGATAGCCTTGTGGACTTACTTCCATATAGACAACCTTGTTGGCTGAATTTAGCTTGTTGGCATTAATAAAAGTATAGACTCCATCTATGTCTGCAACAGGATTATAACGTTCCAAAAGAAAGTTGATGAGTTGAGTAGCCAGGGTGCTGCTGTTGTGATGTGGTAAAACCAACAGCGCAAATTTTAGCTTTCCGTTTGCATCAAATTGGTAAGCTACTGCGGATACTAATGAGTTTTCTCCTTCATAGAATAGTCCATCAGAATCGTCTGAGCGTAGTTTACGTTTCTCAAACTTCTTGACATCCTCTCTGGTCGCTCCTTCTTTGCACAATGGTTCTACATAATAAGTGTATTTGGGGGTGACGATGACATTACACGATGCCGATCCATTTGAGCCTTGTGCCATTACTCTTGTTTCACCAACATGGTTTGCTGTGACCATTCCATTTACAGAAACGGAAGCAATGAAGTCATTCTCAGAACTCCATTTTGAGACATCACCAGTAACTTTGAGCTGTTGAGTGCCACCCACTTTTAGGGTTACCTCTTTCTCTTGCAAAGAAAATGGACTGTCATCATTGCTGTTGCAAGATGAAAACATACATACGGATAGCATTACTGCTAAATAGAAAATTACCTTTTGCATAATTACTCGATTTTAAGTTTGACTATTAATATCGAGTGCAAAGGTAATGGGGAAGGGTGCAGCCTATCTGCATAGCAAAATACAAGGTATGAAAATCACAAATTGAGTATTTCTATTAAGAATTCGTGAGGTGTATAAACTGGTATGGAAGAAGCGGTAAAGTCTTTGGTATTTCTGGTAATAATATAGTCGGCTTTTGCTTTTTGTGCACAACGGAATTGCATAGCATCTTCAAAATCTGCAAATTCAGAATGGATTCCATAATTGACACAATCAGCATCCACAACATCTATTTTACATATTTTGCAGAAATTGTCTATAACTAATTTTACGGTATTATTGTCGAATTTCCTTCCGATAATATAGCTTGTAGTCGCAAAAGACATTGAGGCAGCATGTAGTTTAATTCTATTGTTGATGGCTAAACTCACAATTGTTGCAGCTTCCTCATAGAAGTTTTCACGGCGTGCTATAAAATCAATAATAATATTTGTATCAAGAAAAATATTAAGCATAGCGTTACTCTTTCATATATTTTTTGTAAAATTCTTCTTTGTAATCAAAAGAGGGTGGCAACTCCATATCTACAGACATGGAGGCAACACGTGGATCTATCACCAAATCTTCTTTTGTGAATTGGTGTTTTTTTGCTGGGGTAAGTATTTTTCTCAATGCTTGCACAGCTTTTAATATAGTTTCTGTATCTTTGTGGGCAATGATACCTACAAGATTCTGATATTCTGCCTGTAATTCGATTGCTGTCATAATTTGTTTGTTTATATATTTGTTTGCAAAACTACAATTATTCTTCAAGATAACCAAAGAAAGTTTGGACTTAATACTTATGTTTAAACATTTTTAAGTCCTTTGCTTTCTTAGTCTGGATCCTTTGCTTTTATTTCCACAACATGCACAAGCTTCCTGCCGTAATGAGCAGAGCGCCAATAATCACCTTGATATTGACAGGTTCTTTCAGGAGGAAGAAGGCGAGGATGATGGTGATGACCCACTTTCATCATCGCCTCGTCAAAGGTGAAAGCCTGTTCGCAGAGGTAATCTTCCTTGCCGAGATAGCTTACGATGCTATCCGACAGCTCCTTTTCGTCTTCTATAATCAATAGTTTCATCGTCTTCAAGTTTTTGTTGCAAAGTTACGATGCGATTCTGTAGAAATCTTGAATCTCACTCTGTCAGTTGTCCTTTTCGTTTAGCTGATTCCTGTTATAATCTAACTGCAAAAACACTATATTTCTGTCAAAAACTTTCTATTTCCTTGTATAAAAATTCTAAAATAATATGTAAAAGTATGAGGGAGTTATCTGGCGTATAGGATGGTAAGACAAAAAGGGCATGGCGCAATCCTAAAAGCACCATGCCCTTTTCCAATGAATCGTTTTATAGAAAGCGTTATTTCGTTTGCTCAAACAACCAGTCTTGTACGCTCTTGATGCCATAGGCAACAAACCATGTGGCTCTATGGCTTCCGCCAGTGAGATGCGTAAACAAGAGATGATTGCCCTCTTTGCGCATCTTGTCAGCCTCTTCCGATAGCTTGTCTTCAGGTAGTGTCATGTTCCAAGTAGCTTCCGTCACCTTGCTCCCTTGGCTTCTCCATAATGCCACTGCCATCCACTGTTACCACAGGATATTCTGGTGCTACGACGATGCACTTGTGGCGTGCTTGTGCCTCAGGTTCTGCCCATGATGTGGCTCCCGTACCTTGATAGAGCGTCTTTTTACCGGACTACTTGCAGTGCCTGCATCGTGGATAAATAGTACCAATGGATACTTCTGCGCAGGGGCGTAATCCTTAGTAACAGTTAAACCTAAATCCAAATTTTCAAAGAATTATTTTGTTGTATAAAACGTTAAATACCAGAGCTTTATATTAACAATTCGGAGAGCAATTTCAGACTCTATTTTTGGAACAAAGAACTGGACGCCCTAGTTATTTTTCTAGTATTTCTTCTCGCTATCTATTATATCAATAAAGGTCTGCAAAGGTCATATTTTGCGTGGGCTAGGCTTTAACTGAGTGCAATTGACTAGTTGTTGCCTTCGGTCTGGGCTTGGACAGTGGCTTGCAGTACTGAGACAGCACACTGCCGGCATAGGTTACAGTGGACTGTCAGGGGCGATTAGCATCTTGACAGCGTTGGTGGGAGCACATTCCTTAGTTTTATTGATTCTATTTACGTTTTTCCCTTCACTCTTCACCTTTCCTCTCGAATCCCCTGTGTTTATCGGCATTCCGAGAGGTGAAGAGTGGTCTCAGCTCTTCACCCTCTCTTCACCTCTCTTCACCTTTTGCTGCCCATACCCCCTGAGGGTGAAGGGTGGTGAAGAGTGGGTGAAGAGATAAAATGTCTCTTCACCTATGTAATGCATTTATATTCAGTGTATTAAGTGCTGTTGGTGAAGAGTGAAAGGGACTTGTGAATTTTAGATAAAGTTACGTTTTACTTGTTCTTCAAGTAATATTTAGCACCACGCTTTACGTTTTCCTTGACGGCTTTGCAGGAGAAGGTAGCTCCTGTTACGCCATCCACCTGTGTGGTAGAAGCCTTGGCTGCCTTCATGCCATACCATTTGTTGAGCAAGCCTTGCTTTAGTTCACTACATAAGTGCCATCGCTCTGCTTGGTCATCACCTTGTCGTCACCATGATTGCCCTTGGCAATCATGGTGCTTGCCATGCCCATCATGAGGAGGGTGGCAAACATGAATACTTTCTTTTTCATTTTCTTTTATACCTATTTGTATGATTTTCTTTTATACCTTATTATATATATAATCTATCTTAGCTCCTTGCTTTCCCTCGGAAACTATTTCTGACCAGTGCTGATTCGCAATTTTGGCAGAGGGCTTCGGTGGCAGTATGATGCTGGAATCCCTCTATCATGGCTTGCGCTCTTGGTGAGGAGAGAATCTCTTCGAGTGATTGATGGAAGAGATTGCCGAGGGCGACATCACCGTTGTGGTCGAGGCAACAGGGGACCAGGCTTCCATCGGACAGAACTCCTATCTGCTTGAGCAATGCCTTGCAGAATACTTCTCGCTTGGCAGATGATGTATTTACTGAAGGCCATTCGAACTTTCTGTCAAACTCTAAATAGAGATTGTCGCAGAGGCGGAATCCATCAGGGCGTTCCTTCCAAGGGCGTGGTACGTATTCAGCGATGTAATCCATCACCAGCTCATTCTCCTTGTCCATTCCTCCTTGGTTCCATAGTCTCAATACGACGCAAGTTCCCTTGGCTGCGGCTTGTGTGGCAAAATTCATCACCTCTTCCATATAGCTGGACAGCTCCCCTCTGGCATTGCTCTCGTGAGAATGGAGGGAGAGCTGTACCTTATGTGGCAGTGTATCGAGGAGATTCATGGCTCGATGCAACAATGTGCCATTGGAGGTGAGTACGGTCTTAAATCCCTTCTCCCTTGCCATGGTGATAAACTGGGGCAGGAGAGGGTGGAGCAGTGGCTCGCCCATCAAATGGAAATAGAGGAAGCATACCTTGCCCCGAACCTTGTCCGTGAGCAGGTCGAATTCCTCAGCCGACAGCTGTCTCCTTTTCCTTTGATGCTTGGGGCAGAAATGGCAGTCGAGGTTGCACGTATTCGTGATTTCTATGTAACAGCGATCAATCATTTTCTCTTCAATGTTGCTAATCAATATGCAAAATTACGAATAATATTTATTTTACTGAGAATTTCTCTGTTTTCACGTCCTTACTGTTGGCTCCCACCATGATTTGGAAGTCGCCAGGTTCCAAGATGTGCTTCAGTTCGGCATTGTAGAACTTGAGCATTTCTGGAGTAATTTCGAAGCTAACCTCTTGACTCTCACCTGCTGCCAAGTGGATGCGCAGGAATCCCTTCAGCTCCTTGATTGGGCGGGAGATGGAAGCTACCATGTCGCGGATGTAGAGCTGCACCACTTCATCGGCATCTCTGGAGCCTGTGTTCTTGACAGTGATGGTGGCGGTTATCTTCTTATCGCCTTGCCATGCATCAGCTTCCTCATTGTTGATAGATGCAGAAGAGGCGCTCAGGTGCAAGTCGCCGTAAGCGAAGGTGGTATAGCTCAGACCATAACCGAATGGGTAGAGTGGACCATTGCTCACGTCCAAGCAGTTGCTAGCATACTTGGCAAACTGAGGGTTGTCATCTGGTACAGGACGTCCGGTATTCTGATGGTTATAGTAGAGAGGCTCCTGACCTGTGGTCTTAGGCATGGAGGTGGTGAGCTTGCCCGTAGGCACCTTGTCGCCAAAGAGCACGTCGCAGATGGCATCTCCCGTCTCTGAGCCGCCAAACCATACGTTGAGGATGGCTCCTACGTGCTGTTTCTCCCAGGTCAATACGGTAGGACGACCGGCAAAGTTGAGCAGTACTACAGGCTTGCCCAACTTCACGAGTTCGGCTAGGAGTTCGTGCTGCACATCAGGCATTTCCAGATTGGTACGAGTACCGCATTCACCGCTCATGTCGGCAGTTTCTCCCATGGCGCATACGATGACGTCTGCATCCTTGGCTACGCTCAATGCCTCCTGCTTCAGCTGTGCGTCATCGCCACGCTGGATGGTCTTTCCAAATTCGCCAGCCTTCTGTAGCTCGGCATCTCTCCATACGTTGCTGCCCTGAGCATAGAGCAGTTGAGCTTTGCCCTTCAGGGCTTGCTGCATCGCCTCCTTGAGGGTGATGTACTTTTCTGGTGCCTGCGCCACGCTCCAGGTGCCGGCTATGTTGTTGCGGGTATCGGCAAGCGGACCTATCAGTGCCACCTTTCCTTCCTTCTTCAGTGGCAGGATATTTGCCTCGTTCTTCAGCAATACGAAGGTCTCGGCAGCCACGTCTCTAGCCGCTTTGCGATTTTCGGCGGTATATATTTCCTTCTTGCTGCGCTTGGTGTCGCAGTAGCGGTAAGGGTCGGTGAAGAGCCCCAGCTTGTATTTAGCTTCCAGTACTCGGCGGCAAGCTTGGTTCACTTCCTCCTCGCTCACCTTGCCCTCCTTTACGCTCTGTGCCAAATAGCGCACGTAGGCGCTGGAGCACATGTCCATATCGGTGCCAGCGTGCAGGGCTTGTTCGCCAGCCTGCTTCAGGTCTAGGGCTGTGCCGTGGCTCAATATCTCTGCTATGCTGGCGTAATCGGTTACCAAGAGTCCCTGAAATCCCCATCGATTTCTCAATACATCGGTCATCATCCATCGGTTGGCGGTGGCTGGCACGTAGTCGATGAGATTGAAAGATGACATCACGCTGCCTACGCCTGCCTTCACCACAGCTTCATATGGAGGCAGATACTGATTGAACATGCGCACGCGACTCATGTCGGTGGTGTTATATTCCTTGCCGCTCTCCACGGCTCCATATAGTGCGAAGTGCTTGAGGCAAGCCATCATCTTGTTGCTCTCGGCGATGTATCCAGTGCCCTCTGCCCACATCTTGGAGGCGGTTTCGCCCTGGTATCCCTGGGTCATGGCTGCTCCCAGGATGCCACTTAGGTATGGATCCTCGCCATTGCCTTCGGAGATGCGTCCCCAACGGGCATCGAGAGCCACGTCTACCATAGGTGAGAAAGTCCAGTTGATACCATCGGCAGTAGCTTCCTTGGCAGATACGGCGCCCACCTGCTTCATAGCCTCGGTGTCCCAAGAGCAGGAGAGGGCGAGAGGGATAGGGAACATGGTCTCATAACCATGAATCACGTCCATACCCACGAGCAATGGTATGCCCAGTCGGCTCTTCTTGATGGCGATGTCTTGCAATGCCTTGATCTTGTCGATGCCCTTGATGTTGAACACACCACCCATATTGCCTGCTGCTATGTCGCCGCCCACTTGGGTGTTGAGTGCTCCGCCGGTAGTGATGTCGCCAGCCACCATCAGGTTCAGCTGTCCTATCTTCTCCTGCAGGGTCATCTTCGCCATCAGTTCGTCCACGAATTCCTTCATTGGCTTGATTTTCGTAGCCATAGCCGGACTTATCGTCAGCATAGCTACCACGAGTGTTGCTAAGATTGTCTTTTTCTTCATACCTTATTATATATGTTATTGTTTATTCCTAATTCTTTGCAAAGATACTAATATTTTCGATAAGTTGGTGATGTGAAGTGTTAAAATGTGGGGAAAAGTGGAGGGGAGAAAAGACGATGCTTCTGCTAGCTAGATATTTAAGGAAAAATGCATCTCTAGAAAAAGTGGACTCAAAATGAAAGATTTTCTTGATTTCTATCTACGGAAGTTTGGCAATTTCGATATTATTTATTACTTTTGCATCCGATAAACAATTAAGAACATTTGAAAACCAAGATAATATTCTATGATTAAAGCAATGAAAATGATATGCCTCATGTGCATGCTGCTCTTGGCACCTGCACTGCTGGCTAGCGAAAATACCCTCAGGGCAGGCGAAAACAAGGAGACCGAGGCTCTCTACGATAGTCTGGACAATGCCATTGCCCAGACAGCTCAGTATGTGAAGCAGAGAGAGGTGCGCATAGCCCAGCTGGAGGGCAAGCTGAAGAAGGCTCGCTCCCCTAAGGCTCAGTATGACCTGGCCTATGCGCTCTTCGGGGAATATCGCTCCTATAAGAACGACCTAGCCATGAAGTATATCAACCGATGCATCGACATAGCCCATAAGAGTGGCAATCCACAACAGGAGGGCAATGCCAAGGCTCTGCTCGCCTTTCAGGAATCCACCACGGGCGATTATGCCGAATCTTACAACGTACTCAAGACCATCGACCCTCAGCAGCTGGACTCCGCCGGACTGCGCAATTACTACTGGGCTTATCAGCATCTCTATGGCGAGATGACCTATTATGCCAACGTAGATTTCCTTAGAAAGTATTATCGTGAGAAATATGAGGGCTATATCCAGATGGCAGAAAGCCTGCTACAGCCCACAGACGATCGCTATCTGCAACTCCAGGAAACTAGACTGCGTGACAGTGGCAATATGAAGGAAGCTCTGAAAATTAACGATAAGCGATTGGCACTCGCTGTACCAGGGTCTCACGAGTATGCCATCGTTACTTTTTATCGTGCCATTATCTATAAGGTGTACAATCGGACAGAAGATGCCTGTCATTATCTCCTCCTTTCAGCTATCAGCGATGTGAAGTTGGCTGTGATGGACCAAGGTTCGCTCTGGGAACTAGCCAATCTGCTGGGTGTGGCTGCTAAGGCTAATGAGCAGCAGTTGGCTCGCTCTTACGACTACATCAAGTTTGCCTGGCAGTCTGCCACCATCTTCAATACGCCTATCCGCAGCCGTCAGATTATGCCTGTGCTCACCACTATAGAGGAGAGCTATCAGAAGCAGCTTGCCACCACCAATCGCAACCTGAAGATAGCCATCTGTTGGACCGTCTTGCTGGTGCTCTTGGTACTGGGCTTGCTCTTCTATGTGAACAAGCAGCGCCAGCGCATAGCAGCTGCCCACCATAAGCAGAAACTCACCAACCGAGAACTTCAGAATGCCAACGAGAGACTAGAGAAGGCTGTGCAGCAACTCAATGCCGCCAATGAGCAGCTCAATGCTGCCAACGAGAGCTTGAACCAGGTGAACGAGGATCTGAACGAGAGCAATAAGATGAAGGAGGTGTATATTGGCAGATTCCTGCGTCTCTGCGCCGTATACGTGGATAAGATAGAGACCATGCGCAAGCGAGTCATCAAACTGGTGAAGGCACGTGAGCTCACCAAGTTGCTCACCATGATGCAGACCGACCATGAGTACGTGGGCGAGCTATACGACCATTTCGACTCAGCCTTCCTCAAGCTCTTCCCTAACTTTGTGGAGGAATTCAATGCTCTCTTGAAGCCAGAGGAGCGCATCGTGCTAGAGGATGACCGCAAGCTCTCTACCCCCATTCGCATCTTCGCCCTCATCCGTCTGGGCATAGAAGATAGCTCCAAGATAGCCGATTTCTTGCACTATTCAGTGAATACCATCTATAATTATAGAGCCAAGGTAAAGAATGGTGTCCTCTGCGATAGGGAGGAATTTGAGAATAAAGTGAAGATGATAGGAATGAAGTAATTAAGAATTAATAATTAAGAATTCTGTTCGGAATATAAATGAAAATTCCGTGTAATCCGTTCCTCTAAAAAAATATTAGGCACAGATTACACGGAGTTTTTTTATTTCAGTTCAAATGCTTTCTTGAGCTTCAGGTTATCTGCGGCATTACCTACGAGCGCCTCAAATTGTCCTGCCTCTGCCTTCCAAGATGCAGTGGCTTCGTCATAGTAGCTCAGGGCATCCTTCTGGATGGTGATGTTCACATCCTTGCTCTCGCCAGGCTGCAAGTATACCTTTTGGAATCCCTTCAGCTCCTTGTAAGGACGGTCAATGGATGACTTCACGTCGTGGATGTAGAGCTGTACCACCTCGGCACCAGCTCGCTTGCCCACATTCTTCACATTGACGGTGAATGTGATGCTGCCATCTGCATTCATCTGAGCCTTGTCGCTGCGCAGATTGCTCAGTTGGAACTGGGTGTAGCTCAGTCCATGACCAAAGCTGAAGGAAGGCTTCTGTTGCTGCTTGTCGATCCAGCGATACCCCACGTAGATACCCTCTTTGTATTCCTCGTCGATGATGTTGCCCTCGGTCTTGTCGCCACCTTCCTTGCGCCATGTGCCTGGATAGGTATCTAGGGCATGGGCACCCACCTGCTTCAGTGATTCATACCAGGTGAATGGCATCTTGCCGCTAGGATTGGCATCGCCACTGAGGATGCTTGCCAATGCCTCGCCACTCTCCGAGCCGATAAACCAGCCCTGAACGATGGCAGGAACCTGCGCCTTCCAAGGCATAGCCACGGCATTGCCTGAGATATTGACGTAGATGAAATTCTTGTTAGCTTTTGCCAAAGCCTCAATGAGCTTGTTCTGGGCATAAGGCAATTCATACTGTTTGCGGTCGTGACCCTCGCAGTCCTGGTAGTCGCTCTTGTTCAGTCCGCCAAACATCACCACATAGTCGGCATCCTTGGCTTTCTTCACTGCCTCGGCTATTAGCTCTGCCTCTGGGCGCTCATCCTTCAGGTTCTGTCCGGTGGTCACACCATTGTAGTCGCCTGTTACATCTCCCACATATCCACGGGCATAGTCCACGCTGATGCCCTCCTTGCTGAGTCGAGCCTTTAAGCCATCGAGAGGAGAAATCTCCTTCTGCACCTTGAGCGAAGAACTACCGCCGCCCACGGTCATCATCTTGATGGCATTCTCGCCCACCACGAGCACCTTCTTAGCCTTCTTCATGTCGATAGGCAGTACGTTCTTCTTGTTTTGCAAGAGTACGATGCCTTCCTCGGCTATCTGCTTGGCTGTGGCATAATGCTGGTCGGAGCAGAGGAATCCGTGAGGCTTGTTAGGATTCATCGTGGTACGATAGAAGAGGCGCAATACGCGGCGCACTTTCTCATCCAGCTCCTTGGTAGAATATTTGCCCTCCTGTATTCCTTTTATATAAGGTGTGGCGAGATAGTAATTGTCGTAGGCATTGCTAGCTCCCCAAGAGAGGCCATTGGTCCAGGAGCCAAACTCCATGTCCAGCCCATTCTTTACGGATTGGTCGGTATCGTGGGCTCCACCCCAGTCGCTTACCACTACGCCGTCAAACTTCCAGTCGCCCTTCAGTATCTTGTTGAGTGTCCACTGGTTGTGGCAGTTGTGCTCGTCCTTGTACAGGTTGTAAGCACCCATGATGGCCCATGTCTTGCCCTTCTCTACGGCGGCCTTGAAGGCTGGCAGATAAATCTCGTGCAGGGCGCGGTCGCTCACCTTCACATTTACCAAGTGGCGATATTCCTCATCGTTGTTCAGGCAGTAATGCTTGACGCAGGCTGATACGCCCTTGCTCTGTAGTCCCTGTATATAAGGTACCACCATGATGCTGGCAAGATAAGGATCTTCGCCCATGTACTCGAAGTTGCGGCCATTGAGCGGAGTACGATAGATATTCACGCCCGGACCCAGTATCATGTCCTTGCCACGATACAGAGCTTCCTCGCCAAGCGCCTCACCATAGATGCGGCTCATTTGTGGATTCCAAGATGCGGCTAGGCAGGTGAGGGCAGGGAAGGCTACGCAGGAGTCATTGGTCTGTCCTGCCTGTTCCCACTCATCCCAGAGTACGTCGGGACGTACACCGTGAGGTCCATCGTCGGTCCAGAAGTCAGGGAATCCCAAGCGAGGAACTCCAGCTGATGAGAACTTGCTCTGGGCATGGATGATGCGAATCTTCTCCTGCAAGGTCATGCGGGCGATAGCATCATCGATGCGTTGCTCCATGGGCTTGCTCTGATCGAGATAGAGAGGCAATTGCTGCTGTGATTGCTGTGCCATTGTGGTGGTCATTGCTGATGCACAAAGCACACACGTCATAATCAAATGTTTCATACTCTATGTTAGTTGATTGTTAAATTTGTGTTAGGAAATTCTATTTTGACATTTTCTCTTGCAAAAGTAATAAATAATAGGTGATGAAACAACCCTATGTGCGGCGAAAGTGGATGAGTGTAAAAGTGGTACATGATGCAAGTGCTTGAAGAATAGGCTTATAAGTAATTTGAAGAAAGGTTGAAAAGTGGATGAAAATGAATCTTGAAAAAGTGTCAGATTCCCAATTATCCCAAGGAAACCATGGTGTGAAACTCTTTATGGATATCTTTATCCCGTCCACTTTAATGTCCAATATGTAAAGATGTAAAATGCTGATAATCAACAGTAATATTCCTTTTGTGGGCAAAAAATATCCACTTATCTCTTGAAAAGTCTTGTAAATATCGAAAAATCATATTATATTTGCAACCGAAAACAAAGCTTAACGCATTTTAAAGATGCACTGCTACACAGGCTTTATACATTATTATATATAATGAGGCGGGCCGAAAGTGAATAAACAACAAAAACTGGAAAGAATAAACAATAGAATATAATAATTTCTAAACTAACAACCGAAGATATGAAAACAAAAAGTATCTTGCTGGCGTCTGCATTATTAATGTCAGCGTCAGCGTTCGCGCAAAAGAACACCTTCAAGGGTGTTGTGTTGGACGATCAGGGAGAACCTGTGATCGGAGCAACTATTCAGGTGAAGGGTCAGAAGGGCGCTGGTGCCATCACTGACCTGGACGGTAACTTTATCATCGATACCGATGCTAAGTCTACCCTCGTCATCACCTATATCGGTTTTAAGGAAACCGAGGTGAAGCCTTCTGCCAACATGCGCATTACCCTGAAACAAGACGACAAGACCCTCGACGAGGTGGTTGTTGTGGGTTATGGTGTTCAGAAGAAGAGCGTCGTAACAGCAGCCATCGCCAAGGTTGGCTCTGAGGATTTGGCAGGCAAGAGCCCTGTGCGTGTAGACAACGCCCTGAAGGGTTTGGCAGCCGGTGTCAACGTTACCTCATCATCTGGTCAGCCAGGTGCATCACCTAAGGTGCGCATCCGTGGTACTGGTACCATCAATAATAGCGACCCTCTCTACATCGTGGATGGTATGCCTATTGAGGGTGGTTTGGACTATTTGAATCCAAGCGATATCGAGAGCATCGAGGTGTTGAAGGATGCTGCTTCTGGTGCCATCTATGGTGCCCGTGCTGCCAACGGTGTAGTTCTCGTTACCACCAAGAAGGGTAAGATTGGAAAAGCACAGATCAACTATAACTTCTCATACGGTTGGCAGAGCGCATGGAAGAAGCGTGATGTAACCAGCGCTACTGACTATGCCATCCTTCAGAATGAGCGTGCAGTGAATGGTGGTCAGGCTCCTATCTATGCTGATCCATACAAACTGACTGACTCTAATGGCAATCCTATCAATGGTTTTGGTACTGATTGGCAGGACTTGGTATTCAATGACAATGCCCCTGTACAGAACCATGAGGTGAGCATCAGTGGTGCATCCGAAAAAATCAACTACTATCTCTCTATGGGCTACTACAAGCAGGAAGGTATCGTAGGTGGTAACTACGGACAGAGCAACTATGAGCGTCTCTCACTCCGCAGCAATAATATATATAATGTGTTGGATGCCAGCAAAGAGCGCAACTTCCTCAACAAGCTGGATGTTACTGTCAACATGGCTTATACCCGTGTAAAGAGCACTGGTATCGATGCTAATAGTATCTATGGCTCAGTATTGGGTAGTGCCCTCTATCTTGCTCCAACATTGGCTCCTACGGTAACCAATAGCGATGTGGCGAAGAAGTATTATGATGCCTACGAGGATCCTAACACATACGATGCTAATGGTAAAGTGAACGGTACTCGTGATACTTACGAGCTTCTCCGTGATGCCAATGGCAACTATTATACGATCCCAGGTTTGGGTGGTACCTATCAGGAGATGAACAACCCATTGGCGATGATGGCTCGCCCTGCGGCAAAGAACTGGTCACATAAATTCGTGCCAAAGTTCTCCATCGACCTCCAGCTTTGGGACAACTTGAAGTATCATTTCACTTATAGTGCAGACCTCAGCTTCTGGGGTACAGATAGCTATACTGCATCCAAGTATTACCTCTCAGGTAATAACTATTCTACACATACCTCAGCTTACAAGAGCTCTGACAAGGGTATCAACTGGCAGGTGGAGAATACTTTGACATACGATAAGACTATTGGCAAGCACAGTTTTGCTGTTGTCTTGGGTCAGAGTGCAATGAAGAATAAAAGCGATTATCTGAACGGTAGCCGTTGGAATCTTGTGAATGTAAACAAGCCTTCTATCGACTATGCAACAGGAAACTATACACAGACCATCACAAAGGACAAGGATGGCAACATCATCTCTGTAGGTGCTCCAACCATTGAGCATGGTGTATCAGGTGGCAATAATGTAGTGCATGCTATATCTTCTCTCTTCGGTCGATTGAGCTATAACTATGATGAGAAGTACATGCTTCAGGCTACTATCCGTCGAGATGGTTCTAGCCGCTTCGGACCAACTCATAAGTATGGTACCTTCCCATCTGCCTCTATCGGATGGAACATTATGAACGAGAAATTCATGGAGAGCACTCGCGACTGGTTGAGCAACTTGAAGTTCCGTGCTAGCTGGGGTAAGAATGGTAATGATAACATCGGTGACTTCCGCTATACGGTATTGACCGCTATGGGCAACAACGTGCTCTTCGGAAAGAATGCAGTCAAGTTTA
>ERZ1034701.293-NODE-293-length-21806-cov-6.925613_pt1 | contig 21806 bp, 19 predicted proteins | sample MGYA00520651_ERZ1034701 | MGnify/ENA primary metagenome ERZ1034701 (study PRJEB33766, sample SAMN09781713) | gut metagenome | biome: gut microbiome | host: Homo sapiens | place: Madagascar | study: EMG produced TPA metagenomics assembly of the PRJNA485056 data set...
AATCGGATCCGTATGTTCCCGGTGCCTGCTATTTTCTCAAGTCGATCCCGCGGATCTGCTGACGGAGCGGAAGTACGGAGTAGGGGGCGACGGAGAATTCATCGACGCCCATCTTAAGGAAGGTCTCCGTGATGGAGAGATCACTGCCGAGCTCACCGCACATGCCGACCCAGATGCCGGCTTTGTGTGCATTTTCTACCGTCATCTGGATGAGCTTTAGGACGGCAGGATGATGCGGATTGAAGAAATCGGTCAGGTTGCGGCTAGTGCGGTCGACGACCAAGGTGTACTGCGAGAGGTCATTCGTGCCGATGGAGAAAAAGTCGACTTCTTTCGCGAGCTTGTCGCTGATGAGTGCAGCAGCCGGTGTCTCGATCATGATGCCGATCTCCATCTGCTTGTCGTAAGCGATGCCTTTCTTATCGAGCTCCATCTGGACTTCCGTCAGGATCTCCTTCGCCTTCCACACTTCCCAGACGGAAGTAATGAGCGGGAACATGATGGCCGCTTTGCCATAGGCGCTCGCACGGAGGATGGCACGGAGCTGGACTTTGAAGATCTCAGGACGCTTCAGGGAGATGCGGATCGCGCGCAGACCGAGCGCCGGATTATCCTCTTTCGGCAGATGGAAAGAGGAGGCTTCTTTGTCTGCACCGATGTCGAGGGTACGGATGATGACACGCTTGCCGGCCATGGTCTCGATGGCGAGTTTATAAATATTAAACTGCTCTTCCTCCGACGGCAGCGTTTCACGGCCCATGTAGATGAATTCGCTGCGGAAGAGGCCGATGCCTTCCGCGTCATTCTTGAGGACGGCAGAAAGGTCAGAGGCAGAGGAAACGTTCGCTGCGACCTCGATGCGGTGACCGTCGATCGTTTCGCTCGGAAGTCCCTTCAGCTGCTGCAGGAGCTCTTTCAGGTGGATGCTCTGGCTCTGTTTCTCTTTCATACCGGAGAGGATAGCCGGTGTCGGTTCGAGATAGACGACGCCGGAGAAGCCATCGATGACAGCGGTCTTCCCATCGTGGGAGGCATCGACATCCGTCCCGGTTGCAACGATCGCAGGGACGCCGAGCGCACGGGCGAGGATCGCAGTATGTGAAGTCGGAGTGCCTTCCTTCGTCACGAATCCTAAGATCTTTGTCGTATCCATCTGAATGGTCTCGCTTGGTGTGAGGTCATCCGCATAGAGGATGCAGGGCTCATCCGAAGAGAAGAGTGCCTGCTTCTGACGGAGTGTGCGCAGCAGGATGCGTGCGACTTCCGCAAGGTCGGCGATCTGGCCATGGACATAGTCATCCGGATCCGCTTCATAGATACGAGTGAAGTTTTGCTCTGCCTGCTGGACGGCGTACTCTGCATTGACGCTCTGCTTCCGAATGATAGACTTGACAGCGTCAACGAATTCAGAGTCTGTCATCATCTGCTGATAGACTTTGAAGATGGAAGCGTTATCCAGACCGACATGAGAGATGGCTTCCTGGTAGAATTCCTTCATCTTGACAGCGGCTGCGTTGCGTGCGGAGTCAAAGCGTGCGACTTCGGTCTCCGGTTTTTCGATCTCTGTGCGGGCGAAATCCATCGGCTGGTGTCGGAAGATACGCAGCGGGCCGATCGTGACCATGCCGGAAATACTTTTGCCATGAATGGTAAGCATAGGTGGTATCCTTTCGTTTTGTATTGTAAATCAATCGGGCTCAAGGGGCGTTTCTACAAGCCTTTTTATTTCAATTCTCTATTCCCTTTCGACATTCCACGCCCTTGTCGTAGTAATGCCGGATCTTTTTCATTTCTGTGATGAGGTCGGCGGCGTCAAGAATGATCTTCGGCGCATTTCTTCCCGTGAAGACAAGTTCGCAGTCCGGGCTTCTGGCGGCGAGGATGCGCTTCGTATCCTCCTCGGTCGCAAGGTCATACCAATAAGCCATGTTGTATTCGTCTAAAACAACGAGATCATAGTCTTTGGAGACTGCTTTGACCGCATCCTCGATCCCCTTGAGGACCATGTCGCGATATTCTTTCGGCGGATGTCCTGCGGGGTAGACGTGCAATGCGGAGCCCCAGGCTTTGATCTCTTCTTCTGAGAGCATACCTTCTTTTGCAATGAAATATGGTTTACCCAAAGTAATGAGCGTCAGGCCCGGAAGTTCCTGCAGGATCTTCTGCTCGGAATAGGCGAGTGACTTCATAAACTGAATAAAACAGACTTTCTTTCCGGCACCGACGGCACGGACGGCAAGTCCGATGGCAGCGGTGGTTTTCCCTTTTCCGTCGCCGGTATAGACTTCGATATATCCTTTCATAGAAGACCTCCTTCTGGAAATCTGATCTTGAAGGAATGATGAGTTAAAATGATCAGCATCCCTTCCATGGATAACTATATTATACAATATGAGGGGAAGAGATGGAAAGAAGAGGGACTCATGACTAAGAGACATCCGATGGCCTGTCATGATCCCTCCTCTTGGTCATTTGGCGTGAAAAAAGAGATCTTTTCCTCTCTTGGACAGAAGGAGCGCTTGAGGGATCCTAAGGAAACGCTGATTAAATCGCAGAGTCAGATTCTACAAGAATTTTTATACATAGCTTCGTCATAGCCTTCCTTAAATAGCTCACTATTCGCGTCAGGTTATTCCTCGCTATGTATAAAAATTCAAGAGTAAAATCTGACAACGATTTAATCCGTGTTTTCCTAAAAGGGAAACACGGTGATCCCTATCGAAGTGACCTGACTCCGCTCTTTACTTGCCTGCGGGAAAACCATCTGCGGGGTCGGCTCTCGCCGGGGAATCCGTATTGGCATATTTCGGCGTGATGTATTATAATGTATAAGACTAATTGTAAAAAATATTTGTAGAAATCTTTATATACATGTATCGCCGCGACGCTGCCCTGCTGTGATGCCTCTGGATCTATGGGCGGCCAAAGGGTAGAGGCATGATAGATGAATATAAGAAATTCATCGGGGTACTGATCCTGGTCATTGCGGCCGCGGTCTCTGTATTCGTGATGAAGACGTACTACCCGGAATTTTATGACCAGACGATTCAGCTGACACTGGCGGGGGATATTGATGGCTTAGGTGATTATATCTCCTCTTTTGGCTATGGAGCCTTTGCGGTGAGTATTGGGCTTTTGATTTTCTGTAATGTCTTCGGGATCCCGACGATCCCCTTTCTTACAGTGAACGGAGCTCTTTTTGGTCTGATTCCGGGACTGGTGATCTCCTGGCTGGGGGAAGTCTTGGGCATCGAGCTGAGTTTTCATATCGGGCGTATCTTCTTTAGACAGGAAGCGAGAAGCTTCATCGAGAAGCGGCATATGCTTGAGAAGCTCGATAAGTACAGCAGCGTGAAGCATATGATACTTACGAGGGCGATCCCCTATTCGCCGAATATTCTCTTCACGGCGGTCGCGGTGGTGTCGAAGCTGTCATCGAAGGAGCATTTCAAGGCGACGCTCATCGGAAAGATCCCCTCGGTCGTGATCGAGGTGGTCTTGGGACATGATCTCATTTATTTTCAGGAGCACAGCACGCGTTTCATCTTGCTGTTCCTTCTGCTGATCGGCGGCTGTGTGTCGCATCGGATGTATAAGAAGAAACATCCCAACAGGGATGAATAAAAGGATGCCGAAAGGCATCCTTTTTTGACTGGGGCTGATGGGAGAAAAGGGAGAGATTCCCGTGGATTTCCTTCGGCCTCTTCTGACTGAGGGAGCGTGCGTCCTTGACTCGGGAAGAACGAGGGCGCAGCGCCATGAGCGGGGCTTGCTCCCTTTCCCTTCTTTCTGATAGAGTATATAATACAATCAATGATACGAAAGAGAAGGTGAAACACGTGGGACTCTTGAATCGGATTTCTTCCTGTTTTACGAAGAGCTCTTTTGCTTCTTGCTCTTGTGATGAGCGGGGGCAAGCTATAGATGAGGGAGCCAGGCAGATCCTAGAAGCGCTGGAAGAAGCGGGGAAAGAGGGCTATATCGTGGGCGGGTGCGTCCGCGATCTTGCGATGGGAAAGGTGCCGCATGACTGGGACATCACCACATCGGCGCGTCCGGAGGAAATGCTCTCTATCGCTGCTTTGCGTGGTTGGAAAGCGGTCGATGGCGGCGGACGCCGGTTCGGGACGGTCATCATTGTCCTGGGCGGTGAAAATTACGAAGTGACGACATTCCGCAGCGAGGTGTATGGAAGTGATGCCCATCGGCCGAGCGAGGTATCCTTTGCAAAGACGCTGAAAGAGGATCTGATGCGCCGTGATTTCACGGTGAATGCCATGGCGATGGATCACAGAGGGCGGCTTCATGATGCGTTTGGCGGTCTTTCCGATATCGCAAGGAAACGTCTTCGGACGGTAGGGAATGCAGGAGAGCGTTTCTCAGAGGATGCGCTGCGTCTGTTTCGCGCCTGCCGGTTTGTGGCTCAGCTCGACTTTATGGCGGACAGCTCGCTGGTAGAGGGGATGGAGAGCGCTTTCCCTCGGGTCTCGGGACTGTCGCTTGAACGTGTGCGCCAAGAGATGGACCGGCTGCTCGTTTCGAAGCATGCTGCGCGCGGCATGGATCTTCTGGTACGAAGCGGCCTCGCTCGCTGCTCCTGCCGCATCAAGGAAAAGGGAGCATATATGGAAGTCCCCATCCTGCCCGAGCTTTCTCATCTGGTGGGGCTGCCGCAGCAAAAGGAATTTCATAAGTATGATGCATGGTATCATACACTTGCAGTGCTTGAGGCGGTGAGCCCGGAGCCGCTTTTACGCTGGGCAGCGCTGCTTCATGATGTAGCCAAGGGGATGCCGGGGATCCGCGCGATACGGAAAGGCCGGCTCACGGACTATGGCCATGATAAGAAGGGGGCTGAGATGGCAAGGGAGATCCTTACGCGCTATCGCCGGTCTCCTGCTTTCACGGAAGAGGTGGTCTGGCTGGTGGAGAATCATATGCGTTTTCATTTTTTCGCCAATTCGCCGGAAGCGGATGCGGAGAAATGGGTACGCCAGCTCGCAAGAGACCATGTATTCTCTTCTTCTGAAGCGATGGCGGAGAGCTTTCTCCATCTCAAAGACCTTTGCAAGGCGGACATCATTGGCTGCGGACGGCCTCTTTCCGCGACAGAAGGTCACGAAGCATTCGGCAACTATATGGCAGAGCTCTCGCGGCGTATGCCTGTTACCAGCAAGGAACTGCACTATGCGAAGAATGTACCCGCTATTCTTGCTCCGCATGTCGCAGAGGGCATGAATAATCTGCTTTTCCGCGTGCAGAATGGCGATCTGGATAATACGGAAGAAGCGCTTCACGAGGCGGCACTGCGATTTGCGAAAAGACATAGGGATTAGAAGGGACTGGTGACTAGTGACTAGTGGCTGGGGATTGGGAGACGGGTAGATATCAGACTCTCTCGCATCGTCATTGAAAGCGTTGCCGAGAAATCTTTGTCATTCGCGGTTCATCGGTCGGTGATAGGAAAGCCCAAACGGGAAACCTGCTCTCCAGAAACTTTTCGGGCATCGCCCTATTTATACTCCGCGGCGCTTCTGATTTTTATGCGCCGCACCAACCCCTTTGAACCTCTTGAACCCGTAGAACCCATTGACCCCATTCACCCCATTTCACGAAAGGAGCTCGCATGAACCAGGGACAGCCCAGAAATAAAATGCGCATGAGAAGCGTCAACATCTCGAAAGCCATCAGTGTTTTGGTGGCTCTTCTTGTGTTGCGTCTTTTCTGGGTGCAGGTCATCGAAGGCAGCCGCTATGAAGAGATGGCGATGAATCAGACGGAGGGGAGCCAGACGCTCTACTCACCGCGCGGTACGATCTATGACAGGAATGGGAAGGAAATGGCTTTTTCTATCATGGTGAAGTCTCTTTATGGTGATCCGGGAATGCTAAATGTCTCTCCCAAAGAAGCGGCTAAGGCGCTGGCACCGATTCTGCACAAAAAAGAGAAAGACATCGAGGAACGACTCTCGCGAGATACGAGCTTCGTATGGCTGGAGCGCACGATGGATCCGGAAGACTCGGACAAGGTAAAGGATCTCATCAGGGAAAGGAAATGGGAAGGCCTCAGTTTCGTGGATGAAAGCCGTCGTTTCTATCCGAATGGCTCCATGGCGGCGAATGTTCTCGGCTTTGTCGGGATGGATGACAAGGGGCTCGACGGTCTTGAAATGTCGCTTGACAGTCTCATCCGCGGCGGCTCGAATAAGCAGCAGATCTTGACGGATGCCAGGGGAAATCCGATCCTGAAGTCAGTACTTACTCCATTCAAGGCGGAGAAGGAACGCTCTGTGTACCTGACCATTGATCAGAATATTCAGTTTTATGCGGAGCGTGCGCTTGACCGTGCGATGAAGACGACCCATGCGACGGGCGGCATCATCATCGTCATGGATCCGAAGACAGGAGAGATCCTGGCATTGGGAAATCAGCCGTCCTATGATCCGAATCATTTCGAAAAAGCGGATGAGCGGCAGTTCAAGAACCGTGCCGTTGTCGATATTTATGAACCGGGCTCTACCTTCAAGCCGATCATCGCGGCGACGGCACTCTCGGCCGGGACCTACGATACGAAGCGCGTCTGGCATGACCCGGGTGTGGTCTGGGCATCCGGTCATCCCATCAAGAACTGGAATGAAGAATCTTACGGTGACGTGCGTCTCGTCGATATCATCAAGTGGTCGATCAATACGGGCTTTGCACATATCGGTCTTTTGACTGGTGGTGAGACGATGACCGACTATGCGAAGCGATTCGGATTCGGACGGTCGACGGGTATCGAGCTACCGGGAGAAGGCGTGGGACTTCTCTTTGAACCGAAAAACATGCGGCCCATTGACGTTGCGACCATGTCCATCGGGCAGGGCATCGCAGTCACGCCGCTTCAGATGGTGCAGGCCTACAGCGCCCTTGCCAATGGCGGAAAGATGGTGAAGCCCCATATCATCGCTTCAATCAAAAATGCCGACGGCAGTGACTATCAAGTCACGGAAAAGGAAGTGATCGGACAGCCGATCACGGAAGCGGTCGCGAGTGAAGTGAAGGACATGATGGAGAAGGAGGTCTCCGAGGGCGGCGGCAGCAATGCCCAGGTACCGGGCTATCATATGGCAGGCAAGACAGGCACCGCGCAAAAGATCGATGCAGAGCACGGCGGTTATCTCAAGAACCAGTACATCGCCTCCTTCTGCGGCTTCGGCCCGACGGAGGATCCGAGAGCCATCTGTCTCGTTGTCTTGGATACGCCGACGGGTACGTACTATGGCGGGCAAGTCGCGGCTCCGGTTTTCAAAGAGGCCATGACACAGATCATGCGCTACCTGGCTGTCCCGACGATCGAAGACAGTGAGAACCATGCTAAACCTGTCACCCCATCCATTGAGACGAATAAGCCGAAGCTGCCCTCCGAAGCGGAGAGGGAATTCCCTCTGCCCAGTTTTTATGGCTGGTCCATGCGAGACACAGGGGAATGGCTCACCAAAGCAGGTCTTGGCTTTGCGCCGGAAGGAAGCGGCTTCGTGGATAAGCAGAGCCCCGGCGCAGGCATCCATGTGAAGAAAGGAGATACCGTGTGGGTGCATTGCAGTGAATGAGAGATCTATCACTCAATAATGTACCATTGACATAGCTGGTGAGCCATGGTAGTCTAGGGTTACAACATGGAGATGGGACAGGGCTGACGGAGTAAAGTGGAAATGACCACGGGTACTGTACTATCTGAAACGCCGACCGTCTGGGCAGAACTTCTGCTCAGACGGTTTTTGTTTAGAAAAAATCAGTGCTGCCATCCCCCGGCACACGCCCCACCCACCTATGCTATAATGAAATGGAAAGCCATTGTGAGAGCATGTCGTTTTTTGAAAGGAGATCCACATGTTAAGTGATATCGAAATTGCACAGAAAGCTGAAATGAAGCCGATCACTGAAATCGGTGAAAGCATCGGCATCCCGGCAACGGAACTGGAAAACTACGGCCATTACAAAGCGAAGGTCTCTCTGAAATTCACCAGAGAGCTGGAAAAGAAACCGAATGGCAAGCTCATCCTTGTGACGGCGATCTCTCCGACACCGGCCGGTGAAGGCAAGACCACGACCACCGTCGGTCTCGGGCAGGCTCTTTCTCAGCTCGGCAAGAAGACGATGATCTGCCTTCGTGAACCATCCCTTGGTCCTTGTATGGGCATCAAGGGCGGCGCAGCAGGCGGCGGCTATTCGCAGGTCGTCCCGATGGAAGATATCAATCTTCATTTCACGGGCGATCTCCATGCGATCACCGCTGCACACAATCTTCTCGCTGCCATGGTGGACAACCACATCCAGCAGGGGAACGTACTCGGCATCGATCCGCGCCGCGTCGTATGGAACCGTGTCATGGATATGAATGACCGCGTGCTCCGTCACATCGTCGTCGGTCTTGGCGGTCATCCGAATGGCGTACCGAGAGAAAGCGGTTTCGATATCACCGTCGCATCGGAGGTCATGGCGATCCTCTGTCTGGCTCGTTCTATCAGCGACATGAAGGAACGCTTTGCCAAGATCATTGTCGGCTACACCTATGACAATGCTCCGGTCACTGCGGGCGACATTCATGCGGAAGGCGCGATGGCAGCTCTTATGAAGGATGCACTGAAGCCAAATCTTGTGCAGACGCTCGAGCACGTCCCGGCCTTCATCCACGGCGGTCCATTTGCGAATATCGCGCATGGCTGCAACTCTGTCCTTGCGACGAAGACGGCACTGCATCTCGCTGACTATGTCATCACGGAAGCGGGCTTCGGTGCTGATCTCGGCGCTGAAAAGTTCCTTGACATCAAGTGCCGTTTCGCCGGTCTGAAGCCGGATGCGGCGGTCCTTGTTGCGACCATCCGTGCGCTTAAGATGAATGGCGGAAAAGCGAAGAATGAACTCACAGAATCCGATCCGGAAGCGGTCAAGAGAGGCCTTCCGAACCTCATGCGCCATATTTCCAACATGAAGAAATTTGGCTTGCCGATCGTTGTTGCGCTGAACATGTTCCCTGCTGACACCGCAGAAGAGAAGAAGGTCATCGAAGATGCCTGCGCAAAAGTCGGCGTCGCAGTGGCAGAGTCCAATGTATTTACAGAAGGCGGCAAAGGCGGTCTGGATCTGGCTGAAAAAGTCCTCTCCGCCATTGATCAGGGCTCCCACTATCACACCCTCTATGATCTGGAAGGCAGCCTGAAAGACAAGATCGAAACCATTGCGAAAGAGATCTACGGCGCAGCGGATGTCGCTTACGATCCGGCGGCTGCCAAGGAACTGAAGCACATCGAAGAGATGGGATTTGCCCATGTCCCGGTCTGCATCGCCAAGACGCCGGCCTCCTTCAGCGACGACCCGACCAAGCTCGGGGCGCCGGAGGGCTTCACGCTCCATGTCAGAGAAGCACGCATTGCTGCAGGCGCCGGCTTTGTTGTCATTCTTACCGGCAAGGTCATGACCATGCCGGGGCTTCCTCGCCGTCCGGCTGCGGAGAAGATCGATGTGGATGAGGAAGGAAATATCACGGGGCTCTTCTGATGGCAATGATCTTAGACGGAAAAGAAACTGCGGCTGCTCTGAAAGAAGAGCTCGCCCTGCGCCTTGCAAAACTGCGCGAGAAGCACTATGAACCCAAGCTCGCCATCATTTTGGCCGGATCCTCCAAGCCGTCTGCCATGTACGCATCTTTTATGCAGAAGGTTGCCAAGGGCTATGGCATTGATGCAGAGATTTTCCGCGTCTCCGATGATGTGACAGAAGAAGAGCTGGGCTCTCTTGTGACAGATCTCAGTGAGGATCAGGAAATCACCGGCATCCTCATGATGATGCCGCTTCCGAAAGGCATCAGTGCAGAGAAAATGATCGCTCTTATGAATCCGGATAAGGATGTCGACGGCCTCACTGAGACAAATGCAGGCCGTCTGACTGCGGGAAAGGCAGGCCTCTTCGCCTGTACGCCGCGCGCCGTCATGGCGATTCTGGATCACTACAAGATCCCGATCGATGGGAAGAAAGCCGTCATCATCGGACGCAGCAATGTCATCGGAAAGCCGGTCTCTCTGATGCTCCTTTCGAAGAATGCGACCGTTACCATCTGTCACTCGCATACGAAGGATATCGCCTCTATCACAAGAGAGGCAGATATCCTTGTCGCAGCCGTCGGTCATGCAAACTATGTGACCGCTGACATGGTGAAGGATGGTGCGACAGTCATCGATGTGGGGATCAACCGCGTGGATGGAAAGACCGTGGGGGATGTGGATTATGAAGCCGTTGCGGCAAAAGCCGGTGCCATCACACCGGTTCCGGGCGGTGTCGGCAGCGTCACTACGACCATGGTGATCGAAAATATTATCGCAGCGGGAGAAAAGCTGGCGAAATGATTCGTATTTCCTTAGAAAAGCTCAGTCCGAGAGGGCTGAGTTTTTTCGTGGAGAGCGCCGCTGCCGTCTGCGTGTCTTTGCGAAATATGGTATAATACAACCGATTGCATGCAAAGGAGAGAATTATGCGCGTCTTAGGCATTGACCCCGGTACCGGTCGCTGCGGCTTCGGTGTGGTTGAGAAGCATGGCACCACCATCACTCCGGTCAACTACGGCGTCATTGAGACGTACAAAGACCAGAGCGACCTCGAGCGGCTGAACATCGTTTATGAAGGCATCGCTGAGCTCATTGCGACATATCGGCCTGCGTTCATGGGGGTAGAGACACTTTATTTCAATACGAATATTACGACGGGCATCAAGGTGGCGCAGGCGCGCGGCGTGATCCTGCTCGCAGGCTATCGCCAGAACGTTCCCATCATCCCGGTGACGCCGCTGCAGGTGAAGCAGCAGCTGACCGGCTATGGCCGCGCTGACAAGAAGCAGGTCATAGAAATGGTGAAGCGCATGATGCACATTACGAAAAAGATCGATCCGGACGATGCCGCAGATGCACTTGCGATCGCGCTGACCGCGATCTATCGCCTGGAGCATAAGAATTGGACGCCGGGGGGATAGGAAATATCGCTGGACTGGAAGGTCACCTTCAGGCATTATCCATGTATACTTTGCGGCCTTTTCCGTGCAGCATCCGGCGGACGTACACGCTGATGGTCTGCTTTCATAGGTAAAGGAATAGTTTCTCATGATAGGATATATCAAAGGCCGTGTGACGGCCCTTTTCAAAGATTTCTGTTTTCTGGAAACAGGCGGCATCGGGTATCGGATCTTTATTTCCGATAAGACCCGTCAGCAGCTCATGACCGGGGAGGAGGCGAAGCTCTTCACGTACATGGCAGTCCGTGAGGATGCGATCCTGCTCTATGGCTTTCTCGGACAGGAAGAGCAGGAGCTCTTTCTGCTTTTGATCTCGATCTCCAAGATCGGGCCCAAGGTCGCGATGGGCATCCTCTCTGCCATGACGCCGGCTGCTTTTGTCGGTGCGGTGAAGGCACAGAATGTCTCCCAGCTGACAAAGCTCCCCGGTATCGGCAAGAAGACGGCGGAGCGTCTTCTTGTCGAGCTCAAGGATAAGGTCGGCGTCTTTGCTTTGGGCGAAATGGAGATCCCTTCGGTCTCTGCGGCAGAGCAAGACGAAGGGATGAGCGGAGAAGCAGCGCGTGCACTCATGGCGCTCGGCTATGAGGCGGAAGAGATCGCGCCGGTCCTTAAGAGGCTCGCGGGCGAGTATGACAATGTTTCTCAGCTCGTCGGAGCGGCATTGCGGGAGTTTGGGAAGAGCAGAGGATAGGGGTAGCCCCTTGGGTGTGCCGTCCTTTGATTGGGAGTGAAAGCTTCGCTTAAATGAGAAATTAGAAATGAGAAATGCGAAATGATGGTGCGGCGCGAAAAAAGTAAGGAAGCGCCGCAAAGCATAAATACGGCGATGCCAGAAGATGGCATTTAAGTGACTAGTCACTAGTCACTCGAGGCCACTTTCAAACTTATTGAAAGCTATGGAATCGATTTCCTTAAACCTTTTTCAAAGGAGTCTTCATGAAGAACAAATACATCAAAAGCCTTGGCGGTGAAGAGGAAGAGGTGCTCGGCAGCAAGGGGCGCATCGTTTCCACCGAAGAAAGCGCAAAAGACGAGTGGCAGACGACGCTTCGTCCGCAGCGTCTGGACGATTATATCGGACAGGAAGCCTTCAAGAAGAATCTCAAGGTGTACATCGAGGCAGCGAAGTCGCGCAAAGAGCCGCTGGATCATGTGCTGCTCTATGGACCGCCGGGACTCGGCAAGACCACCATGGCGAAGATCATCGCCAATGAGCTGGGATCGCAGTTTAAAGTGACGAGCGGTCCGGCCATCGGGCGTCCGGGGGAGCTGGCTTCCATCCTGACGACATTGCAGGACCACGATGTACTTTTCATCGATGAGATCCATCGACTGAATCGGAATGTCGAAGAAATCTTGTACTCTGCGATGGAAGACTTTTCTCTGGATATTGTCATGGGGAAGGGGACTGGCGCCAGCTCCATCCGCATCGATCTTGCTCATTTCACGCTGATCGGTGCGACAACGCGGGCAGGCTCTCTCTCCGCGCCGCTGCGTGACCGATTCCTCATCACGAATCATATGCAGTTCTATGAACCGCAGGAGTTGAAAAAGATCATTACCCGTGCCGCGCACATCCTGCAGATCGAGATCGAGGACAGTGGGGCAGAGGAGATCGCTCGTCGCTCGCGCGGGACACCGCGTATCGCGAACCGCCTTTTGAAGCGCATCAGAGACTTTGCGCAGGTGAAGGGGAGCGCGATCACGGCGGATATTGCCGCAGAGGCGCTGGCTGCGCTTCATGTCGATGAGATCGGACTTGATGATCTGGATAATCAGATCCTGAAGGCGATCATTTATAAATTCAATGGCGGTCCTGTCGGGATCGACACCATTTCTGCCGCTGTCAGCGAAGAGCGCGCGACCATCGAAGATGTCTGCGAGCCTTATCTCATGCAGATCGGCTTCCTCTCCCGTACCCCTCGCGGCCGTCTTGCCACTGAGGCAGCCTATGAGCACATCGGAGCAGCTTTTCCTATGAAAGGGGAAAAGTGATGCGGGACATACCGCAGCCGCATTTCCCTAAATCCCCTATAAGAAGGTATCTGTTTATGAAAAAATACATGGTCATTCTGCTGTCATTGTCTCTGCTGCTCCCCTTGGGGTCGGCATCCATGGCAGCGACGCAGCCGGTCCCTGGAAAATCTACGGTGACCATCCATAGATCGCCACGGGTGATCACCCGTAAGACCACGGGGCAGAAGAAGACGCAGTCATCTGCGGAGTCCCATAGAAAAAGGACTGAGACAGGACAGATGATCGAGGTCGGGCTTCAGTCGGGAAGCGAGCTTTCTTTGACCGGACTTTCTGCGTTTCATGTGGAAGCGGGGAGCAGCCTCGGCTCTTATCCGGCGGGGACGCGGCTTACGATCTCTAAAAGCGGGAACGGTCTTTCTGTCAATGGAAAAAACGCGGGAGCCAAGATCTATTTCAGATCCAGCGGCAGCGGGGCTGCCTTTGCCGTGAAGGGAAATCAATATCGCGGCGTGATCAAGGCCATCGCTTCTCCTTCCGGCGTTACACTGGTGAATCAGGTCTCTATGGAGGACTACCTCAAGGGTGTCGTGCCATGCGAGATCGTCCCTTCCTGGCAGATGGATGCCATCAAGGCACAGGCTGTGGCGGCCAGAACGTATGCTATGTTCCATAAGAATGGCTATCGCTCAGCCGGCTACGATGTGACAGACGATACACGTACGCAGGTGTATCGCGGCGTATCAGCAGAGACAGAGGCGACGAACCGCGCCGTCATGGAGACGGCGGGAGAAGTCGTCACCTACGGCGGCTCGCCGATCGATGCGGTTTTCCATGCGAGCGGCGGCGGCTATACGGAAAACTGTGAAAATGTATGGGGATCGGCAGTGCCATATCTCAAAGGCGTGCCGGAAGACAAGTACGCGACCCCATGGAAGAAGACGATCTCTCTTGCTTCCTTCATGAAGATGGCGGATGTCGGCAAACTGAAGGGGATCAAGCTTTCGGCCCTGCATATCGGAGAGGCGCATAAGGCGAGTGACCGCGGGATTTCCGGACGCGTAAAGTCTGTGACACTTGTCGGTTCGAAGGGAAATCGAGTGGTTTCGGGGGACCGTCTGCAGCAGATTTATGACCTGAACAGTACACTTTTTGATCTGTCTGTCAGCGGAAATCAGCTCGTTATCACCGGCTATGGCTATGGTCATGGCCTTGGCCTTTCGCAATGGGGGGCAGAAGCCATGGCAGAAAAGCACGGCGGGGCCAAAGATTACTACAAGACCATCCTTACGCATTATTTCACCGGAACGAAAGTGGAGAAGGTATATTGAGGGGAGACGCTGGATACGCGCATACTTTGTTGTTTGATTTCATGAGGGATAACCCACTGAATCAATCAGCCCGTTTCCCCTTTATCATGGAGCATGTATATGAAGAAAAAGATCATATCCGCTTGTCTCGCTGCATGTTTCTCTCTTTCCCTGGGGGCAGTCATATCTGCAGAGACCATTCCGATCCGGCAGAAGGAAACGCTGGCAAGTCCATCAGCCCAGCAGATGAAAGCGGCTCTAGAGAAGCAGCCTAAGAAAGAAAAAGCGAAAAAGAAGGCGGAGAATAAGGAAGCGTCACCCATCTCTCAGATGGACGAGCCATGGATCGAAGTGGGGCTCACTTCCGGCATGCGCCTCTCTCTTACCGGGCTCGAAGCGTGCCGGGGTACGGTCGATGGGAAGACCGTGAGCACCTATCGGAAAGGGGAGGAGTTTTCTATCGCACGCGCAGGGCAGATGATCTCCATCAATGGAAAAAAGCTCGGCACCGCGGTTTATCTCGAGCCTGTCCAGACCGAGCCGTCCTTTGCGGTGAAAGGAAATTGCTATCGCGGAAAGATGAAGCTCATCCCCTCGCCGTGGAATGAGGGCGTGGTGATGGTGAATGTGGTGCCGATGGAGGAATATCTTCGCGGCGTCGTTCCCAGCGAAAGCATTCCTACATGGAGGATCGATGCACTGAAGGCGCAGGCCGTCGCTGCGAGGACCTATGCCCTCTATCACAGGAACGGCTATCGCGCATCGGGCTATGATGTGACCGATGATGTGGAGAGCCAGGTCTACAAAGGCGCCGGCGTGGAGACGAAGGCGACGGATGAAGCCGTCAGAGAGACCCGCGGCGAGGTTATCACCTATGAGGGGAAAGCGATCGATGCGCTCTTCCATGCGGATGGCGGCGGCTATACGGAGTATGGTGAAAATGTCTGGGGGATTTCAAAGCCTTACCTGCAGGGCGTCCCCGAGGAGCTCTCCCCTCAGACAAAGAAACCATGGACAGTTACGCTGACGAGGGATGCGTTTTCGAAAAAACTGAGCGCGTCCGGCTATGGCGTCGGAAAGATACAGAATATCAAGCTGTCAAATCTGCAGTTTGGCAAAGTCCATTATGCGGGAGACCGCACACCGGCAGGCCGCGTGAAGAAGCTCATCTGCCGCGGCAGCGGCGGCTGGGTGAGCCTCTCGGGAGTGACGATGAGAAAGATCTTCGGCCTCAGGAGTGCCATGTTTGATATCCTTTTCAAAGGAGATCAGCTCATCATCACCGGCTATGGCTATGGTCATGGTCTCGGCCTCTCTCAGTGGGGCGCGGAGGCCATGGCGGAAAAGCACGGCGATGGGAAAGATTATTACAAAGAGATCCTCGCGCATTACTATCAGGGGACAAAAGTGGAAAAGTGGTATCAATGAAAGGGTTCAAGGTTCAGGGTTCAGGGTTAGCCCGTGGGGCGGGGCGTCCATTGATTCTATTTGAAAGCCTCGTTTGAATGAGAAATTAGAAATGAGAAATGCGAAATGGTGGTGCGGCGCAAAAAATAAGGAAGCGCCGCAGAGTTTTGATAGCGCTTCGCGCCGTCGTCATCTCGAGCGTAGCCGAGAGATCTCTCTTGCAGAACGGTCAGCGTACCATTTGCGCTATTTCGATCACCGCTTGCTTCTAATCCCTAGCCACTCATTCCTGCTTTCAAACTTCGTGGTTCAGGGGGAAAAATGAGAAATGAAGGTAGCGGCTCCGCCGCAAACATATATTTTGCAGCGAAGCTGCTACTACAACCCTGAACCCATCAACCTGAACCCTTAAACCTTAAACCCATTTACAAAGGAGATATATTCATGAAACTGGAAGAATTCAATTACGATTTACCCAAAGAACTGATCGCTCAGGAACCGGCAGAGCCGCGTGATTCCTGCCGCCTGATGATGGTTGACAAGAAGACGGGGGAGTGGGAGCATCACCATTTCCGTGATATCCTGGACGAGATCCGCGAAGGCGATGTTTTCGTCTTCAATAACACGAAAGTCATTCCGGCGCGCCTCTATGGCAAGAAGAAGGATACCGGCGGCAAGGTGGAGATGCTGCTCCTCACGCCGAAGGGCAATGATACATGGGAAGTCCTCGTGAACCCGGGCCGTAAGGCACTGCCCGGCGTAGAGATCGAATTCGCAGAGAACTGTTACTGCAAAGTGCTGGATAAGACGGAATTCGGCGGTCGTCTGGTCGAATTCCACTATGACGGCAATTTCGACAGCCTTCTCGATCAGATCGGTGAGATGCCGACCCCGCCGTATATTCACAAAAAACTTGGCAACAATGATGAGTACCAGACCGTGTATGCGAAGTATAAGGGTTCAGCGGCTGCTCCGACGGCAGGCCTTCATTTCACCCCGGAGCTTATGGAAGAAATGAAGAAGAAGGGTGCGAAGCTCCTCTTCGTCACCCTTCATGTCGGTATCGGTACCTTCCGCCCGGTTTCTGAAGAAAATATCGAAGACCATGAAATGCATAAGGAGTGGTACACGGTCAGTGAAGAAACGGCGAAAGAAGTAAATGCTGCGAGAGCCGAAGGCCGCCGCGTCATCGCTGTCGGCACGACCTCTGTCCGCACATTGGAGTCCGCTGGTCAGAGCGGTATCCTTGAGAGCGGCAGCGGCTGGACGCAGCTCTATATCTATCCGGGCTATCAGTGGCACATGGTCGATGCCATCGTCACGAATTTCCACCTTCCAGAATCCACCCTCGTCATGATGATGGCCTCCTTCGCCGGCCGTGAGCACATTCTTGCCGCGTATGAAGAAGCCGTGAAGCAGAAATACAGATTTTTCTCCTTCGGTGATGCCATGTTTTTGCGTTAAGGAAACGCTGAATTTAATCAACTATCTTTTAGACATCATAAGGATCTACAAACTATGGTTATTAACTACGAACTGGTTGCCGAAGACAAGAAGACCGGTGCGCGGGCAGGGCTCCTGCACACGCCTCATGGCACGTTCAAAACGCCGATGTTTATGCCGGTCGGCACACAGGCGACAGTCAAGACTGTCACACCCGAAGAACTCGAAGACATGGGCGCGCAGATCATCCTCTCGAATACCTACCACCTGTTCCTGCGTCCCGGCACAGAGCTGATCAAAGAGGCTGGCGAGCTGCATCGTTTCATGAACTGGCCGAAGGGAATACTGACGGACAGCGGCGGCTTTCAGGTCTTCTCTCTGGGCGCTATGCGTAAGATCACGGAGGAGGGCGTGCACTTTCGCTCCTTCCTCGATGGATCAAAGCAGTTCCTCTCTCCGGAGGTTTCCATTCATGCGCAGGAGGATCTGGGGAGCGATATCGCCATGGCTTTCGATGAATGCATCCCCTATCCGGCAGACTATGAGTACGCCGACCATTCCACGGCGCGCACGACGCGCTGGGCAGAGCGCTGCATCAAAGCGCATACCCGCACGGATCGCGGCATGTTCGGTATCGTGCAGGGCGGTATGTACAAGGATCTTCGGAAGAGGAGCGCACTCGAGATTTCCTCTATGCCCTTTGACGGCATGGCGATCGGCGGGCTCTCAGTCGGTGAGCCGCATGACCTCATGTATGACATTCTGGAGTACACCACCCAGTTCCTGCCTGTGAATAAAGCCAGATACCTCATGGGTGTCGGCACTCCGGACTGCCTCGTCGAAGGCGTGGCTCGCGGTATCGATATGTTCGACTGCGTCTTCCCGACGCGTGTTGCCAGAAATGGCATGGCCATGGTGCATTCCGGCCGCATGAATATGAAGAACAAGAAGTATGAGAAGGACTGGGCACCGCTCGAGGAGGGCTGCGGGTGTTACACCTGTCAGCACTACAGCCGTGCATACATCCGTCATCTCTACAAGTCGGAAGAGCTTCTTGCCTTCCGCCTCGTGACGATACACAATCTTTTCTTCCTGCTTCAGTTTATGCGTGACATGCGACAGGCGATCATAGATGGAAACTTCACGGAGTTCAGAGAGAGCTTCATGGCGGGCTATCATCGGTGATCTCGGCTCTCTTTACAACATTTTGACACATAATTAGAAAATAACTACAGACAACGATCATCAAAGTATGGTAAAATAAATACTATATGATTTGACGGAGGTGAATCAAATGGAACAGGTAATGAATTTCGTCAGTCTGGCATGGCCATTTCTGGTGCTGGTCGGTATTATGTATTTCTTCATGTATCGCCCGCAGCAGAAGCTGAAGGTGGAAAGAGGTCGTTTCCTGATGTCCCTGAGAAAAGGGGATCATGTAGTAACGGCTGGAGGCATTCATGGGACGATCAAAGTACTGCGTGACAAATACGTAGAGCTGGAGATCGCACCGAAGGTCATCATCAAAGTAGAAAAGACCGCTATTCAGCACGGTGATGTGAAGCTCATCGACGAAGAGACCGCCAAGAAAGCCGGTGCAGCTGCTCTTGGTGCTGCTTCGGAAGAACAGGTCATGAATCAGACCAAGCACAAAGACGAACCGGAAACTGAAGTGGTGGAAGAGGTCGTCGAAGTGGATGATCCGAAGGATGCCGGCACGGAAGTGGTCGAGGAAGTCGTTGAGGTCGAAGATAAAGACGCTTCTAAAGACAAAAAAGAGGAAAAGAAATGATAGAGACGGATACTCCTTCCGTGACACGGAAGAAGGAAATCCGCCAGAAGATGCTCGCCTTACGGCGGGCTCTTTCTGCTACTGACATGGAAGCTATGAGCCGTGCGCTGGCGGATCGGATCTGCGGGTCAGCTGTGTATCAGAAAGCCCATCGCATCATGGCTTATCTTTCCATGAAGGGAGAAGCCGATCTCGATCCTTTCATCCGCCGTGCTCTTTCTGATGGGAAAGAGATCTACATCCCTGTATGTCTGCCGGGAAAGCAGATGGAGGCGGGACGGCTCATGGATATGGAGCATTTCATCCAAGGGCCGTATGGCCTTAGGGATCTGCCCAAGGGCTATGAAGCCATAGCGCCGGGCAGGCTTGATCTAGTCCTCGTACCGGGGACAGCGGGGACAGAGAGCGGCGCGCGCCTGGGGATGGGAGCCGGATACTATGACAGGTATCTGGCAAAGATCTCCTATGAAAAAAGGATCATGACTCTCTGGGATTTCCAGGTCGTAGATTTCCTCCCTGAAGAGCCCTTCGACCAGTGCATGGCCGGTATCATTACAGAGAAACGAAGTATCATCACGAAAAGAGGTTGAAGTTTTGGAAAAGAAAAGGAACAGCAGCGTCAGAAGCGGTGCGCTCATCCGATTCTGGGTCGTTATCGCGGCCATTATCGGGATTTTCCTTGCGAGCGTAGGCTGGCTGGCCGGGCATATCCGTCAAGGCCTTGACTTGCAGGGCGGCACACATATCGTCATGCAGGCTGAGGATACCGAAGAAAATAAGGTCACCAATGAGGCGATCACGCAGGTCATCAATATCATGCAGAAGCGTGTCAATGAAATGGGTCTGACGGAACCGATCATCCAGCGTGAAGGGGCGAACCGTATCATCATCGAGCTGCCGGGTGAAAAGGATCCGCAGAAGGCCATCGAAACCATTGGCAAGACCGCTGTCCTCCAGTTCAAGGATGAGGAAGGCAATGTCAAGCTGACGGGGGAAGACCTGAAAAATGCAAAAGAACAGATGGGGCAGAACAAGCAGCCGCTCGTTGCTCTGGAATTTTCCGATGAGGGTGGAAAGAAATTCGGCGCTCTCACTGCGGCGAATATCGGCCGTCATATCGGGATCTATCTCGACGGAGAGCTCCTGACGAATCCGGTCGTCAATGAAGCCATCACTGGCGGCTCCGCTGTCATCACGGGGCAGAGAACGCTCGAAGAAGCGAAGGATCTTGCGATCCTTCTCCGAAGCGGTGCGCTTCCGGTCAAGGTTTCCGTCATGGAAGTCCGTACCGTCGGTCCGTCTCTTGGACAGGACTCGAAGGATAAGTCCGTCGTGGCTTTCACCATCGGTCTCTCTCTGGTCGTTATTTTCATGCTGGCCGTGTACCGTATGGCCGGCTTTGTCGCGGATGTGGCGCTTCTTGTGTATGTCCTCATCCTTCTGGGCATCCTGAATATGCTGCATGCGACACTGACACTTCCAAGTGTGGCGGGCGTCATTCTGTCCATAGGTATGGCGGTCGATGCGAATGTCCTCATCTTTGAACGATTCAAAGAAGAGATCGCATCTGGCAAGATGCTTAGGCTGGCTGTCCAGTCCGGCTTCAAACGTGCATTTGTCACCATCTTTGATGCGAATATGACAGTCATCATCACCTCCTGCATCCTCTTCTTCCTGGGCAGTGCGACGGTGAAGGGGTTCGCCTTCTCGCTCGGTCTTGGTGTCGCTGTATCCATGTTCACGGCGATCACTGTCAGCCGTACGCTGCTCATGTTCCTCATCGATGCGAACTGGATCCATAACCCCTGGTGGTTTGGCGGGAAAAGGGGGTACGATAGATAATGTTCAACAGCTTTGATTTTATCGGCAAACGAAAGCTCTGGTTCGGCTTTTCCGGACTTCTGATCATTCTTTCCGTTGTGTCCATCATACTCTTCCGTTTTAACTGGGGGATTGATTTTACAGGCGGCACCATTCTGGAGTTGGCATTTCCCAAGAATGTCACGGTAGAAGAGGTGCGTGACGGACTTCGCGCGGATGGTCTTGAAACAGCGACCATTCAGCTTTCCGGCAGCAATATGCAGGGAGAGTCCGGCGATGACGTCATCATCCGTACCAGAAACCTCTCTGCTGAAGAAGCACAGACGGTCGTTTCTCATGTGAAGGATAAAGTCGGCGAAGCCGAAGTGAAGCGCATCGAGACTGTCGGTGCCGTGATCGGTTCTGAGGTCACGAAGAATACACTTCTCAATGTCATCCTGTCCTTCGGCGCGATGATCCTCTATATGTCTATCCGCTTTGAGCACCGTATCGCACTGTCTGCGATCGTAGCGATCTGCCATGATATCCTGATGGTGCTCGGTGTCTTTGCATTCTTCCATCTGGAAGTCGATGCATCCTTCCTTGCGGCGATCCTGACGGTCCTTGGTTACTCCATGAATGAATCCGTCGTCATCTTCGACCGTATTCGTGAAGCCATTCATACCCATCGCCGGACGGACAGCTTTGCGAAACTGGCCAATGATTCCATTCATCAGACCATCCGTCGTTCCCTCTATACACTGACTACGACGCTCTTCTGCGTGGCTTCGCTCTACTTCTTCGGCGGCGATACCACGAGAAACTTCGCACTGGTCATGCTGATCGGCTTCATCTCCGGAGCCTACTCCTCTGTGTGCGTAGCGACATCTTTGTGGGTCACATGGCATGAACATACCGGAAGCTCCAGAAATGCGTCTTCGCGCGAAGAAAAGAGATCGAAAGCATAAATAGGTGGTATAAAAAAAGGCGATGTGAAATAACGATCATCTCATTTTCGCGTTCCATCTGCCGCG
>ERZ1034701.302-NODE-302-length-21333-cov-5.183664_pt1 | contig 21333 bp, 6 predicted proteins | sample MGYA00520651_ERZ1034701 | MGnify/ENA primary metagenome ERZ1034701 (study PRJEB33766, sample SAMN09781713) | gut metagenome | biome: gut microbiome | host: Homo sapiens | place: Madagascar | study: EMG produced TPA metagenomics assembly of the PRJNA485056 data set...
CTTACCGATATTTTCACTACTTTTGCAAGAAAATAACGCTTTTTAAATTTATCAATATGAAGAAATTGCTATTTATCTTAGTGGCTATCTTGTCACTATGCGCTTGCAGTAGTAGCGATGAAGAGAGTATAAACAATACCTTTACATTGGATGGTAAGAGCTACCAAATAGACGATGTAACCCTTAGCATTAGAGGTGTGATGTTCCATTCTGGAGAATATACCCTTAATATATATAATTGTGATTACGAGGTAGGAAAGAAAAATTATCTTAGTGCTTTCAAAAATGCCGAAGCTTTGGTGATGAAGGGAAACGGTTGGTATGGAGATATTTTGTATTCGTGGGATAGAGACAAAATAAAAGAAGACTCTTATGTTACCGTCAAGGAAAATGATGATGACAACAGAACCTATGTAGAGGCATACATTAATGATGGCAAAAAGATAGTCAAAGCTAAATATTTAGGAACTCCAAAAGTCGATTAGCTATGCCTTATCCTCGTCATCCGAAAAACGAAGCTATAGTTTTCGTTTGGATTTCATCCTATATTCTAGCAGAAATATTTGATAACTGTCTTCCTAAAGATATATCTCCAATAGTTTTCTTGATAATGCTACCTTTAGCAATAGTAGCTACATTATATATTATAATAAAGGAGTGAGCATTTTGCCCACTCCTTTAATTTTAGTTCAACTTATCCAACTGCTCCACCGCCTCCATCATGATTCTGTCAATATTCTCATTGGCAAACTTGATGCTCTCGGTATCTCCCGATTTATCCCTCAACTTCTTCCATTGCTTCATCTGCTTCTCGGCAAGCTCAATCACTCTTACCTTTGCCGCATCCTTGGAGTTCTGGAACTGGTAATAATCCCCGATGTTGGCAAGCCTCTTGTCAATCGGCACATTCTTCGATTTCAGTCTATCCACGTTGGCAATAGTCTTCTCCATTTCGTCCTTGTAGTTGTACCACTTACTCTTTGTACGCTGCAAACTACTCTGTTCATTTGGCGTATAGAATAATGAGCGAACGAAAGGAATATCCTTTGTCTCGGTCTCGCTACCATGCTTGATAGTGCCAAGCGCACGTTCTGCGAAGGTAGCTGCGCCGCCACCGATACCACCTAAGAAATGGTTCAGCATACTAGGATTAGTCATCGCATCAAGGAAACCATTGCCCAACATATCCTCGTTACCTTTGGCAACATCGTTGGTTTGGGCATTCACCCACTTATTCACAGACTTCAATCCCTCTGGTGTACCATTATAAGCTCTCTGCCAAGCAGGAACGTTCTCATTGTAGTCGCCTCGTCTTTCGATAGGCGCACCCTTCCAGTCAGAGTTCTGTTCCCATTCGATGAAAGGAGCGATAGCGGAAGGTGAGATAGCCTTGATAGTTTCCTCCAAAGGCTTCTTGCCAGCCGAAGAATTGCCGAGATAGTCCATCACAGGCACCAGTTGCGACATACAGCCAACGGCATCGAAGTAAGGATTCTTCTGTCTGCTCACGTTTGGCGAGAAGGTCAGTCCTGCCGCCAAGTCGCCTAGTCCATAGAAAGCTCTCAACTCGATAGCAAGCGGAATGGTGATAAACTCGCCGCCACCTTTATATATACAGAGGTTGTTTCTTCTCACGTAGTCAGGCAACTCACCGTATGGGTCTTTCACACCCTTGCGGTTTTTCTCGTCCTCGCTAGCAATTAGCGCATTGTTTAAGAGCGCACCCAAGGCTCCGAGTGCAAACGGAATGGATAGCATATTGATGCTAGTGCCCACAGGATGATTCTTCAAGTTCTTGGCAAGCAAGTTTGTGCTCTGAATACCAGCGTTGAAGAACATAGAACAGTGTCTGAGATAGCTAGAGGTGAAACCATAAGCCCATCTTTCAGCAGCCTTTGTTCCACTCATTTCTCCATTCTTGAAACTCTTGATGGCATCGCCGCTTCCGTGACGGTTGAAGTTGGTAGATACCTCCTTCGCATCGTAAGTGGAGCGAACTACCGAGCGACCGAAGTCACGACTGGTGCAATAGGTTGCGAATCGGGCGATATTCTCAGCTACCTCGTTCAAGTTCTCCAGATTGCCGAAGAAGAAATCACGTACCATCTTGCCGCTCTTCTGCACCTTGCTACGCTCACTCTTCACATCTTGTTTATACTGCTTCTCCCATTCTTTCATGTTCTTAATCTGCACCCAACCAGTCTCGCCGCCGTTCTCCATGAACTCCTTGAAGTATCTCTGTACCTTGTCAGAGGTGTCAAGCGTTCCGTTACGATACTTGGCAAACAAGCCGAGACCAGTAGAGCCTTGCAAATCCTTCATGCTGATGTTAGATGCACCCTTGTACAATCCCAACTGCGCATAGTATTTAGCCCACACGCCGCCGTATCTTGCACCTTCCTTGGCTGTCACGTTGCTTGATGCAAACTCAGCATCACGCATGATGTTTCGCATCACAAACTCTGGGTTATAAGAAGTACAGAGCTGTGCCATCATTCTAGAGATAGTGCCAAGAGGTTTCATCACGCCCTTAGCCGCCGAGTTCTCCAACAACCCATTCAACGCCTGTGCAGCTCTAGGATTCCCATTCACGATGAATGAGTGCTTCTTTCCTGCAATCATCACATCCACGATATGCTGAGATTTGTTCTCTGCCCTCTGGAACTTATACCCAATCTTGCCTCTTCGATACACTTTGGTCGCCAATCCCTTAGATTCCAAGTCCTTCATTTCAGCGTTAAAGTCCGCTACAATCTGGCTGATTTCGTCAGGTGTGGCATCCTCTGGAATGTCTGGGTAACGCTCCACGATGGTCTGTGTGATAGGATCATCGGCATACCAAACGCTTGTTTCCGTCACAAGGTTGTTGTTTGAGTGGTTTCTGATGAATCGGGCGAAAGCCTGTTTGATGGCATTCTTTCCTCCGTTGTTGATGGTTCTGTTACCCATGGCACCAATCTGCGCCAACACGTTAGTCTCGCTCAGAAACTTGTGTCCTCTGGCTCTCATGATGGTGCTACCGATGTAACTCTTCGGGTCGCCCTTCTCGGTGATATAGCCATAGGTGTCTTCCGCAGTAGCCTCGTCATACTTTCTCAAAGGCACATACCAGTTGAACATGTCCGATACATGACCGTACAGCTCCCTGCTGATAAGACCATTCTTATAGTCTGTGTCGAGCGAATACTGAGTAGCAGCCTTCACCTTATCCCAGTAGTCCTTAACTGCACCTTTCTTGATGTCCTCCATTTTGCTCTCAGAATCCATCACGCTAGCGATAGCTGCCGCATCATCGTATGGGTCAGATGATTTCTCAATCTCTTGAATGGCATGAATACCCGAATAGTCGTGCTCGCCAGCATCAAACTTATTCTCGCTATCCACGTAGGTACGGATAAAGTCATCCATCTGACTATAGTACTCTTTCAAGTCGATGTCGCCACGCTCCAACTCTTCGTCAAGTCTAGCCTTCTCGTTGTTCCAATCGAACTCTATGGTGTCAGCCAACTGCTTGGTCTTCTCGTCCATGCGCATATACTTCAAGGCATCACGCACATACAAGATACGGTTGCGCTCCAGTCCGTGCTTGGTAATCATGTAGAGGTTGAAGTTACGAATCTTCTCATCGTCCTTCTTGCCCTCAAAGGCATCCAGCACCTGAGCCATCGCCTTGTCGAGCGGCTTCATCACGTTGCGCTCAAACATCTGTGCTGCATCGCTCATCGCTCCCTGCATGGTGTTCTGCAAGATATAAGGATTCTCCGAAGATTTGATGTCCTCAATCTTCACTCCAGGCACAATCGCCGTCATCAAGTTCTTCAAGGATAGCATATTGTCCATGTAGCTCTCAGTGAACATATACCCATGTGCATCAAGCGCACGATGGTAGCGGTCCAGAGCCGTACCTGCCGATGGGGTAGTGCGGAAGTGAATCTGTCCGGCAGTAGCCTCTTGATACTCAACCTTTGGTAAATCGCCTAAGCCCTTATAAATCCTACCGTCATTGTCATGGTACATACCATCATGCTCAGTTACCGCAGGAATGTCCTCATGGTCGAGGCGGTATTTCACCGCCTCGGCACGCATCTTATAGTAAGGGTCGTTAGGGTTCTTCTGTAAGTTCTTGCTCAACCAGAGCAGATACTTCACATCTTTGGTGTTAGGAGCCAAGCGATACCCGATTTCATGCAAGAAGTCAGAAACCTTATTCTTGATGGAGTTCCAGAGACCAGCATCGCCTCTTCCTTCCTCGGCGAGTCGAGCGATACCTTCCTCGATGGCATCCGCAATGCCGAAAGGATTGTACCTTCTTTCCTCGTCCACAAGTTTCTTCAAGCTAGCATACTCAGGCTTGTCAAGATTATCCCAAACCTCACGGATGAACTTTCTGAAACCATCCTCGCCAAGCAGCTCTCTCATTCCCTTGTGTCCTACAACCTCATGCCATATAGTTTTCTCAGCAGTATATCTGTCGTGGATATTAGGCATGTAAAGATGCACCTCGCCAGTCTTCTCATCGTACCAGCCAGTCACATTCTTTCCAGCTTCGATGTCAGCCTTCACTTTAGGATTGGTAATCTCGTCAACCGAGTTAACCTCGTTCGCTTTCACACCCACCTTCTCGCTCACGTTGGCGATATGGTTTGCCACGATGCTCTGCGCATCATTGCCCTGCTCACCGTTTGCAGTACGATAGTGAGTACCATCCTCCGATGATTTTCTCTCCTCTCTCACCTTCACGCCAAGGTTAGAAAGTCTAGCAAGCGCAGGTCTCAGTTGGTCTGGGTTCAATATTCCAAGCATGGAGTTTCCTCTGCTCTCGAAGTTGTTGCCGTTTACCATACTCAGCAAGTCTTTGTCAAGGAAGAATTTGCCACCCTTTGCCTTGCTCTTTGGCACACGCAACTCATAGTGAGTTCTTCCTGTATAGATGTCGTGCTTGTATGTTACCTTGATGTCGCCATCAGAAGAAACAACCTCTTCCACGCCACCATCGAACGAAGGCTTCTCCAAAGCATCAGCCTTGGTAGAGATAGGATATTCGTTCGCCACATCGGTAGGCTTGAATCGGTCTGGCATCAAGATACCAGTCTTCACCTCGCCAGTGTCCGTAGTGTACTTCACAAGCTGACCGCCCACGCCTTGGTTCTTGCTATCAATCAACGCTTGCATCAAGTTACCAGTTACGATGTAGCCATCCTTGCGGCTCTCGTTGCTAACCAGTCTATCCCAGTTGTTCACATCCATACTGAGCACACGCAGCTGCTTGTCGCCTGTACCCGATGCCTGTCTAGTCATTCGGTAGATGGCACCGATAACATCAGCCTTGCTATCGCCCGAGCCAACCTTGCCAGCGATAGGGAAGGTAATCTTTCTTCTACCGTCAAGCGTAGCGAACGAAACAGAAGAGGCGTTAGGCGAGAAGTTATCTGTTATCTTGATGTCAATCAGTCTTCCGTAGCTATTGCCGAATCCGCTCAACTCGTCAGGCTTGTTCATGTCAACAGGCAGCACGTAGGCATCTTCGGTATTGAAGGTATCAAGCACACGGTCGAACATTTCAGCCTTAGCCTTCAAGTTCTTCACTACATCGTTCAGCTTTTCTTTCTCCTGCTTATAGATGTTGTCGTACTGATAGCCAGCCATCTTCTCAATCTGCTCATCGCTCATGCCCGAATCCTTCTGCCCCTTCTTGGCATCCTTCTGGTATTTCTCCTTAGCCTTGGTAGCAGCCTTCACCGCACGCTCCTCGTATTTTTGGGTCTCGTCAGTAATCTTCTGGTCGAAGAAGTTCTTCACCTCAGCCTTCTTGCTCTCACGATACTCATCCCACGACTTGCCGCCAGTCAGCCCGTCCTGTGCCTTCTTCACCTCCTCGGCTTTCATAGGTTTCTTCAAGATAGCCATGTTCACCTTTTCTATATAGGTGTTGTCGGCAAAGGCGTTGTCGCCTCCAGGCTCGGTACCTTCCTTCCAAACCTCCTTACTGATAGTCTTCGCTTTCAGTGGAAGCTCGGTAATATCCAAGTCGTTCTCGCCCATTTCGTTGAGGCGTTGAATCTCGTTGGCATACAGCTCGCCGATTTCGTTCAGCATCTTCTCCTGCTCCTCAACCTTCAAGAGTGCCATTCTTCCAAGCAGCTTGCTTGCATCGGCACCTGCCTCGCCATCGCCCAAGCCACTCTTGGTAACAACAAGGTTCTGAGTAGAGATAGATGATAAGTCATCGCCGAACTCCTTTTCCCAACCGAATGGGTCTGCCATACGAGAATATAGGTCAAGATGCTCAGCCATGTATTCACGCACCACCTTGTCGCCGTACTTGTTGGTAATGTCGGCTACCTCCATTTCGTTGAACTTACTCTTCTGTGAGGAAGTGGTGTTGGCATCCAACGACTTCAACTTAGCCTTGAACATCATCAGCAGTCGTTGCTCGGCAGGAATCAGAGAAACCACATACTCGTATGCACCTCTGGCTACCTGTCCTGTTCGGTCGATACGACCACGCATCTGCACCTCGTCGTTCACATCAAGCTGCTGCTGCGCCACGATCATCACTCGTTTTCTCTGGTCTTTGTATTTGCTAGAGGCGTGGAGCGAGATACCAGTGGCAGCACTCTTATTCAAGATAAGTGCATCTATCTGACCATCATTAAACTCTCTTGCAAGTTTCTTTTTGTCGGTGTCCGCACGCTTCACCTTGGTTACGGTGCCGTTGTCGTTATACACAAACTCGGTGCTTCTACCTGTCAACTCACCGACCTTATAACCAGCCTTCTCCAACTCGTTCTTGATAACATCAATAGGGGAGAGCGAAAGACCGGTACTTGTTTCCTCGATTTTCTTTTCGAGTGCATGATAAGCCTCAACAGCATCATCGCCCAAGTCTTCCAACTTGATGTAACCGCTTTCGCTTTCGTCCTTGGCATTCTTAGAAGTATAGCGAAGCGTACCCTCCAAGCCCTTTCTTAGCGAAGTACCCAAGTCTGGAGCATCCATTTCCTCGCCAAGGGCAATGTTACCAGTTTGTGATTCGTTGGTATTGTTCAGAGCGATAACAGGTTTCATTCCCTGCTTCAAGTAGTCGATGGCACGCTCGGCGGCAGACTTGGCTTTCAGCGACAAGAGCACCTGCTGCACGGTATTGAATGCCTTGCTAGCGAATGGCACGTTCTTGATGCCCAAAGCCTCCGTTCCTCGCTTGATGCCCATGCTTGCTTGCATAGCAGCCATTGCCTCGTTCTGGTCTTCCACGTAATGGCTCACGTAAGTCTTCTGGAAGTTGATAATATCATTAAACAAACCGATGATACTATCATACTGTTCTCTCTGTTCCTTCACCTTCTCAGGCTCGTCAATGGCTCTCCAGTCGATAGTCACGCCTGTCATGTCTCGCTCACGGCGAATCATCTGACCGCATTGTGTCAGGGTCTGGCTCATGATTTCCTGCAAGGTTGCGCCGCCACGCTTTACGGCATCAATCAATTCGGATGCTTTCAATCCTCCTTGGTTCATGGCAGTGCGAAGCGCATAGATAGGCATGTTGTCTGGTCGCTTGGCGAACGTAGCCGAGAAGAAGGTTACGTTCTTTGCCTTCTGAATAATGTGTTGGAAGTAGTTGCCTTGACCGCTGTTGCCACCTGCTGTGTGGCTTTCGTCAAGGATAAGATAACCGTTTGCCATCAACTTCTCGATGGCATCTCGTCTTCTTTGTCCGCTGAAAGCAGCTGCACCGAAAGATTTGTTCTTGCCAATCTTTCTTTCCTTTCGGTTGCCGTTTTCATCAAACTCATAGATACCGTTGCTTACTTGGCTGTAGGTCGTAAGCACGTAATCGTATTCCTTTGGTAGCTCGCCGTTCTTCTCTATGTAGTCGAGTACACGCTTCACCTCGTTCTTCGGTGGCAATGGGAACACCACCTTGCCATCGGCATCTGTGATAGCGGCTTCATTGGCACTACCAAATACAAAAGGTCTCAGCTCAGGGCTACCAATATCCACCAAGTCACGATATACATCACTCAACAGTCCTGCTGTCTTGGTGAAGTACACTGGCACCTGACCTTGCTTCTTCGCATATCTGATAAGGGATGCAGCTTGTCTTCCCTTACCGATACCTGTCATATCGCCGATAATGAAGGCGTTGCCCTTCTTGGCTTGCTGCAAGGCGAGGGCTACTGAGTCAACTTGCTCTGCTGCAAGGTGAGAATACAAATCGTCCTTGTCATTATAGCCCAACTCGTCAACCAAGAACTGGTCGGCATCACCGAGCTTTTCAAGGTTCTTGTTTACTGCCTCCTGTTGGTCGGATGGCATCACAGCTTTCAGTGTGAATGGGTTTCCACTCTTTGGAGCGTATGTTACTTTCTCGGTGCTTAGTCCACGTACGGACTTGTCCATCCGCTGTAATTGTCCCCGTGGTCGCTCTCCACTCCGATTGCTGGCAGATGGTCTATCATTACTTGGCTCAGAGTCAACTCGTCCTGTTCCTCCTTGCTCAGATACTCGTTCGTCATTGGTTCTAGCTTCTGTCCCTTCGCTCTGAGAAGGCTCAGTCCCTGTTCGGTCTGTTGAGTTATCTCCACCAGAAAGTCCTCCATCTGGCTCTCGGTCGGCTGTTGGTCGATTTTCCAGTACATCATCGGCTCCTGATACGGAAGGCTCTCCAGATTGCTCAGCCCCTCGCTTATCGCTTGGTTCGCCTCCTCGTTCTCCTCCTGCTCGTACTCCCTCTTCATGAGTATCAGCAGAGCTTGGTCTATCAAGTTCTGGTCGAGCGTTTCCTTCTCCTTCTTTGATGGAAGAATCCATCCGTTCACCTCGTAGTATATCATCGCTTATTCGTTTATAAAGTTCGTCATAATCTTTCACGGCTTCCGCTCTCGCCTTGCTCTTCACAGGTGGAAAAACATTCTCGTCCAAGCGTCTGCCGTTTATTAATATAATACGTGTAGGGTAGGTAGTTCCCTGCTTTGCGTAGAGACTGCCATCCACATTAATCACGTCCTCCACATTATAGTGGCTATAGAGATAACCAAGAAAAGCCTTATCCTTCGGGTTCAGACTTCCGTTCTTGGCGTATTCCGTCTTGCCGCCAATAATAATGGCAGCACGACCATCGTCCTTCATGCTCTCCAAGGCGTTGATTGCCATCTGACCCTCCAGAGAGCCAATTTTGTAGCCGTCATACTCCTTTGGTGTGGCACTACCGAATGGTGGATTTGTCACCACCACGTCAACGTCCTTGTCTGCAAAAGGCTGTGTTCCGTCTTGGCTCGTCACGTTCTTGAATCCCTGACGGCGAAGGTTAGCCAGTCTTTGCGCATCAATATCGTTCACATGAACCGCATCCATAGGCAAGCCGATGGTGAGCATACCGTTTCCTGCGCTAGGCTCCAGTGCGCTCTTCACCTCCTTGCCGTTGCCCTTCACATACATATCTGCCAAGAAAGCGTAAGGGGCAGGGGTGGAATACTGCTGCTTCATCACTCGCTCAGAGTCACGTTGGTTGAGGCTAGGCTGGTCTTCATAGAGTTTCTTGATAGTGTCAAACTTCTGTGCCTCGCTCATGGCATTGCTCCCAGAGATACCTCTAGCAATTCTTACCACGGCACTCTCTGCCAATTCTTGCAAGTCAGTGTCCTTAACATTATCCAAGCCACACTCCTTTGCAATTTGGCGAAGTTGCTTGATACCATCAATCTTTTGTCTTGTTAGAAGCTTTGCACCAATGTTGGAGATAAAATTATCCTCGGAAACTTTTCTCTCCTCGGCATCCTTGGAGTCACCTTCCAACTTCTCCTTATATTCAGGAGAGAGCTTTCTGTAATGTTCTGCCCAGCCGTTGAGGCTCATTCTCTTGTCACCATCACGCCATTTCTGTTCCATGATTTGAGAGTAGAATGTTTCGATGTCTCGTTTGTCGAAGCCATCGAAAGCCTCCTTGAATCGCTCACGCAAGTCCTTCACTACCTCCTTGGCATCATACATGCCCAGTTTGATACGAGTGTAGGCACACTTGGCGGCGAGTGAGAACATCTTTGGTGCAGCCTCAACCAAGTTCTGGTCGATAAAGCCAGAGTTGAGCTGTCCGCTCCGCTTCTTGCGAAGTTCCTTCATGAATGCCTCAAACTCATTGTCCGCTGCATCCCTCTCTGCCTCTAACTCCTTACGTGAGGTAGTCTTAGGCTTCTGTCCTCTAGGAGTTTGAAGTATCTCCTTCACTCTCTCGGTTGCAGACTTCGCTTTCTTCATTTCCTCGTAACCCTCGGCAGCATTCTTCAAGCCCTCCATTGGGTCAGAGGATAGGGGCTTTTGCTCTGCCTGGGCATTCTTTTGCTCTGGCTTAGGCAATCTATTGTCCTCGCTAGGCACAGAACGCTTCTCGTAAGCATTGCGATAGTAAGCCTCAGCGATAGCCGAATTATCCTCGCCATTCAGGTAATCCAAAGCCGCATCAATGCAATACTGCTTCTGATCATTAGGCAAATCATCGAACGCCGTAGTGTTCAAAAGCTCCTCCTCGGTCAGCGGATGTTCCTTCTTGTAGTCCTCAGCCGCCTTCTCGATAGGGTTGGTAGGCTCTACTGGCTTAGGCATAACAGGGAGAGGCTTGTTGCTTTTGGTGTTTCCATCAATATAATCAGCCACCTCACGTAAGTCACCGAACTTCTTACCATCGTATTCATAGTAAGAGCCAGTGTAGTCTCCCTTCTCGTTAGGCTCGTCCACCTTGGTAACTTCCTTGTCGCCATCAATCAGAATCTTCTGTTTGGTGATAGGACCATTCTCTGATGGAGTTTCCGTTTCCTCGTCCGTAACCTTGATACGACCTTCCAACTCCTTGTCGTGCAAGTCATCGAAGTCTCTTGGGTTGAAGCCGCTAGCCCAGTCAGCAAGCACCTTGTCGGCAACCTCCTCGGCAGAAGTGAAGTGGATATGCAGTATATCAGCTACACCCTTCCAATACTTCTTCAAAGCCTCCTTCACCTTACCGATGAAGCCACTAGCCTTGGCACTCTCTTCCACGGTCTTGCCATCCTCGGCAGCGAGACCACGCACAACCTCTTCAAGCTTCTTAGCACCCTCACGACCAGAGAATGTAGTAATCATTTCCTCGTAAAGGTCATCGCCCTTCAACTCTGGGTACAGCTTCTGAACCTCTTCTTTCAGTCCTTCAACCTCATCGAAGAGACCCTTCACGTTCTCCCATTCCGTAGGGTTGCTATTGCGCAAAGCCTCAGTCCACAAGTGGGTGTACTCATGCAGAGGAGTCTCTGGCTTCATCTTCTTGGTGTCAAGATAAATCTTGCCATCTACTGTGAATCCATAGACCTCTCCGTTGGCAGAACGGAATTGTCGTACTCTTCCCTTTTCAGGCGAAACTCTTTCTTTAGTAGTTTCCCTAGAATCTCCTGCCATTCCCAAAGTTCCATCGTTCCATTTGCTCGAAGTTTCTCCAGAGTGTACTCTATAGTCTCGTCTAGTTCCTCCTCTGAGAAAAGAGTCAAGCAAATCGCTGTCTGATCGGTTGGAACGTCCAATCTTTTGCAGATTGCTATAAATATCTTCTGTCTCGGTGTTAAATCCATATTGATTGATAATTTCTTTAAATTGCTCAAAGTTTTTCCTTGATGCAGGAATAGCCTCAAAGATGTTTATTGACCTGTCTGTTTTGTCAACACTATAGATATACCAAGTACCATTGTGGGCAGAAGCAAATGATGCCGTAGAGTCTTCTGGTGATTCATCCAATATCCTAGAGATATAATCTCCGTGGTATTGAGTTATTTCACTTGCAAGCTCACTCGGATTCATCTGCAATTCTTTAGGTAGATTCTTCATGCCAAAAACTTCACCGCCAGCCCAGCGACCACCACGCTGTTCTCTTACAGAGTTGTCAATCTGCAAGCCCTTCTCCAGAGCTTCAAGAATCTGTTCAGACTTCTTCACTCCCTTTTCTGGAGCACCAATCTTGAATCCTGCTTCCTCGAAAGCGATTCTCTGCTTAGGAGTCAGCACGTTCTCTGGTATCTCTACCTTTGCTTCTCCGATAAACTCCTTCGCTCTCTGAGCCACCTCTGCATCGTCAAGCACTCTTACAGGTTTGCACCAACGAGAGAGGATAACCTTTCTTGCTCTGCCTGTCTGCTTGAACACCTCGCCGCTCACGCTTCCGCTCTTCCAGTCAACCTCACCCACGGCATCCTTGGCTCTTTCTGCCTTGTAGCCGCTAGTCAGTTCGCTTACAGGAACTTCGCATTCCACGACAACGATGTTTGGTCGAATCCAAGCCGATTTGAATTGGTCGTTCAGTGGAGAGCGAGACATGTGCCAGTATGGGTTGTAGGCTGCATTCACATCCGTAGCCTTCTTGCCAGTAGCATCCTTGCCGCCCTTGTCGAGCTTGAACTTCCATTTCAGTTCGCCAGTCTTCTTGTCAACCTTCTGCTTTCCAGTCTTAGGGTCGATGTCTGGTATCGCCAAGTCTGGGTTCTCGTCTGCACGAATCCAAACGCCCAACTCGTTAGCCTCAACCAACTTGCCGCCCACAGATGCAGCCATAGGAGGGTATAGCTTGCCATCAATCACCTGCATAGCACGATAAACCTTAATGGTCTCGCCACTGTTCAAGGCATTCAGAACTTCCTCGTCAGTCTCCTTGTGGAACTTAACGTTGGAGTCCGTAGCCTCGGCATCCTCCAATGCACTTTGTCCTACCTTGTCATCCGTCACCACCTCGATTCCAGTCTGCTTGGTAATCTCGGTAGCAATACGCTTCAATGCCTTCTTAACCTTTATTTCTGGTTCTGTTGCAGTAGGCTCATTTCCTTCTGTGCCAACTGCTCCTCCTGCTTCTTTTGCAGGTTCTTCATTGCTTGCAGCATCATTGCCGCTTTCTGTTTCTGAATCTTTTCCATATAGCTTGATGTTATTGTTCTTGATAGCCTTGCTAGCGTTGAGGAACTCATCCACAAGCTGCTCAGGCGTTAACTTATCATAGAAGTCCAAGGTACCCTCGCTAGTGTTGTAGTTCTTGGCGATGTCGTTGTACTCGTTCATCAACTCACGGAAGGTAGAAGTCCTGCCCTCCAAAGCCTGAGCCATAGCCTGTGCAATCATAGGGAATCTGTCTCTAGCATTCTCATCGAAGGCACTGTTCTGTCTCAGCAAGTCCTCCACGCTCATCTTGCTTCTTCTAGCCTCGTAGAGCAACTGAATAGCTTGGTCTAGCTCGTCTCTCAGAGAGTAGTCGCCCAGCTTCAAGTTATCCATGATGGCACGAATACCATTGATGGCAGCGTTCTTAATCTTGCCGTCAATGCCAAGCATTCGGATAGTCTCTGGCTTGAACACAGAGCCAAGCAAGAGGTTCTTCACATACTCCTTGCCCTGCGCCGACAGTCTTTCTGTGCCGTCCATGAAGCCGTCAACCTCATTCTGTCCGATGATACCTTTATCTACTAACGTTCTCACCAAGTCATTTATTGCCTTGGAATTGTTAAAGAATGCGTCCAAGCTGCCATTTCCCTCGATGTCAGCCACGATTGCACCCACTTCGTCAGCCGTCAAGGTCTTAGCCTTAGCCACCGCTTGCTCGGTGTTGCTCTCGCTCTTAGTCTCACGCTTGTTGAACATATCGAAGGTCTTGCTAGACAGAGGAAACTTCTCGTCAGGTACAAAGTAAACGATACCTTTGTCTCCAACTTCTGCAATCTTCTCAGGAGTCAAGCCGAATCCTTCGATGTTGTCGTTCAAGTCTTCACGATACTGTCCATCCTTTCCGTTTCTCTCGGCGAGCAACTTAGCCATAGTTGTTCCATTACCGCTCAATACGACACCATCCTGCACCACTGGAACGTTCTTCAAGGCTAGACCATTGAAGTTATTTCCAATCTGCTCTGTAAATTGTCGTGCTCCCTTATCTTTGTAAGAACGAGAATTAGCAGTAGTTCCATCCTCGTTCACTGGGAAGCCCTCGTTTTGCTTGAAGTCGCTGAAAGGATCATGTGATGGAGTCAAGCCAGAAGTTTCACCATAATAATATGTACCCCTAATCTTCTTGCCACCAGGCAAAGTGATAGAGCCTATTCTGCCAGCAACCTTCTTTGAACCATCAAACTTCTCTCTCACGATAGGTGAAGCTTGGTTTGCCTCATCCACCTTCTCGCTCTCGCTAGGCTTAGCCACGGTCTCCGCAACCTTCTTGGCAGTCATAGCCTTCCTGATATTCTGTGCTTGCTCCAGTTGCTGCTTTGCAGCCTCGATGGTCTGAGCCTTCACCTGCTCCTGTTCTAAGATGTCGTTAGGCTCTGCAGAATAGTCCACCTTCATATCCTCGGCATTCTTCAAAGCCTTCTCTGCTTTCTTAACCTGCCCATCCACAACCTTCTCGGCATTCTCTCCGAAGTCCTGTGTAAGAATCTCGGCAGCTTGCTCTGGCTTCATGCTACCATAGTCAGGTGTAGGTCTTCCCTTGCTATCCTTGGTCATAGGCACATCGGTGCCGTCCGCAAACTTGCGCACCTGCTGAGGCTGTTCTTTTTGACCCGGTGCTTGGTCGGGCTTAACCTCTTGATTATCAGAAGAGACATCGTTTTTAGGAGCGTTTTGTGGTCTGCTTTCAACCCCGGCATTTGCACCATCATTCTCTGGCTTCTGCTGTACCTCTTCTTTTGATTGAGGCTTGGCTGCATCCTGCATAGCCTGTTCCTGTGCAGCTGCATTGTAAGGCTGAGAGTTTATCATCTGCAACTGCTCACGATACTTAGCAGCATAGTCGTTTGCGCTTTCAGTTCCACCGAAAGTAACCTCTCTTGTTGGAATATACTCCATCGTGTTAGTCTCTGGGTCGAGGCAAACGAGCATATCACCCACATCTTCCTTGGCTCTGCCAGTGGAATCAAACGAAACGTCGCCGTTGCCGACAATGTAAGTCTTTCCGTTCCAGTTCACATAGAGCATCTTACTTGCATCCATGCCCATAGGAATCTCGTTTCCACCGTTGAGGCTACCCTTATAGCTCCAGTCAGACACACGAGCACCCACATGCTCCTCGATGGCTTGCTGTGTAGCCGTCTGCATACCCTGCACTCTGGCATTGGCGTTGATGTAGTCGGCGAGAGGTGCAATCTCCTCCTGTGTCAGTCCGTTCTGAATGAGCACATCGTAAGCGTCCACAGGTCTGATACCCTGCTTCTGGCACTGTTCAAACACCTGCTTGAACACATCGTTGCCGTCCATCGCTTGCTCCAATGCTTGCTCTGCTGCACGAAGGTTGCGCAACTCATCCATCACAGGCTGAGGATTTGGCTGCTCGCTACCAAGGTTATTTTCCTCGGCTACATTTCTACCTTGTGTCTCTGATTGCTCGGCGTGAGGCTTGCCGTTAGGGAACAGTTCTGCCTCTAGCTGATTCTTGACAGCATAGAAGATTTTGTTCTCCTGATCGGTTCGCTTCATCGGGTCTTTGCGCATGATGGTGTCAAGGTTAATCCTTGCATCTTTCAACCCAAGCATATCCTTGATTCCTGCCATGATGCTAGAATCAAACGTTCCATTCTCTGAAATCAACTCTCCGAGCATACCATGTCTATTCACATACTGCTCCCATTCCTTATACAGGTCGCTATTCTTGTCTCGCAAACTAGCAACAAGGCGTGCATTGTTTGCCTCAGCTGCATTCTCGTTCACATTATAGCCTTTGTTTACAAGGAAACCGAGAGCTAATTTTGTTACTTCGCCGTTCTCGTCGGTCAACTGCAAGTCTTTCAGCTTGGAGTAACCTGCCAGAGACCTCATTTCCTCGTTGTCTCTATACAACTTCTGCTTATAGAGGATAGCACGGCGTTCGTCAGCATTCTTATAAGATGTACGTGTAAGCAAGGTTCCGTTCTTGCTATACTCCAGAATCTGCTTATTCTTCACATCATTCACGCTTCGGTAGCTTCTGCCTCTTGTGGTATTGAACAGTCCCATAGCCGCATTCACCTTCTCCTTGGTGCTCTGCGAAACGTTAGGGTCTTTCATGAAATTCTCGTATGCCAGCTTGGTGATACTCTTATCCAAAGGAGTCTTGGAGTTGAGGCTAGATTTATCAACTTTCTGGAAAGCCTCCACAAGGTTCTTGCCAGAAACAGAGTTCATCAACTCGTTCTGCTCTTCCTTCGTCATGCGAATATCTACCATTCTCCATTTGCCGTTTGCATCCTTGCCAACTCGGAATGTATTGTTCGTGTTGTGGGTAAGCCCATAGAGCGCACGACCTATATTCCCATAGTTCTTAGGCTCACCTGCCTTGAATGCGCCGACCATCACCAAGTCCTCTAGCCAAGTTCCTACGGAAATATCCTTGTCACCAGTGATATTGTCTGCAACCATCATTGTTCCTGCTTCTACACCGAGACCAGCGGCGGTTGCACCGAACTTCTGTGCGCCATGCAGCCATTTCTCGCCTGTGCTAGTTTCCAAGCCGTTGATGCCGAACTTTGATACCCAAGGAGCCATGATAGCACCCGATACTCCGAACATCGCACCTGTGGTAGCACCATGCTCGAATCCTCCCAATGCCGCCTGACCCAATGCCGACAATGAAGTATCATCACCAGTAGATGCCTGTCCTAAAGCTGCGGTAATGCTGGAGTAACCGCCCAGGTTGAGCGCACTCTTCGCCGTTCCTTCCACCAAGCCAGAAGCAATCTTCTGTGCCATCGTCATGTTTGCAGCCTTGAAAGCCAACTGCTGTGTGGTAAGCTTGGCACCTGCTTTAACCAGTCCTGCCTTGGCGAGACCCTTCATCAGAACCTGCTTTCCCAAATCCACGGTCAAATTCGCTCCGCTGCCTGTCATTCCGAGAATAGGGGAGTCCATCGCCATGTTAGCCGCCGTAGAAACGAAACGTGCGCCCACGCCAGACTTGTAACCTTCGTTAGCCTTGTAGCCGTTAACGGTAGGCATTTCCTCCAAACCGTCTGCAATAGCCATCGCCTCCTGCTCTCTGGCAATCTGCTCTCTCGACTTATCCTGTCCGGCAGACAAGGTTCCCAAGATGGAATCGCTGAGTCTTCTCGTAACATACTCCGTAGCACTCTGAGGCAAAACCTCCTCAATGTTCTTCACACCGAGAATATTCTGGGCACGCTGCATCATTTGAGGTGTAACATACTTATCCACGTACTCCTCAACGCCCATGTTCAGTTTGTCTGCACTCTGGATGATGTGCTCCTGCAAGCCCTTTTGAGAGTAGATTTCCTGCAACTTGGCACTAAGATTGTCGGCGAGAACGTTCTGACGGTTCTTGATTCTGTTGTCCTGCAAGTCCTTCCATGCCTTGTTTCTCAGATAGGCATCATTACCAGCTTTCTTCAAATCCTGCTGATACTGAGACCAAGACAAATCGTCTGCCTCCTTCATCGAAGGGGCAACAAGAGAATCAATCTCTGGTGAAATCGTTCCCTGCTTTCCGTCATTATGAACAAAGTTGTTACCGGTAATCTCATATTCTGCCAAGTTCGTTGCATCATCCACACGCTGCTGAACCGCTCTAGCTCTTTGAGCTTGTGGAGTAGCGAGCTGCTGCATTGTCTCATTGAAATTCTGTGCATTTGGTGTTACCCTGCTTTGGCTGATCGGGTTAGCCCTGCGCTGTTCCTGCTGAGTAGCCTGTTTCTGAGCTTGCTGCATACGAGAGCGCATAGTGTTGGCTTGCATTCGCTCGGTAGGGTTCATCTGGTCGTTGCGCTTGTGCATCAACTGCCAGTTCTGCATATAGTCAGTTCCAGTAGGAGGAGTAGCCGTTGTAGGCTGTTTGTACCCTTGCGACATTGCCATTTGCGCCGTCGTCTGAGGCTTGCTTGTCTTCTGCTGTTGAGTCTGAGAGTTAGCAGCCTGTCTCTGCTTTGCAGCCTTCAAGCTTGCCTGACCGCCACGAAAAAGCTTCATGTTGAACTCTTCATAGGTGCTAGACTGCACGGCTCCGTCCGCTTTCAGCGCATCATAGAGTTTCTTCCTGTTGAGATAGCCCTGCTTGCCAGGCGCACCGACAAACTTATGAAAACTACCCCAGTCGCCCTGCACGGCTCCGTCCGCTTTCAGGGCTTTGTATAAATCAAAGTAACTTGTGTTATCACTCATATTTATATAGTATTATGTTTACAAACCAAGTGCCGATGTGTTCTTTAGCTTGGAACCCTTTCGAGCATTCTTGTTGGCGTTCTGTTTCTTCTTTTGAGCCTCCTGCTGCCCAATCTTGGCATTCACAGAAGTTCCACGTTTGGTGTTCGACACCTTCTTGATGCCATCCTTCGATACCACCTCGCTGCTTTCCGTAGTGGAAACAGGTTTGCTTGTATCATATCCAAGCTCACCAGCACGGCGAAGGAACTCATTGTTGTTCTTGAAATACTCGGTATTTCCAGTGTTCGGGTTATACAGAGAGTAAGCCGCACCAGAGCCGCCACGACCGCCGCCAGACTTTCCGCTACCTCGCTTGTTGATGGACTGTTGTCTGAGACCATTGGAGATAGCCGCCTGTTGCTGTCTGAACTTGAACTGACTTTCCCAGTTGCTCTGCTTCTGCTTATCCTGCTCCGCTTGTCGTTGAGCCGCAGCCGCATCCTTGGCAATCTGGTACTCGAATTGTCTCTGTGCTCTCCTGTCAGCCGCATCACGATAGCCCAATGTCATTTGCTTGTAAGCCTCGTTAGCCTTTGCCGCCGCCTCCTTTATAGAGAGGTTTGAAGCCTTGTAAGCTGCATCCGCATCGAGTGCCGCCTGTTTCTGTCTCTGAGCCTTGCGGTTCTGATACCCCTGTTCAAGCATGGAAGAAGGGTCGTTGAACTGCTGTAAAGGCGCACCCTTGGCTGTGTTGACGATGTTCCCCATGTGACGGATGGCATCGGCGAAAGTAGCCACCATTTCCATGTTCCTAGTTCGTCTGGCATCATACTCATCATCGGTCTCGCCCTCACGCTTGCCCGGTCGTCTCTTCGGAATCAACTTCTTTACCCAGTTGGCGAAACCACCATCCTTCTGAGAAGGGTCAGCTTGGAACTGAGGCTGCTGAGATAGAACAGCCGCTGCACCGCCACCGTTCAATGCAGCCGAAAGAGAATCATACTGGCTAGGGTCGTAAGGCGCATTCTTATAGCCCACATCGCTGTTCTGTTCAAGTGGATTCCACTGCGCACCCTGTCCGTTTCCTGCTTGCATCCCCTCGAAGTTCGTCTGGTTCTGTGGAGTAGTGTCCGCAGCATCCTTCATGTAAGGAAGTGAAGTTGGTCCAGTGGTAGGATTGGCAAATCCGTTACCTTGTGGCACAAACTCGGCAGGTTTCGGCATATTGGTGAAGTCCGTAGGTGCAGCCGTTCCGTTCTGCTGAGGTTGAGCGTTAGGATTCACCGCCTCGAACTTACCCACAGCCCCATTGTTCTGAAAGAAATTCATGTTAGGCGCAGATGCCACCACAGGGATATTCCCATTCGGCGCACCGTTCATAGCACCCTGTTGACCTCCGTCCATCACTTGGTCGAAGTCTGGGTACTTAGTCCTAACCATATCCTTCACAGCCTCTGGGTACCCACTGATAGTAATTGGCACCCTCTTCTGCTGCTGTGTATTCTGATTATTTACTGCCATAGCTTACTTTTTCATATTTTTGATTTCCTCATCAGTAAATACATGAAACATACCACGAAGACATCTAATAGGCATTTCTTCACCGTACATATTTGTGTAAGTCAAGCCATCCTTTTCGCTATAGTGTAACTCCGTGCCGTTCTTCGTGCAACGCTCGATGATTTTAGCATCTTCTTTCGAGAGATTTATACCGTTACCGCATTGCACGATAGTACCAGAATGGTCACCGCCTTCCTCTGCAATATCACAAGAAGCCACAACCTTTTCCTGAATCTTCATCAGTTCTTCCTCGCTAATTTCTGGTGTAGAAATGCGAGGTTTATTGTTTTCCTTTCCTCTGGCAATGTCATCTATCTCCTTCTTGGTCTCTTTGTTGCAAGTGGCAGGGAAACCATAAGTCTGATAGTTTTTGCATCGTTCAAACATTTCATTACTAATGATACCTTTATTGCTGGCAATAACATACAAATTTGCCAGTTTCTTAATAAATTCGTTTGCTGCCACACCATAATCGCAGTACTCCTTGGAAGCGTTACGAACGATTTCAACAAGCTTAGTCTTCTCCTCCAGCTCATTCTTCAACTTCTCACATTCATACATGCGAAGTTTAAGATTATGCTTGGCACCATCATATTTCAAGCTAATATCATCCACCAAGTCTTTCTGTGCCTTCAACTCCTTGCCCAAGTCAGCAATCACCTCATCCTTCTCAGCGATTACCTTCTCTTTGTAAGCGAGAGCACTCTCGGCACTCTTCAAAGCCTGAGCATCAATCTTGTCAACAACCTTGTTTGCAAGCTCCTTCTTCAACTTCTCATTCTCACCAACATACTTCAGACCTAACTCGGCAAGATTCTTCTCACGAATCTTTGTAAGGCGAAGTTCCTCTGCAACGTCAGCCAAAACAGCGTTCTTGTCATGGATGATGCCGTTCAACTTGGCAATCTCCTTGCCGAGACGCTTAATCTTCTTCGCCTGCTCATCCAACAAAGCATCGTTGAACCGGGAGGCTGCTTCTTTAAGGGCAGGGTTAAGTGTACTAGGCGTGTCAGAAGAAGGCTTATCTGTAGGTCTGCCTAATCTTGCCTTGCGCATATCGTAATCATGTCCGCTAATGGCTATGTAATAACCTTCCTTGGATAAAACACGGAAAGCATCTAGAACCTCTGGCTTCTCGCCGACAAACCATCTGCTCTCGTCAAACTCAAATGGCTCTGTTGACTTGTGAAAGCCAATCTCCACAAACTCCTTCTCCAATATCTTCTTTGCTTCTTCTAATGTCATAATCTATTTTGTTTTAATGTTTTGAAAACAGGTTTATAATATCGTCGTATGATGCAGGAATAATGCCGTTATCTGTCTCTTTGTAATAGTAGAATTTAGGATTCCACTCCTCAGCTTCCTTCTTATTTTCTACAACTAGCACATTTCGGACCTTTCCATCCTTGCATATCAACCGAGCATAATACTCACGTTCAGTATTTACTTTATGGTTATACTGCTCGTCCATTTCTTTTAGGAACTTCACTAAACCATCTAACGTTATCTTATTATTGCTAGACTCGAATGGCTTTTCAACCTGAGACAAAAGACCTTTTCTTATCTTTACTTCCATATTATTTATGTTTAATCATTTTAACACTTCCCGAAAATTTAGGGGTGGGGTAAATCGGAAAACCGAAATCCAAAATGAGGGGG
>ERZ1034701.315-NODE-315-length-20856-cov-322.944089_pt1 | contig 20856 bp, 31 predicted proteins | sample MGYA00520651_ERZ1034701 | MGnify/ENA primary metagenome ERZ1034701 (study PRJEB33766, sample SAMN09781713) | gut metagenome | biome: gut microbiome | host: Homo sapiens | place: Madagascar | study: EMG produced TPA metagenomics assembly of the PRJNA485056 data...
AGAATTTAAAGATTAACAAGAAGAGTGAACAGACAACCGCCACTTACACCAAGGGCGGCTATCGAGTAGAAATCACCTACAATGTTGACAAGACGGGTGGCAACATCGACAGCATCGATATGAGTATCTATGGTGATGCAAATGGTAACTATCTCGGCAACGCCAACGCAAGCTACAACGGCAGCGAGCTGACCTACAACATCAGCGGCATTCCTCAGAGCAAGCTCAGTGAGGTGTCAGCATTGATAGCGGAGGTTGATTCCGCTATCGCCTCTAATATGGCTAGCGAGGCAGCAGAGTAAGTATCGTGAGTATTAACGCAGGGTGGCTCTTATAGAGCTGCCTTGCCTAGTGTTTTAAGTTTTAAAGATTAAGCGTATGGCATTAGCAAACGGAAAAATAACGGCTCCCGTCAGTATCGACGACCTGAAGAACCTCTTCGGAGAGGGCAGCGGCGACCTTGCTACTCTTTGTACGTCACCGAAGATAAATGTCTGGGCGAAGTATAAGCCTACCGTGTACCCCTCACCTTTTCCTGACGACTGGTATAAGGCGAAGGATGGCAACTACGGCATCAACATTACGGTAGAAAACGGCAAGAACAACTGGAAAGACCTCGTGGCGGAATATTCAAAGGCTAATAATGGATATGGCACTTTATATGATAAGCCTACTGGCGGTGCATCTTCTCCATTTCGCCTTGGAGATTTCAGAGGCTACTTTCATAATGCCAATCCCGAGGTGAAGGACTATCTATCCACCAACGTGTTCATCCGTGAGAGTGATACCAATCAGATACTCACTCTGTTCAATCCCGTATCAGCAGATGGCTTACAGATAAGCTATTTCGATTTCGCCGCATTCAAGGATAAGTACTTCGGCTACATCATCACCGACAAGAGCAAGTCCACCCTCATGTTCATCACCACCGCATCCAGTGTGGGAACATTCACAGTGCCGCTGCCCAAGAATGCCCTTCAGGTAGGCGATTACCTTGCCTTCCCGATGTTCTGCTCATTCAACTATTCCAGCGTCCACACCCTTCACCAGATGACTTGCTACGCCATCCCAAATCTCGCAGGAGGCAAGCAGCTCTCCATCATCAGCCAGTCACAAGCTGTTGCAAGCAACTTCGCACAGATTACGGCTAGAGAGCAGCTTGGCAGAATTATCGTGACACTGAAGTTGAAGGACAATGCCAGTCAGGTAAACAACGTAACCGTATATTGCGTATATCAGACCGACCCGTCTAAGGGGCAGCCTATGGTAAGTGGAGAATACTACGAGACCATTGGCACGATGAAGGCAGGCGAAACGAAAACGGCAACATTCAGGAATCTTACCAGCGGCAAGTCATATAAGATATACGTGATAGCCAACGGTGTATGGGTTACAAAGGGTCTTATCCCATTTAGTAGTGGTATTATGCCCGATATGTAGTAGATATAAAAAGTATAACGATAAAAAAGAAAGAAATATGAGTGTAAATAACGGAAAAATCACCCCCCCATATCCATCGATGATGTTAAGTCGGTGCTGGGAGAACCGAGTAATGATATTGCCACATTGTGCAAGTCCGCCAATATCAATAAATGGGCAAAATACAAGCCAATGAGCATAGCCAAGCCGTTTAATATTACAGAACGAGACAGAGCCAACTGCCGTTATGGTCTGGATTTCACCACCAATTCATTACTTACCAATGAGTTTCGGAGAGGTTCATCTTTTAGCCTGAGTACATATTCCTTGACAAATGTACTGGATGCTGCCAGTGAATGGACATATTCCAGACCTAGAGGAGGTAGCAGTTCGCCCTATCGTTTAGGCGATTTCGTTAACAATGAAACATTAACAGATGGGTATAGTGCAAAGACCTCTGCCCCTTTAGGAGGATTCTACAATGGTGTAATCGGATTGGATAGCTACAAGACTAGAACCATCAGCACGTCACCAGGTAAGACAGATTCCTCTGCCCTCAATGTAAGCCTTGAAGGTACAAGTCTCTTATATACCAGCTTCAAGTGTAGATGGGCTGGCTCAGATTTATATAGCCAGTCGTGGCAAGCACTCGGAATGGTAGGTTCAGATGTAATACCTATTAATAATATCCTCGATATTAATAATGGATATTATCGTTTGGGACTTGTTGTAAGGGGAGTAAGTAATTGGTATCTCTGTGTATCCAGTTCCACATTCAAAGAGGTAAATTCCAATACAGAAAGGCAGACTTCAGCACCGAGATGGATATGCCCGAATCTGATGAGCAATACAAGACTTATTGATGAAGTTTTAGAGCACATGAATAGCCACGAAGAGTATTATGCTACAGCAGTACCTTGTATAGTCAAGAATGCTATTATATCTGTAAGTGGCTTGATTTGTACCACTAAGCTTCAGAGTGATGGAGAGATATATTGCGTGCCGGAGGGTAAGGTGTTTTTTGCGTTGCAAATCAAGAAGACGGCAGCTTACACCGTTCACTTCACTGTAGCAGTCTATGTAACCAAACAAATGATAAACGTGGGAAATGGAGAAAGCTGGAACAATTATCCTGTAGAAGGATTTGATATTGTTTTTGATGGAAATGGAGTTCTTACTCAAGATTATACCATAGAAGCTTTCATCTCCTTTACATATCAGTCGGGCGTGAAGGAAAGAAAACAGGTAAGTAATTATAAAGTTACTGGTTCTATGAAGAAAGGTAGTGCCGCAGGAACGAGAGTACATTCAGACAATCCACCTAGCTACCCAGCAGTAGGTAGTATTGTTGTTCAAAGAATAACATGGAAATAAAATATAAGTAATTTAAGTATTATAATAATTACTCTTATATCCTTGCATATACAGAATATTTTTCGTATCTTTGCGGTCGATGTAGAATTTTATTTTAAGTTTAGCATAAATAACAGAACAAAATGAAGAAGATTAAGACAATCGAGGCTGTTGCAGCCTACAGAACATTGAAGGCATTGAAGACATCATCAATGAGCGATGATGCCGCTATGCGAGTATGGAAGAATATGAAGGCACTGCGCCACGTAGCCGATACCTACGACAAGGATGTTGAGGAAGCGCAGGAGAGCTTGAAGGACGATAAGTTCGAGGAGATGCAGCGCAAGCTCCAGGAGTGCCAGCAGCTTGAGCAGAAGCACGCCGATGAGGGCTACGAATACACCAAGGACGATTCCGCCAAATTTGCGGAGGTTAATGAGTATTTCTTCAATCAAAAGCAGAAGACCGAGAAGTACTTCTCAGACCTTGCCAATGCCGAGGTAGAGGTTGCCATTGAGGAGGTAGATGAGAAGGAGCTTTTCAAGGCTGCTAAGGATTGCGGCTTGAAGTTCGCCGATATGGAGAGCTTGGAAGCCGTAATGGCAGAAGCTTAGCAGCGAAAGTTCGTCCCCCTTTTGCCCCCGTCCCCAGCGATTCCATCGCTGGTCACCACCCCTATCAAGAGAAAGAAGCCCTGCTATCCATCACGGACGGCAGGGCTTCATCGCTTTTTAATACATAATTTAAGATTATAGCCCATCGGGGGGCTATGGCGCTGCAAAGGTACGAAGAAAAAACGGAATATGTATCAGAAAATCTGAGAAAAACAAGAAATTATCTGTAAATTTTCGGGCTTATCTCGAAGAATGAGCTGTATTTTTCCGGTGGAAATCATACAGATAATAGCATTATTTGATAAAAATCATACAGATAATGGAAGTATCCCTTAGAAATCATACAGATGTTGTCCGATGTTTCACGCAGCTTTTTCGTATCTTTGCTTTTGGAAAATTAGATTTGATATTACAGGTATCTTATACGATGTATCTAAAATAAGAAAAAAGGCAGAATGCTGTTTTTTCATTTTTTTCATTCGATCTGAATTAAAAAGGGCGAGGGCACTAGTGATAGTCCCCTCGCCCGCTCTATTTTCGGCCTTATTGATATATTTCCTCCTTATTCTTTCTCCTTATTAATATCGCTCTGCGTCTTCCCTATTCTTAAACCATATAGACGAGAGATAGCCGTTCTCGCAGCTATACAGCTTAATCTCTATACCGTTAAGGTTCGTATAATAGAAGGTAACCACATCGCTCTTGCTCAGGAAACCATTGATAGTAACCTTTCCGTTCTTCGTGGTGTAGGTAGCAGTATGATCGCTGACACTCTCTATCACCATGTGCATGGTGCCATCCTCGTTAAACGTCATGGAAGCCATGCAGTTCCTCTTCTTTCCATCCTCGGCATTGGTATAGGTAACGACGCAATACCATGTGCCCCTCAGCGCCACATCGTGGTCCGTCTCGTCAGAAATATCATTCAGCGAACTGCCGCATCTCATCTGGCATTCATTGCCGTTGGCGAAGGTACCCACAATCAGCGGGCGCATATCGATGCTGATAGATACCCTGCTGCCCGTAATCTTGTTGCTCTCCTGCAGATGCACCCCCGAGATAGTCTCGTTCAGCAGATTCTTGATATTGAAGCTTTCGGGAGTACCCACCTCGAAGTGGGTAGTAAGCCTGTCGCCATCCATCTGCCAGTAGCCGAAGGCAGTGTTAGGCTCTCCGAAGAGACCGCCCGGAGTCCATTGCCCGCTGCCCTCATAGTAAACCAGGTGGTTCTTGTAATAAGAATAAGTACCGCTGGTGCTGTTGATGGTCCACTCGTTGCCGGCAAGATATTCCTTCACCTTAGCCGCATTCTTCTCACTCTCGTCCTCGTTGCTGCTGCAAGCCGTGAGCGAAGCCGTCATCATTCCCATGGCCACCACTGCAGAGATAGCCATTATGGAACGCTTCATCATAGATAGAAAATTCTTTTTCATTTCTTCATTCCGTTTTAAGTGTTATACATTATTAATTATATGAAATCCATCATTCATCCGGTAGCAGCACTACTCCTACCCTTACTTTCTTGCCGCAGTGAGGGCAGAAGGTTTCGGCACGCATCATGCCGTTATCTGTACGCTTTCCGTCATTACCTGTACGATAAATGCCATTATCTGTACGGTTATCGCCGTTTCCAACATGACTACCGATGTCCCAGTAGAGTCGTTCCGCAGCCTCATTTGCGTCTTGTAGCAGGCGTTCAAAAACCTTATCACCATAGCGCCCTTGAATCAGCTTTTCTACCAATTCGTTCACCTCTTCCTTCTTGATGCCAGGATAGGTTCTTTTCACCAAGTCCTGCAATTTCTGCGAGAGCGGAATATTATCATCCTCTGCGTGAGCCAAGCCTTCTTTAATATCCTGCTCCATTCCTCCGTCACGTTTTTCCTGCTCCGCCGCTTCCTCCGCAGGGTCGGGATAGAAGAGGTCGGTGATGTCGCAGCCGATGCCTTCGGCTATCTGCATGAGCTTGGCAACGGTAGGGTTGCCACCTTTGATGATGGCGCTGATATTCGGAGCGATGATACCCGATTTCTTCGCCAGTTCAATCTGACTCATATTGTGCTCGGTAAGAGCACGCTTAATATCCAGTTTCTTCATATTGTTACCTATTAATATATTATTTTCGCTGCAAAAATACGATAAAAAAACGTATTACGCAAGTTTTTTGGCATAAAATTATAGAAAAAAGTAATATGAGCCTGGAAGACACCCTTGCACCTTTGGCTCGATACAATATGATGATAGAAGATCGTTTTGAAATAGTGAGAGGTACGCTATCCAATGCCGGCATAGAGGATGGAGATGTAAGAGAGAAAGGTTCCCTATCCAACATCTTAAATAACAGTCGAGCCTATTACCATGCCTATCGCGACTGCATCAATAAATTGGTGTACGTAGAGACCGCCTTCAAGTTGGAAGGTCCCGAGGCTTTCTCGCTGTTTGATAAAGAGTAAGAGCAGAAGAAAGCGCAAAGCCCAGAGCATATTGCCCTGGGCTTCATCATTTGGCTACTTCGATTCCTGAATCATCACCACACCCAGCTTCACCCTTGTGCCGCAATGAGGGCAGAAGGTTTCCGCCTGCATCATGCTGCTTGCAGGGATCATCGCTCCCGTCTGCTGTTGATTCTCCGTAACCAATCCGCTTTCGTGAACTGGATAGGCTGGCTTATCTGTTGCCTCCACAGCTTCCTCGTTCTGTTTGGTTTCAGAATCATCAGCAGTTTCCTTTTCTTCATCTTTATCATAGAAGAAAACACTCGGATGAACACCTAAACCATTAGCAATGTTTGTGATGGTATCACCTTTCGGATTGTTACCAATGCTCTTCTTGATGTTCTGAGGAGTCATACCTGCAGCCTGTGCTACCTTTACCATAGGAATCTTATGTTCCTTTACATATCTGAGAATATCTAATTCTATATTCATATTGTATTAGTATAGTTATTTATTATTCTGTTTTCGCTGCAAAGATAATACTTTTCTTTGATATATGCAAGAAAAATAGATAAAAAGTAATACTTAATCATAACTTTTTGCGTAAAATTTGGCTTTTAGATGGCGAAGATTGTATTTTTGTATGTAAAATGACGGTAGTTTATGATTTACTGAATTATATATTTTCCCCTCTAATTATTTGTGTTTTAGATGGTTATATATCATTTTCCGAGCATAATTTCCTCCCCTCCTGTAATTTCGTGTTGCACGGCATATCCTAAAAGGAGATATAAAATAATTGATGTTTAGAGCGTTACATTTAGAATTTCTATCCCTCGGACTGAGATTCACGAGGATGACTGCGCCGCCACACTAGGGGGTTCGGGCTGGCTCCGCCTGTCTGGATCGGCTGGAATATGCGACCGGACCACCCAGGAGGCACACCGTTCACGATGGAAGGAACTCCCGCCCTGCTGCCTGGATCATCCACCACTCAGGAGGCGCACCGTTTATTTTCCCTATATATAATAAGGTATATAATATATATATAATAATAGCGCGAAGAATAAAGTAATACTTAGGTAATATCTCTGTATTACTAATATATTGTGAAAATCTGTAAAATATTACCTTATTAATGTGTATAAACGTTAAAACTAATACTTTTTGATAACTTTTTTGCGAAAATATTTGGTGATGTCGTAATAAAGTAGTACCTTTGCAAACAACAAAACATAGTACAAACATTTAAAATTAAAAAGTTATGAAAAAGAATTTAGTTGTTTCAACAGTCGCAGCTATCGCAGCAATGAATCCTGAAGGTTTTACTGTTAACGCTGCAAATTTGCAGCCCGTTACTACAGGCTATGCAGTAGCTTTAAAGCGCACACAAAACAGTTTTGGCGCTGAAGGTCTGGCAAAGGTTGCAAATGTTATCGAGGAACTCCAGGCATCAAGCGAGATGAACGGTCGCACTTTGGCGTTCGGCGGCTGGTATGATTTCGAATCTGGATTGTATTATTACGATGCTACAGTGATTTTCGCGGATCGCGCTGAAGCTATCGAGGCCGGCCGTGCAAATGAACAAATTGCAATTTTTGATCTTGCTAATTTGGAGGAGATCAGATTGTAATATCCAGGTAGTAAGTAAACGGGGACCGCTCCGGCGGTCCTTATTATAAGAACATTTTAAAATTTAGAGAAAATGAATAAATTTAAAAAACTTTTGGCAGAATATAAAAATATAGCTTCAGAAATGAAAGTTAAGGCAGAATTATATCGCCGTCTTGATTGGAAGGTACGTACTTATATCACTAGTGATGAAGAATTTAATGAGTACAAAAAACTCTGGAGCGAACTCCTTTGCTTAAATAGTCGTGCTTACCAAATTTTTTGCGAGTATCGACAGTTAGCCCGCACTAAAAAATATCGTGTACTTTTTGCCCTTGGCCTGGTACGTCGTCAACATTCATTTGTATTTATTGCGCCGGGCAAAAATTTTGGATTTTTCCGACATGTTGATATGTTGAGTTTAATAAATTATGATAATATAGAATTATTCCGTATCAAATAAACAGTTCAGGCGTTCTTTTGGGGACCGCCGCAAAGTATTTATAACATATTATAGACTCTTTAAAATTATAAGAATATGGCAACAAAAATATATAATAGAAAAACTTTTGTGTTTACTGTTAACGGCGAAAATATTTATTTTTACTGTAGTACTACATATACGAAAAATGGCTTTTGCCATCATGTTTACACTGTAGGCGGCGGCAAAGAAAATGAACACTCCCGTGTATCATATTATAACAGAACTTGGGAATCTTTTGAGTATGAGACGGCACTTTTACACGCCGTTGAAAAATTCCCTAAAAATTTGCGTGCACCTTTGCGCCTGGAGATCCAGGCCGTCGCAAAGAATGAGCACGAAAAAGCTGAAGCTTTTTGTGCTGCCTTCCGTGCTAACTTTGCGGCGCTTAGTACTGAACAAAGAAAATTTGTTCAGGAACACACACCGGAAATCACAAACAAGGATCAGGCTAAAATTGTTAATACGGCCGTCGCTATGATGGCAGCATTATAATATATTTTAAAGATTCCAGGGTGCAAAGGTTTGAGGCCTTAAACGGTGGATCATTCCCGCCGGCACCTTCTATTTATAAACTTTTAAAAATTTTGGGTTATGGCAAAAAAGACGATAAAACAGCAGTATGAAGAATTAGCAAAATACGGTGAATGTTTCGAGCAGGAAGGTTATGGAGGTTGGTCTCTTGTGATCGACGAGAACGGGGAACGTGCATTATATAAGTTATGTTATAACAACACGGAGGAACTTTGCGCGCGCTGGCAAAAGATAAAATACACGTGCCCTAAAAAAGAAGACAGTTGGCCGCGCCCTTATATCACGATTAAGGGAACGCGCCACTATCTCGATAACTTCATGAGATGTGCATAAAATACCCGGTGCCCTGGATATTCCAGGGTACCCACAAAATAACCATATTATAGAATCTTTAAAACATTAGAGTTATGAATAATAGCATCAATATTTCACGCCGTACCAGTACGGCGGCCCTAGTAAGCGTTTTATTTGCCGTGTGTGCCATTCTTTTTGCACGCCTGAATAAATGTATCTTTGCGGTTGTAAAAACCGCCTGGAGATGGCTTTTTGCGCCTAAAACTTACTTTGCCGGCGACGGTGAAGGGGTGACAGTTAACGGGCTGCAGTTTATAGGCATTAATTTACTTGCCGCGGCCGTGTGTATGATATTATCAGTATCTTTATAAAGTATTCTTTTTCAAACTTTAAATATATCAAGGTGCAAAGGTATCGAGGCCTTCATGGCGGATCATTCCCGCCGGCACCTTCTAGATGGTGATAAAAGCCGCTATTATAGCGGCTGCAAAATATCACCAGGGAATTAGTAAACATATTATAGAATCTTTAAAATATTAGAGTTATGGCTACATGTAATTTTATGAGTGCAAATTGTACCCGCTATTTTGTTATCGATATGAATAGATATTTTACCAAGGAGGACGTAAAAGAATGCGACCTGGATCCTGAACTTGAAGGAGAGTACGACGAGTTCGGAACGGAGACTGATTATGATTTTGCTAAACAGAATATAGTTTCCGGGCTCCAGAAGAAGGGCTGGGAGGATTTCGACGGGTACGAAGACAACGCGCACGTGATCGCCTACAAAACTGCAACCCTCAATTATGGAGGGTGCAAAATATCACTGGAAATTAATGCACTGGTGCGCTCCGGTTATTACGAAGGCGCTTGTATGGACCTTTCCGGCAAAGTAATTATAGACTCTGCCGGCGATTACTGGACCGGGAGTCCTGAATATGATATGTTCGACGGAGGCGATTTTTGCGAGGATCAAGTTATCGAGGACGACTGGACCGGGAACTCTGGCTTAGATCACCTTCAGGCAAAGAACATCACCAAGAAAATAAACTCTATTATAGAAGGTCTGAAAAATGAAGCAGAATACATTTTTTCTTGCTACTGCAGCGAGGAGTTGGTCGTTGCTTATCACTGTTTTAATGGAGAAACTGGCTATAGTAGAACGCAAAAAAGACTCTATCAGGAAGTGGACGAAGCAAACAAGAAAACCGCTGCATAAAGTTTTTGTGGGTATTCCTGGAGGCTCCAGGGTACCCCTATTATAGAACATGCAAAATATCACTCTATTATAGAACATTTTTAATTTTAGAAATTATGGAAGCAAAGATAGATTTTGAGAATATCCAGAATGAGGACAAGGAGAAAATAATGAGTCGTTACAAGGAACTTCATGCAGACAAGGGCACCGTGTACGCCTGGCAGTTTGGCACGGAAAATCCACCTTCAGCCCGCACATTCAGCAGCGAGGAAAACGCGAAGGAGTTCGAGACACTGAATAATGAACGCTTTCGCCGTTGGCTGGGTGATCACGCGCCTAAAACTTCCTATATTATAGGAACGGAAAAAGACTACCAGAATGCAGTGAAAAACTGGGAGCGCGACCGTGCAAAGATGGAGGCTAAATTGTACGCCGATCATGTTGCAAAAATAGTGGAACTCAAAAAGCAGCAAATAAAAGCCCTGGAGGCGCTAAAAAACGTTTGCCGCACCTTCGATGGAAAAGTAATTAATAAGCGCTTCAATGAGGCAGTAAAAGCCGCTACAGGCTTTTTCTGTCACTTCGAGGATAACTGCATGAGCTTAGATAAATATAGTTGTGCTGGTCCTTCTAAGGAAAATCACGTTTATCTCTATTATAGATGGTACGGAAAAATGGAGAATTTCTGGCAGTGGAGCACTGGCGACCGTATGGAGGCAGAAAAAGCCATATCTATTATAGATATAAAGTTAAACGACCTTCAGGAGGATATTAAGAGACTCCAGGGCACCAGAAAGGAGTATGCAAAATATGTGGCAAAGGTGCGCAAAGTGGAAAAGCTCATCGAGGAACTTTGTTGTGAGGATTTAAACATTCGGGAGTTTGCCATGTATCACGATCTGAAACAATACCCTTCTGTTACCAGTATCTGGAAGTGTAGCTAAGATGTTAGCAGCCCTGGGCACTATCCAGGGCACCCGCTATAGAGAATATCACCTATTATAGAACGTTTTTAATTTTGAGGAATTATGATGAATAAGAAACTGTATGTAGATATTTTGAGCAATCAGGCAAAGAAGGATGGCAGACCATACGAGATGGCGCTGAGTGATTTCTGCGACTTCCTTCTGGATTTATTCAGTGTGAAGGCATTCCAGGGAGGAAAAGCCGATAGCCTGAAAAACTGGTACCAGGAACGCATCAATAAAAAGCCTGATTTTGGCGTACTGGCTACAACCTGGCTTATCGACGTTAGCCGGGCACTCCAGAACGGCACCTGGCTTGATGTGTTTGGCATTCTCTACGAGGATATGTATCTGTCACGAGGTAAGGCATCTCAGACGGGGCAATTTTTCACACCTCACGACGTTTCCGATCTGATAAGTGATATTATAGACTCGAAGAAAAAACAGGCTTCCAGCCCGGTAATTTCGGGCACTCGTGTGAATGATTGCGCCGCTGGCAGTGGTCGTCTGCTTCTGTCACATTTCGCAAAGATGAGCTGTCCTGATCCTTCAGCCGGAAGACCTTATAAATACGTTGCCCAGGATTCAGATCCACTGGTTTGCAAAATGTGCGCACTGAACATGATGGCGCACGGAATGGACGGTGTGGTGATTTGCCAAAACTCACTAGCTATGAGTGCTCCTTCCGTAACGTATTACGTTAACGAGGTAAGATACCCATTTATCACGCCTTATTATAGCATACGTACTGAATCAGGGAATCCAGCAAAATAGGGATTCCCTGGGAATAAAAAGAAACATATTATAGAACATTTAAAATATTAGGAATTATGGCAAACAAAACAACTGACTTATTCAAGAAGTCATCATCATACGACAAGAAACATATCAAGAATTTGAGCACAAAGAAAGTTCCGGCAGCACTGCTTCAGGCAGTGGAGAAGGGATGCAGTTTCGAGACTCTGGAGAAACTGGCAAAGGGCTTCCCTATCTGCAAATATCAGACACAAATCACCGTCCATGGCATCTTTGATGATCCGAGTACCCGCTGTGTAGGTTTTTACGTGACCCCTACCCCGTCCGGCAGACCGGCAAGCGTGGAGCGACACCACGGCAGGGTGCGTTATTTTAAACATAACTTTAAGATTTTAATTGTTTCGCGGAAGCGTCCGCATTTGTTTTAGTTTACACGCTGTCTGCGGTCCGTGAGGATAGCAGCAGCCGAATTTCGCCTACGGTTGGCCGAGGATGATATGCTTCATCCTTCAGGGTCCGAATCCCTGGTGGGCGACAAGAGAAGAAAAGAAGATAAAAAGGTGTTGAGAATTTACTTTGCAAATAAAACAAACGTTAAAAATGCACCTAAAAGCGCAATTAAAGTGCATTTTATTTGGTAGTTTCAGAAATTCTTTGTACCTTTGCAAACAGAAAAAACAAGAAGATAAATAAAAACTATTAATAATAACTTTAGCCCTAGCGCATCACGGTTTAGCGCAGCAATATGAACGATAAGAAAGTATATATTGTTCTTCACGACAAGACTGTCGTAAACGTTTTCGATTCCCCGGAAAAGGCTTTCAATAGCCTTCCTAAGAAAGATGAGTTCACGGAAGTTTCTCAGTCTGTACGCACTTGCGACGGTGAGGAAGCAATTATTCCTACAGCGGATAATTTCTATTTTGACACCCCTATTTATGTTCATATTGCAGAACATACGGAGGATGTGATGGGATTCCAGGTAGAGTGTCAGGAAGAAACATTTGTTTACGAGATCAAGGAGTTTAAGGTAAAATAATAACCATTAAGCCCTAGGCGCATCACGGTGAAGCGCAAACAATATGGGAACATATAGAAGAGTATTTATTCCTTCCAAATTTTCATCTGTTGAAAATGCTAACAAGAAGCATAAGAGCAGCGTATCAGCGCGCGAAAAGAACGGCGTAGTAAACGTTTGCGTCTTCGATGGTACCAAATCACTTCTGGGCAAGCTGAAAGCTTTTGTCGAGGAAAAGAAGGTAGATTATCATACCTTCGGTGATAACTACAACGGCTATGGCTATCAGGATCACTATCACGATTATTACCTGAATGCGAAGGACGGAAAAGCATTCCTCGAAATGCTCGACGGAAAGAAGAAGGTCGTGAAGAAGGTGAAGACCTGGGAAGATGTTCGCGACACATGGGCGCGCTCACTAGTTAGAAAATCTGAGAATGCAGTTACCTTCGAGGAGGCGCAGCAGATGGCAGAGGAAAAGGTAGATTATAAGAACGACAGAATATCTGCGATGATCTCACGCCAGTATGAGCGAGGCGACAGCGTAAAGCGCGGCAAGCTCATTGCAAAGATGGAGCGTGAAAATCCTCTCCGTCCTATCCGAGATTACGACCACGCCCTGGCTATCATTGCAGCAAGCAAACGTCACAATAATACGACCTACGATAACCTCCTGAGCGAGGCGCACGATATGGAGCGCTATGGCGATATTGAGCCAGGAACCGCAAAGGAGTGGGCACGTGAGCAGATAAAGAAAACTAAGCAGATATAATTATTACTAAGCCCTAGGCGCATCGCGGTTAAGCGCAGACAATATGAAGAAGTTTTTTGTATATTTCGACAAGAAAGTAATCATTGACTCAGCAGAAGAAGCCGAGGAGTTTATTAATAGTCTGACCGACAAGAACGAGCCGGGCGGCAGAAAGCTGGAGGTTAACTACAACGTTCACGCCCTTCTGAAGAAGATTTATCAGGACGAGCAGGCGGGCAGAAAATTGCAGACTACAGGCTGCAGCCCTTCATCCTTCATCTATTGCTATCCTGCCCTTGCTGATACTCCCGAGGAGTGCGAGAAGGCCGTGATAGCGAAGGAGGCGGCAGATCGCAAGCGCAAGCTGGATGAGGAGATTCAGGAGAAGCAGCGCATCGCCCGGGAAATCAACAAGCGCCGCAAGGAACTGGCTGCGATGCCGAAGGGCACCTATACCGTGGAGATTATTATCTCCATTCTCGACCATCGAACCTGCGGTCCTTTTCAGGATGTAGCCATTATCGGGTGCCAGGCTGAGAACGGCGAAGATGCCTACAAGAAGGCAGTGGAGAAGCTGAGAGACAAGTATGGCGATGACCTTCTCGATTACGAGACTATCGCCACCACCCAGATTATTCCTGCTCCTGCATCACCGGCAATAAGCACATTGTTATAGCATCGGAGATTTTTTACTGGTTATAGATTATTTTTAGCCCTCGACATCACGGTTAAGTCATAAGATATGAAAGCAATCACGAAAAGCGGAACCGTTTATGATGTGAAGTTCTGGAACAACCGTAGATTGATGGAACTCTTTCATTTAGAACATGATGACGATGCGATAGTTGAATGGTTCCATTTCGGTGCTCTGATTAATATATCTGGCGAATGGTATCATTGTCATCCAGAAGTAAGGTATATCGATGATAAGTTGACTCCGTATGTTAGTTTAAGCCGTTCTGCAATTCAGGCTTTAAAGATTGATACCCCCAAGAACGTACTTATCCGTCTCGACTCAATACCCGAAGAAGAGTTTAAAACCTTCTATAAGGGCTTAATTCAATCGACGAAAGAAAAAGCCAATGCTTTGGAGTTTACATATATAGAGGTAACTCATAACTATATATGTGGCAGCGATTGCAAGGATGATCACCTGTATCTCTATTTCAACGACAAGGCTTTAAGAATCCTCGATGCTTTTAATGCGCTTGATAATTTTGACGATAGAATGAATTTTACGTCGAAATTTGAAGGCTATGATACGACATATCGCATTGATGAAACGAATATAGATAAGCTTTTCGAGCTTGCGGGTCCCAAACTTAAAGAGATTGAGGCGAAAAGAGAGGAGCGAAGAAGAAAAGAGGAGAAGATCAGAAGAGTTAAAGAGGCTATAGAAAATGGCGCTATCTCTTTTCACTGCGAATCGGCACCACATGACGAAGATTTGAGCGAGGTTATTTTAACCCGTCCTTGCCCAAATTCAGGTTCCTTCACCTTGACGCATCGCATACCTGCTGAAGTGTTCTCAAAGATAAAGAAATTCGGCGTATATTACGACCACGATTTCCTGGAGGAGTGTGATATGTTCTGGTCTGCTCCTGGATGGCGTTTCGGGAAAGAAGCTATTGAAACTTTGTTGCGTGAAAACTTCAAGGTGTTTGTGGATTGCAAAGAAGTTTCTTTAACCGAAGATCAGAAAACAAAAAAGCCCCGACCTAAGCCGGGGCACCGCGAGCCTTCCGGCTCGAATCTACTATAGTAGAAATTTGGCTCTTTAAGAGCGTTTGAATCCACAGACTTTTGAAAGTCTGACCGTCAACGGAAGTTTTATGTTTCTTTCTATACCATAAAGGTACGATTGAAATCTTCCGAAGACGGTGCAAATTTAAGAAATAAAACGATACGGTGTATCATTTCACCCGAATTATTAATATTAATTAAGATATTTCAGCCCTACCGCAGCACGGCGAAGCGGATTTTTATGGAGAATGTTAAAAATCAGGCATCATCTTCTGCCACGAAAGATAGTATCAGCATCGCTCCCTGTGATGTGCTCCAGCGTTACGATCTGCTGGAGGCTCATCTGGATAAATTGAAGCCTGGCGAGTATTTCGTCTGCATCAATTACAAAAAGAAGGGTATTTTCGAGCTGCGCAGAAACCCACGTCCTGCTGATCACCTGAAAGTATTAGAGAAGGTAACGAAGGAGGAGAAGAACACCAAAGCTGCCCTGCATCGTTTTGCCGTCGAGGTTCGTAAGGTGTACCAGTCTGGTATTACCATCATCGGCAAGACTCACGCCCTGAAAAGCTTCGGCAAACGTATCGTAGATGCAGCGCTATGTATCAAGGAGAGTGAGAACCAGTATTATTCCTGTGCTGCTCCTCGCCAGTATTACGACAAGAATACGCTGGTATATATGAAGCTGGAGCAGATAGAGAATGAAGATAAATAAAAGATATTTATAGTAACTTCTTAAATTCACTTGAAATTATGGAGAAAGAAAAATTTACACTTTCTTATATCGGAAGATCAAAGTGGTCTGTTTCTAATAGATTGACAAGTCTTAAGCTTAAGTTTAATGAGGAGAATAAAGATGTTTAAGATATTGCACGCCTTCCTTGATTATCCCTTCTGCTCGTTCGAGTTTCTGAACCTCGACACTCAGGAGCATATATTTGCCTCATTCTTCGATGATCCTCTCTATGAGCTTTTGAAAGAGTGCGGAGTGAATTACGACCACGAGTTAGAAGGGAAGATAATAGAGAAGATTCCGTCCGATTTGCGCATACATACCAGGGAGTATGCCGTTATCAGGGCGCAACAATATTTGGAAGGTTCTTGGTTATTTCCTTGGCTAAAGAAGAAAAAGTAATATAATCATTTAGCCCTACCGCATCACGGCAAAGCGGATTTCAGTATGAAAGAAGATAGATTTACGATAAATCCCAGCGAGACCGAATCTGTAGTATGGACGGTTGAAGATAATGTGTCGGGCATAGGCATCACTTTCGTAGAAGGAGATTTGTTTGATACTTGTAGATATTTTGTCATCGACAAAGCGAAATGCAAGAATAGGAATATTGATAGCATTGTTGCAGATATTACTAAGTGGATAGGTGAGAGCCACCTGGATCTGGCTGTATGTAACGTTTCTGCCCGATTCCGTGCTATTTGGCTGCTGAACGATTCCCACAGCCTGACAGTCATCACTGAGGCTATTAAGGGTATCTCTCCTAACGATGTGGATATGGCCAAAGCTTCTTATACTCTCTTTAACAAGGTTCACGATTACGTTCTTACGGGCGATGGCGAAAATGAGTTCTGTTCCGAGCAGGAGATAACCCGACTCCTGGGTGCGGTATCTATGCTATCAGATAAAGAGGCGATGGAGGTGTTCTGTATGGCTTCCGTGTTCTGGAACTACAAGGATAAGGCAGAAATGGATATTGGCAATTATGCAGATGATCTTATTTGTTGGCCAGTCTATCTATCCAGAGAGCAACAAGCCGAGGCGATGGGCAGCGATAGCAAGTTGATTGAAGCTGAAGGTTTTGAACTCGAAGAAGAGGAAGAGGAAAAATAGAACATAAAAAGGCTTTGGTCAAACTTCTATTTCGGAAAAATAGAACATTTTATAGTAACTTTTAAAATTCATAAAGAAAATGGAGAATACCAAAACATCAAATAAGAAAGGCAGACCCGCAGCAGAGGGCAGCGTCCACAAATATGTGGTGCCCGATGACGTTCACGACTGGATCAGGAAGCATGGTGGCAGCAGATATGTTACAGAGACCTTCCGCGCTATCAAGGCTGCGACCTTACAGGCGCAGAAGAAGCCTTCGTTATAACATCGGTGAAACTTCACTGATGCTGCGACAAAATTATAAACTTCAATTTTAATACATTTAAAGATTATAGCATTATGAAAAAAGCAATCACATATTCCGTTGCAGCCATCGCCCTGGTAGGTGTAGCCGTACTGCTCTTCTCTACCATCGGTGTGGCAGTGTTCTTCTTGCCGCTTTTGGCTGGAGCATTCAAATAGAAAAATATCGCAATGGGCGCAATATTCCTGCACCCTTTGCGTTATTCAGATATACATTATGGAACAATTATTATAGCAGCAGGGAAAATCCACGGATTTTGCCCTGCTGCGACAAAATTATAAACTCAAACCTTTTAAATTTTTTGGCTTATGAAAACTAGAATGTTTTTGTTTGCCACCACCCTTATGATGATGGCAGCGGGTGCGGGCTTCGGCTCTTGCGCCCAGAGCGATGGAGTGATGAACCCTGAGAACGGTCAGCAGACTGCCGTGAAAGCAAAGGGTCACGTAAAGCTATCCATCTCCCCTACCCCTTCCGTTTCTTTCTCTACGATGCAGAGCCGCAAGGCATCTTCATCTCCTGCCCTTACCCGTGCAGCCCTCACCGCAGAAGGCAAGGCGCTTACCGATCTCTACATTTTCGACTACGACAAGGAGACGGGTACCCTGCTGCAGGTGCTTCACCAGACGAGCGATGCCGAGGACTTTGCCGAGCCGGATCTGACGCTCGATTATGGCGAGCATACCCTGAAGGTGATTGCCACCAGAAGCTTCTCCCCTACCCTGCTGGATGCCGAGGGCGCAGACTGGGCTGTGAGCAGTAATGTGCTCACGGCAGTAGGCGAGAGCCTTCCGGCAGTACTGACCTCTGCCAAGACTTCCGATACCTTCGGAGCCGTGCAGGATATTACGGTGGGAGTGGGCAAGCAGTCGGCAAGTATTGCGCTGGATAGAATCGTGGCGCAGCTTGTGGTAGCGCCTACCGATGTATATCCTGCTGATGCCGGGGATATTACTACCAGTCTGGATGAGTACAAGGCTTTTGCGTGGCAGACCTTTGATGTTACTGAGGCTGCGAAAAATCAGAGAGTCTATGACGCTTCCGTGAATGCGGGCAAGCAGAATAAGAGTATCGCCTATTACGTGCTGGTGCCAGCAGAGGGATATACGTCTGATGTTTCCTTCCTAGTGGGCAGAAAGGGTAGTGATAAGCCGTATGCTGATATATTGGTTCCTGGCGTAAAGCTGGAGCGTAATAAGATTACGACCATCTCCGGCAGCTTCTATCATCACCAGAAGGGGGTGAGCGTAACGGTAGATGATGCCTGGAATAGTGAAGGGAATGACTATGAGATATAAAAAATAGGATGATCGCCTGGGTATTGCTTGTAATATCCAGGCGATTTTCATCGCAACACAATCCCATCATAACACTTTTCCACAATTACACGTTTCCATAAAAGCATAAAAACATAAACGAATACACAAATACATAAACGCACAAACGTGCATTTCTGTATTGGTTGATTGATATGTTTATTTATATCTTCATTGATTGGTTAATTTCTTAATTAATATGTTTCTTGATACATTGATTTCTTGATTAATACGTTTCAACCCATCAATTCACACAGAAAAGCATTAAAATTCTTAAAAATGTTTGGCGATTTAGATTTAAAATATTATCTTTGCAACGTGAACCACAAAAGCAGATTCACACAAAAACATAAAAGCATAAAAACACAAATGTGTGTTTATGTATTTATGTATTGATGGCTTTCTGTATTGATTGGTTTCTATACATTCATTAATACATTAATATATATAAGATTATGGCAGAACAGAGATTAAAGGAAATCCTCGCCTTCGTAAATCACAAAGGAGGAGTTGGTAAGACAACAACAGTTCAGAGTTTGGCAGCAGGTCTTCGCCGTTATGGTAGAGGTTTCTTTGGTAAGGGCGAAGATGGCAAGGAGCGCAGACCACGTATCCTATTGATAGATTTGGACCCTCAGAGTTCGCTTTCTTTCCTCTTCGGATGGAACGAGGCTGAGAACGCAGGAAAGCCTACCGTTTACGATGCGTTGGTTCAACAGTCACGCTTACCCGTTTACCAGGTGAGAGAGGGAATTTATCTTGCTCCGGCATCCTACAGACTTATTAGCATTGAACCTTTTCTCAATCAGATGCCAGTACCTCGCAAGGCATTATTCAAGTTATTTGGCAAGCCGTTGACGGAAATGCAAGGCGAGGAGCTGATGCAGGAAGGAGTTTCTTCTATCCTGGAAGCATTCGACTACGTTCTGATAGATTGCCCACCAGCTTTGTCCCTACTCACGCATAATGCCCTCTCGGTGGCATCAAGTGTAGTAATACCTATCCAGCTCGAAATGTTGGCAACAAAAGGTATTGCCGAAATTTTGAATGCCGTGCAGGAGACTCGTGAGGATCTGAACCCTGATATTGATATTCGAGGTTTGCTGATGGTAATGAGTAATGATCAGACGAGAATCACCAAGGAGTTTAAGGGGTATCTGGGTCAGAAGTTTGACGATTATATGTTTGACGCTTATACCCGTCGAGATACGAAGATGGTGGAGGCACAAGCCAAAAACCAGGATATTTTCGAGTTTGCCCCTTATTGTAGGGTAGGACTGGACTACGAGAAATTCACCAAAGAGATTTTGGCAAGCATGCCTAAAGATTAGGACAGTGAATATTAATATAATAATGTGTAGTATTAAGCATTTAAGATTATGGCAAGACAAGCAAAGAATAATGTAAATAAGTTTAAGGGGTTGGAAGATTCTCCAGCCATCCAAGGTATAGAAAAGATTTATGAGGCTAATGAGGAAGCTCGCCAGAAGCGGGTTGCTGAAGCCCTAGAGAAGCAGCAGGGTGAGCAGGCTACCATAGAGAGCGAACAGCAACAACAAGTTACTGCACCAGCTTCGGCAGCACCAGCACCTGCTGCGCCATCAGCCCCATCTACCCCCTCTGTTGCTCCGGCTGCACCCGCACCTGCGGCACCTGTTTCTGAACCAGCATCAATGCGAAAGACTGGCAAGAAGACTCAGAACGGTATCACGATCTATGTGCCGATGGAGTACTATATGCAGATATTGCAGTTGAAGATGGAGACGGGTGTGCCTATCAAAGACATCGCTTTGCAGGCTGTTATCGAGTATCTGGATAGGCATAAGAACGATTAAAGCAGGTAAACGAAAAGTCAGATTGAGGTACCGAAATAGTACCGAGGGGTATAGTTTTCGGTACCAACTCACTACATTTATGGCTAAGTTTGAGCCAAATCTGACTTTTCGTTTACCTAATCTGAGGTGCCGAAATAGTACCGAGGGGTATAGTTCTTGGAACCAATTTACCCATCTTAATCTGACTTTTCGTTTACCTAAAAACGAAGTCTTTAAATAGAAAATTATAAGATTATTAATATTATATATATTAGGAAAATCTTAATAATTTGTTTTTCAGATACTTACGATGTTACTGGTAAACGAAAAGTCAGATTTAGGTAAACGAAAAGTCAGATTGTGGTAAATGAAAAGTCAGATTAAGGTAAACGAAAAGTCAGATT
>ERZ1034701.324-NODE-324-length-20578-cov-5.996589_pt1 | contig 20578 bp, 28 predicted proteins | sample MGYA00520651_ERZ1034701 | MGnify/ENA primary metagenome ERZ1034701 (study PRJEB33766, sample SAMN09781713) | gut metagenome | biome: gut microbiome | host: Homo sapiens | place: Madagascar | study: EMG produced TPA metagenomics assembly of the PRJNA485056 data set...
TTCTTTGCCTTTGGCTTCTGCGTTTTCGTCTCTTTCTTCGACTTTTTTTAATGCATCTTTAGTTTTGTTAACAGCTTTTTCACATTCTTTTGCTGATGAATTTAAGTCACCTAATGCCTTATTAGCTTCTGACATATCTAACTTTATTTTTTCATCAGCTTTGCTTTCTACATAGTTATAGAAAGCTACCAATGCTGCCGTTGCCGCCGCTATTCCAACTATACCTACTGAAACACTTAAACTTGTTAAGCCTGCTTTTGCTATAAGTCCTTTAAGTCCTGTTTTGATAGCTGTGCTTATTCCTGCGTCTTTTGCGATTTCAAAACCCATTTTTTCAGCTAAAAAAGCCGCCATTTTCTTAGAAACTTCGCCAGCAATAAACTTTCCTATGCCAGTGTATTTTACCAATGCAAATGCCGCCAATAAACCTGTCTCGATAGGTGCTTTTGAAAATGAACCTTTGAGAGCTGAGCCTATCGCACTGACCAACGCTTTTGCTAAACCTAATAAACTCCAAGTAACCTTGCCAAAATCAATAGCTGAGATAAAATCTCCAATACTTTGACCGACTTTCTCCCACTTCACCTTTTTTAAAGCTGTAGTTAATGTATCTGCAATCCCTTTTATGCCATCACTTAAACTTTTGCCAAGTTCTTGCCATCCATTAAGACCAGTCTGCTTATTTTTCTTATTCATTGTCTTAAAAAAGTCGTTTATACCTTGTCCTAACGCATTTCCAAGTCCTTTAAAATCAAAAGTAGTAATTGCTCCAAACGCTGTCTCAATAGCCGCCCTTAGCTTGCTTGCCATTGATTTAAAGTATGACTGCAAAACTCCTGTTTTTATAGCTGAATTAAAAGTTTTCGACAAACCTTTTCCAAGATTTACCCAGTTTACTTTTTTAAAGAAGTTTGTTTCAGCTTCAAGTGCGGCTTTAATAGAATTGCCGATAGCTTTTCCTAAACCTTTCCACTTGAATTTTTCAACAAAACCATTTAAAGAAGTCCCCATAATTGAGGTAATCTTTTTCAAGCCTTTAGCCCATTTGCTTGTATTTTCATTCACCCAGTCAATGCCCTTATTTAAGGTTGTCGCAAGTGCTTCACCGATTTCTGTTCCGTCACCTGTGTCCCATGCTGTTGTAAACAGTTTTTCAATCTTTTCTTTGAGGTTATCAGCATCACTTGTCATGCTCTTAAATGCTTTGTTCCAACGCTTCTCGTAATCTTCAACAGCGTTTATAAGTGCGTCTGATAAAACACCGCTTGTATCGCCAGTATTGCCTTTGTTGCTATCGTTGCCACCCTTTGAAGTTTCATTTGTTGTAAGGTTATTTAACTTATCAAAACCTTGCAACTGCTTGTTAAACTTCTTCTGTGCATCTGCCGCATTATTTATACTGTCTGCCGCATTGTCGGCACTGTCTGATACATCGTCATAGGTATCTGATGTGCCACTGTCTGTTGAACCAAGACTGCTATCAAACTTCAAGCCAAATAAGTCACCGATATGTTTCATTAAGTCTTTAACAGCCATTGCCATTGCGTTGAGCCACGGTAACACTTTTTGTATGACAGGCATAAACAGTCTTGAAAGCATTAAGCCGCACTGTTTGATGTTGGACTTTAACATTCTAAATTGATTTGCGGGAGAATTGATAGTCTTAGCTAAGTCACCCCATGCGACTTTAGATTGTTGCAACATTGTTATTACACGCAAATACTCTTTCTCAGCCTGTGTCATATCAGAAACATTTTTCTTAACACCTAGCCCAAGTGCTGTTTCCTGTAATGCCGCAACTGATATATCCATGCCGTATTTTTTGACAGCCATTGCCGCACCCGAAAGACCACTTGAAAAGTTTTTCATTACAGTATCAAGTGGCATATTTGTTAATGAGGACATATCCCCAGCAAGCATTGTCATGGCTTTTGATGTTGCAATAGACGCTTCGCCCATCATGCCGACAGAATTTGTCATTTGTGCAATCTGTGCTTCAAAGTTTGTAACCTGTGTAATATCAAGCCCAAGACTTGCCGTATCAGTATCTATAAGATTTCCGCTTTTATCGGGCTTATATCCTGTCATTTTGCCTGTAAGAGTTGTAAGTCTATCCTCAAAGCTATCCGCATAACTCTTAGCATCATCATAGCCATATTTTTTGTAATTACCTTTATTTTCCTGTGCAATCTTATCTATTGCCTTTTGAAAATAGTTGTATTCCTCGACATAATCACTTGATACGCCAAGAACTTTACCAAGTGCACCAGCAACCCTTGACAGCATCATGTACTTGAAATACAGCCTTGCAACCGAATTTCCTAATTTACTAATTTGACCGAGTGCAAGTTTTAAAGGCGATTTCATGTTACGGACATTCTTAACAAAATTCAATGTTGCCGCACCAGCATTTTTAATCTTACTGATAAAATTAGAAAAGCCTGTTGCCGCACTCTTTAAGGTACTCCCAAAACTTCTTGTTGAGTTTTCGCTTTCTGTCAGTCTAGCTTTATACTCTGCAAGTTCTTTTTCAGCTTGATTAAGTTGCTGATACAGCTTATCAAAGTTTGTATCACCAAAACCAATACCTCTATTTCTCATTTGCTCTATAGCAAGATTTAATTTCTTTATCTTTGTTTCGAGGTTATCCGTTGATTTAATGTCAGCATCAAGACCTAATGCTTTTTGATTTAAAGCCGCTTTATACCGCCTTGCTTCATCTTCTAATTTGGTCAAAGCCATACTAGCTTTATCCCATTCAGAAGTACCCATTCCCTTGCCGCCAGCTTGTATATTTGCAAGGTTAGCTTTTGCCTTTTCAATTCTTTCATCAAAACCCTGTAAAACAGTTTTAGTTTCGGTAAGACTATTTTTATATTGCTTTAATTCCTGTTCAGTTTTTACAAGTTGCTGATATGTTTTATCAAATGTACTATCTCCAAAATCAAATCCATCCGCTTTTAACTGTTTTAAACTTTCTTTCAGTTTATTAACCTTAATATTGAGACTGTCTGTTGCTCTTATGTCTGTATCAATGCCCGTTGCACGCTCGTTTAAATTTACTTTGTACTGTTTAGCTTCTGCGGCAACTTTTTGTAAAGCGATGTAGGCTCTGTCCCACTCGTCAGTACCCATGCCTTTACCACTTTTTTCGACTGCTTTAAGGTCGGCTGTGGCTTTCTTTATTCTTTCGTCATATCCCTCTAATGCTCCAGTAGTCCCCTCTCGAGACTGTTTTAATGCTTTAAGAAGTTCTGCTTGACTATCCCAACCTGTGTGTTTAGGCAATGTGTCTGATGATATTTTTTCCATATTTTTTTGATATGTTTCAGCCGCCTTTTTCATTTCACTCTCAGGCGGTATCATCATGGCAGTTTTGTTTTCTTGATTTGCCTTTGCATTTTCTCTTTCAAAAAATTGTGCCTTGCTTGCCTGTTCTGCTTTTTGAACTTCTGTAATTTTAGATTTAAGTGTGTCAAGTTGGTTTATGGTTGACTGTATGTTACGCTCTAATTTAACGAACTTTTCATCACCTGTACTTGCTTTGCCTAAATCAAGTGCTGCGTTTTCTTTTATAAAAAGCTTTTGCAAGCTGTTAGATAATCTGTCGTATTGCTTTTCAAGTTGTTTTGTTGACCCAGTAAATCTTATATCTTTGTCTGCATTCTCAAATCGTTTCTGTAATTCGGCAATAGCTTCTAACCCTTGCTTAACATCGACTTTAACCTCAGTCTTTGTTTTCTTCTTACCGACATTGTCTACAGTTTTTCCTAAGTCCTCTACCTCTTTAGTAACAATTTTCAGACCGCCGACTTTAGCCAGATTTTCAAGGTTTTTACTGATGGAAGTAGTGTTTATACCGCCAAGTGCTTTTGAAAAACTCTGCAATTTACCTATAAGGCTGTCAAGTGCTTTTTCTGCCGACTGTGCTTCTGCCGATACTTTCAGTTCTAAACTATCTAATTCCATCAAATCACCTCATTCTGATTAAATCTCTTTTACTTTTTCAAGACTTATCCAATATCCGTGGTCAGTAAGTCCCCAATTCCCATTGAGTTTGACAATCTTAACTTTTGTTCCTTTTTTTGCAGTACCTTTTTTATTTACTGCCCCCAGCTTCGGTTTACTTCTTAATGCCGCATCTTTTGTAACAACCGCCGTAAACTTATATCCTGCTGTTATAAAACGCTTAAATTCAGTCCATTTCTCATTACCACTACCTGTAAAAGGTGCTGGACAATTTTTGCCGTTTACATCCCAATGTCTGATAATTGTTTTTGCGTTAGGGCACTTGCGTTGAATGTATTTAACAAGTTTTCTTGTCGCATACATCTGTTCCCAGTTTGTTTTTAAGCACATATCGCATAATTCAATAGACACTGAGTTTGCGTTTGTACATTTGCCAAAATAAGCCGCTTCGCCTTTTCTTCCACTTCTGTAATCTCTGCCTACCGCCCATGCTGTACGGTTCATTGCTATTGACTTGCCGACTTTTCCTTTTTTATCAACAAAGAAATGCGCTCCCGTTTCTTTTTCATTAACATTTGCAAAATAATCAAGATTATTCTGTGCCGTATCTCCTTTATTGTCTGTGTAATGTATAACAATGTATTTGATGTTGCTTAATGGTCTTTTATTCCCATAACTAATGCTTTTTGCATATTTTGTAGTCATTTTCATTGATTATCACCTCAAAAAATAAGACGGTATGCTTCAATCACACCGTCTTTAGTCAGGGCTTTCAGGAAGTCCACTTTCTCTTAGTAATCTAATCCTTTGCTTCATTTCAAATACAGCGATTTCTTCCTGACCCTCTTTATTTGAATTATTTTTAATTTTTTCTTCTTTTTCTTCTTCAAGTAAAGGATTTTTAGGATATTTTCCTTTACCAAAAGTACAAGCTATTGCTTCGACAACATAATAGCCGTTGAGCCATGAAAGATATTCAGATACTTTTACTTCCTCCTGTTCTCTTTCACTGTACGCTTCTATGTGCATCTCAATGGCTTTTGGGGTCATATGCATAGCTTCTTTATATGTCAATCCTGTCTTTATCGCACTTGGCAAGATATTTTTTTCAATATTTTCTTTGAAACTTAATTTTTCTTCAAATGGTCTTGTGGAACTTTCGGAGTTTTCTTCGGTTCTTCTTCCTCGGTCTGTATCATGTCGTTCAGACCTATCAAGTCTAAAAAACCATCTTCTGCCATCTGTCCCATAATTATTTCCATAACAGCATAGAAGTTTGTTTTATTTTCACTTATATACTGTTTTAACAATGCCTTTGCATCTTCTATTGATGTTACTGTTCCGTCACTATCTGAGCCTGTACCATGATGCTCGAGTAAGCCAGCATAGAACATATGTAATGTTGTTTGTGGAACATTTGACATTCCTTTAATTATATTTTTAATCTTGTCATTCTCGTTTTCTGCATCTGTTGATGATATAAGTTCTAATAACTTTTCTGTGCTCTCAGGATAAAGTGATGCTTCTAATGAGTATTCAAGTTTATAGTCCTTTTTATTGATATTTATAATTTTATACATATTATTTCCCTTTCCCTTACATTTGTAAGAAAGGGGGCAGTCCTAAGACCGCCCCACTTTTAATCAATTTAATTATTCATCGTATGAGTAAGAAACGGCTGTATCATCACTAACGCCAGCCGTAACAGCCTTTTCACTTCTAGCCGACTGGCGATTTATTTTTTTGTGAGTGTAATTGCCGTTGGATAACCATTTTCATCCTCTGTTACCGCTACAGTGTAATTGTCCTCAATCCACTTAGGTACTGTCTGAACTGATACCGTAGCCGTACCTGTTAAATGGTCTTCTGTTGCTTCATCCGGTGCAAATGATTCCTGTCCTATAAAACCACATATTCCCTCCGAGCCTTTACCATCGGTGCCATACAAAATAATAAAGTCGAGTTTTTTTCCCTCATTTGAAACCATGTCATCTTTATATGTTTTTTCAAACGCTCCCGGTACTTCCATTGAGCCTGCTGAACGTCTACCCATTTCCTGTGTTTCCACCAAATCTTCAAGTGTCGATGTATCGACCATATTTTGTGAGCCGAATGGCGATGGGATAGACTTTGCCCTCATAAGCAATTTATAAGTACCAGCCCAGTATTCACCATCTGCCGCACTTGAATTTGGTTCTTTGTAAGCGATTCTTGATTTTAAACCTGTTGCCATTGTATTACCTCCTAATTTTGTGTAAAAAAATAAGAGCTATAAAAGCTCTATATAATATCATTCCAATCAAAAGTTCGTGACGCCCTAAAAGTTGCTGTGTAAACTTTATTTTCTTTTCTAACAAAAGGCATAGGATTTAAAGTAAATGCCATCTGCTTAAATTTATCAGCTATCTCATAAGCAATATTCAAAGCCTCATTTCTGCTTTTGTTTGTTGTGATTGTAACCTGTGTTGTGTAAAGCACTGTATCAATATTTATCTTTTCTAAATCTGCCACTTTCTCTAAAGGTTGTACAGATTGTATCAATACAGTTGGAAAAATTGCGTTTCCGTCAGCTTCTTCTTCATTTGTAAAACGAATTTTCGGATATTTATTTTTCAAGCTATTTTCAGCTCTTGCTTTAACGATAGAAAAAATAGTTCTTTCTAAGTTATAAGCCCATTCGGTTCTTACTTTCATCCGAACACCTTCTTTGCTACTGATATGTAATCAGTAATGATTTTTTGGTATGCCTTTAAAACAGGCATTGTTGCTTCAACACCATGCGTCATTACAAGTGCTCCTGTTTCGTCATAATATCCCCACACTTTCTGAACACCATGACCGACACCGTATGAGCCAATTAAAAAACCAAATTCCTGTCCTTTTGGATGTGGGCTTGTTCCTGCTTCGCCGTTGTAATAAACACCAGCTCCAAACTCAATAAAAAGAATTTCTTCACCCTCGACAACAAGATTTGCTTGTGAATAGTTTCCAAAATTATTAAGTTTTACATAGGTATAATGTTCGGTGTTAGAACCACTCCTAACCCCTTTGCTGTCAAAGGTATAGCTTGCATCAGCGACATTTGTTTCTATAACAGGTATGCCGATTTCCGCAAGTGCCTTTACAAGTTCTGTAGTTTTGTTTCTAAGCCATTGTTTGTACTGTCTAAGCTGTTTTAAAGCCTTTTCTACAGACTTTTGAGACAAGCCCAGTGTTATTGTTTGCTTTGCCATAAAACACCTACTTTACGACCGCTTTAAGCACATATTTTGTTGACTTTAAAGCCGGTTTAACTCCAACTATAGTAAAATCTGCCGATGTTTCGTCAACTGTTTCTGTATCTTCGTCAATGTAAGTCACTTCACTATCAAGCCATATTAAGTCACCTTTTTTTAAAGAAAACTCATTTTTATCTGTCAACATTATTGCGTCATAGTCGGCGGCATCAAAGCCGAACTCTTCTGTTTTAGCTTCGCCGCCGCTAAACGCTATGTTTGCTCTAAAATTGGCAGGTTTTGAAAAACCGACTTTTTCTTCGATAATTTTAGGAATTTTATTTCCATCATCATCAAGATAAGGAACAAAGTTTCCATCACTATCGGTATAGCCCTCATAAATGATATTGCCCTCATTATCTTTTTCGTAAATTGTGATGTGTGCCCCTTGCTGTGAATACTTCATTGACTGCTTGTTTATATCAAGCATTTGTTTCTACCTCAGGAAGTCCTGCTATAGATGTTAAAATACTTACAACTCCTGCAAGAACCGCTGACGAAACAACCACTTTCCAGTCAACCGAACTTACAACAGTGCTTGCACCGATAACTCCGACCGCTGTTTGTGCAACTGTTTTGATTGCTCTAACTGCCGCCGCCTTAGTCCACTGTTTCCAATCTCTCATAAAACAATCACTCCTTTTCATCATTTATACGAACTTCCAAACCATCCAGTCTGTGATGTGCTGAACTTGTACTTTGTTCAACCTTTGTAAGTCTACTTTCATGGTCTGCTAATTCTTTTCGCATTTCTGAACGCTCGCTTTTTAATTCGTTAATTAGTTCCAAGATACTATCTAACTTCATATTGATACGGGTGTTTTCTTTGACCCGTTCTTCGATTTCTTTTGTATCTGTCCGTTTGTTGTTTTTTAATCCAAAATAGACGGAAAAAGTAACGGATATGACACTTATAAGAATTGCAACTTCTATTTGCATCCTATATCGCCTTTCTATAATTTGGCACACTGCCCACCACCCTTACTGTGTGCCGCCTGCTACCATTTTCGTAACCTCACGAATATGGTAACGCACATTCTTCTTTTTAATGTTTATAACATTTTTACAAAAGGAAATACCCCGACAAATAAGCTGTCTCTGTCTTTCCATGTTCGACTTACACCATTTTCACCGAAACTTGCCATAAATTCTTCACCAGCCTGTGAATGGTCGTACACAACAAGATTTACGATAACTCCCTCAAACTGTTTTAAGTCCTCTGTTATCATTTCTTCTGTGTAGCTGTCGGGATAGCTTCTCCTGTTTTTAATATCTTCTGTAGCCTGTTTAATAAGCTGTTCAATAAACAAATTATCTTCTTTGTTGTCAAACACAACTACATCTTTTGTTGTATCATCTTCATTTGTGACAGTTTCCATATGAAATTGTTTAAGTCTGATTTTTACTTGTGCTAAAATCGTATATTCTGCTTTGTTCAATTCCATACAGACACCTCCTACAAATTGAATTTCTCGATTAACATACTTTTTAAATCAGCACCGCTAAAACTGTCAGCATCTACAATTCCGTTTTCAGATGCAAGTGCCTGTAAGTCGGCGGTACTCATACGATTTATGTCCGTTTTGGTATAAGCAAAAGAAGCCCCCAGTTTATCTTCGGGAACTTCTTGACCTGCGTTATACCATTTTCCGTTGTACTTAATAGTGTGTGTTGCTTTCATGTAGCACCTCCTACATTACTTTCATTACTACAACACTGTCCATGCCCTCAAAAGTAGGCAGTCCAATCATAGATACTACACAATGAGTATTGATAGGATGATTTGTAGCATATGTGTAAACAGCGATACCAGTTTCCACAATAGAAAGATTTCCGTCTGTAAGACTTCCGCTTCTTTCTTCAGGAGTTCTGCCAAACACATAGTCTCCGAGGTACACACCGCCCGATTGAGCACAAATAACACCAGTTGGTACAAAATATTTTGTCTGACCGTCTGCTGGGTCGATGTAAAGTTTGTCGTAAACTTCAATCTCAATGCCATAGCCTTTCAGATAATCAACAACCTGTCCTTGCTGCACCCTGATGCCGCCCTGATATGCCGCAATACCAAGCACTTGTTTCTTTGTGTCCTCTGCTTCAAGAAGTTTTTCAAATGTTTCTGTATTCATAGTAAATATCGCTAATGAATAGCCTGTTTTCTTTGCAAATGTTCTTTTAGCTTGAATGAGGTCGTCAAGTGGCTTTGCTGTTGTAGGTGCGTCCCATTTGTCCGTTGCCGTTTTTATTTCGATAAAGTGGTCTTTTTTGTGTTCTGCTCCATCGTCTGATGTATAATCAACTGTAAAATGACTTTTACCAATATGTACATCAATTTTAGGGACTCCGTCAACTGGGGCAAGCAAGCTCCAAATCTGTCTTTCAGGAACAGTCAAAGCACCCTCAATAAGATTCATAGGTTTTTTGCTAATTTCTCTAAGAACTTGATTCGCAAGATTAGAGTTTTCGGCATTCTGATAATTAGCGTACTCTTGTTCCTCTTTCTCTGTTACCATATATCCCTCACGATAAAATGGCATTTCGTTCTGAATATCAGAAAAGCCGCCAACATCTCTTAATTCTGCCTGTGCATCAAAATTAGATGCTTTTAACGATACAGGAAGTCCACTCTTTCCTTTAATGAATCTGAGGTCAAGGTTATCTTGCTTTCTTGTTCCAAATTTTAATCTGCCTGCATAAGGGGCAGAACCTAATGTTTTTTCATAGTTATTCCACATTACGCCGAGACTTCTCGCTGTAAATGCTTCTGCTAATGGTAATGCCATTTATATACCTCTCTTTCTTTAATCAAAAAAAGTAACTCGTGGTGTTGCCGTTTTAGCTTCATCTGCCACAGTTACTCCATTTGCTGTCACTTTTGCTTTGTCAATAGAACCTTGATACACATATGTTCCCGGTGCATCTCCCATTGTTACATCTACATCTTCAAGTAAATATCCAAGACATTTTGCGTCATTGCTCGGAAACGGTGTTCCTGCTTTTACAATTTTCTTTCCGTTTGCATCTGCACTTGTTACCATTGTTTGCGGCACAATACACGCCGCTCCCTCATAAGGAAAGTATTTTAAAATACCTTTACTTTGCGTAAAGTCTCTTTCAATCGGTTTTCCCATAATTTACCTCCTATAAAACATAATGATTTTTCGCTTCATTGTTGGCTGATGCTTCTCCGAAAGTTATCTTTTCGGCATTTTCAACATCTGCCGGTTTTTCAGTTCCTTTATCACTGCCTGCGCTGCTACCGCCCGGATTTGTCGTATTGTTTGCAATCTCCTGTTCCTTAGCCTGTGCCGCAGCGGTTTCTTTATCAGAGATAATTTTTCCAAGTACTTCGTAGTCAAAACTGCCGTCATCTTTGATAACCTGCGATGCCTGTTCAGCAGAAATGTTAAACTTGGATGCCGCATTGCTTCTCTGATTCGCAATAGCTTGTGTCTTTTCAAGTTCTGCGATTTTTGCATTTGCAGAATCAAGGTCTTTTTGCAGTTTTTCCGAATCGGATAAATCCTTATCTTTCATGGCTGTGTATTCCTTTTCCAACTCACGCAGTCTTGTCAACTCTTCACTGTTTTTGTTTGCTTTTGCGTTTGCTACCTGAACATCCTTACTATTCTCAGCAATGATTTTTTCAATCTGTTCATCAGTCAAACCCATAGCTGTCAGTTCTTCTCTCTTCATAAATTACCTCCGTTATGTCCTACGAATTTTTATACGGTGCAACGACACCGGGTGACATTGCCGATTTATACGCTCACGGCATTGCGAATTTTTATAAAATAAAAACAGCTACCAATTACTCGATAACTGCTTCATTTTTGTTATTATCATTATTTACTTCATTGTTACTGTTCATTTGTTGCATTATTTTTTGTGCTTTCTGTTCCTGCGCTTCTACATCATCAATAGTTTTCCATGAATTATCTATGTACGGCTGTGATTATCTATGTACGGCTGTGATAGTAAGAATGTCTTTTCTGCATCTCCCCACAATCCTACAGTTTTTATTGCTATAAGCGGATGTATGCCGCACTGTAACAACTGGAATAATGTCTGAGCTTTAGTGTACATATTATCCTGTGGACTATGATTTATCTGCACATCAAAATCTCTTAATGTTATACCTAAATCATGGTCTTTGATGCGAATAATATTTAAGGCTACTTTAGCAAGCCGTTTTTCTGACGACTTAACAATCGGGTCTTTTAACTTTGCTCTAGTTTTTGAAAAGTCCCAGCCATTTCTTAGCTGTACAGCCCCTTGCGTATCGCCGCCGCTGTTATTGTTATTTTTGTTTGGTATAGCCAAAATAGATAATGTATTGTCCCATAAATCATCTTTCGCAACTTGACATTGTGTTTGATTAAGTTCTTGCGTCATAATGTCAACATCTGATTTATTATCTTTATTGACCGACTTGACAGCAAGCGCATGGCTTTCTTTCATTTTTGCAAATGTTTCTTCGTCAATCTCGCAATTTATAAACTTAACCCAATACTGAACAAACTGTTCAACTCCATCCATTCTGTTAGACTGCATATTGTTAATTGCATCTAACATATCAATAACAATTTCAATGTCAGACAATCTTTCGTGATTGTTTGGAAACTCAATGATAGGAATACTGCCAAAACCATGTAGTTTCCATTCTGAAACAATGCCATCTCTAATAATACATGAGTTTGTATTTGTGTAGCATAACTTGTAATAGTTGCCCTCAAAATCCTTTAATTCTTGTACCGCAAGCATAGGTTCTTCTGTACTTAAATTATAAACTACAAAAGTATTCATGGGTGTAGGACACGCAATTCTAAATGGTATATCGCCATCTGAAAACTGTAATGCTTTAAATGATGTTCCTGTTGCCGACTGCCATTCACCCGATTTAATGTCTTTTTCTTGTTTATTTGCATCTGACATATAGTCGTTAAGTTCATCAACGGCATTATTTACGGCATCATCATCTTTTCTGCTCACAAACTGTACCGGCTCACCATAAGTTTGTCCGACTTTGAATTGCACTATCTCATATGCATGATTTTCTACAATTTTGTTTATAATATCATCATTTGCAACTTTTGTTCTGTACAACACCGGTTGGTCGCCTTTGTAATATCGCCACAAATAATCTATTATTGTTTTGTTATAATAGAAATTTCCGATAACATCACCGACAACCTTTAATATGTTGTCCTGTGTTATTGTCTCCGCAGTAGTATATAATACTTTTCTGCCGTAATTTCCTTTTATAATATCTCTCAGAGGTCTTGTGTTCCGCATATTCCCTCCTAATATAAAACAGCACCGCTAGATGTTTCTCTTTTTGGTAGCGGCTTAACTGTTGTTTCATCTCTTACAACATCATAAATAACTTGTAAATTACATTTTTTACATTTTGCAATTTTATTTATCGTTGCTCGCCCATCATATGTAGCGACTTTTCGCCTGCATTGAGGACAATATATCATTTTACTTTTCATTCTGTTTTTCTCCGTAAAAAATGCGTACCACCTGTTAAAAAGTGATACGCACCGAAAAGATTTTACTTTATGGATTATTTTTACAATTATAATAATAAATTATTTTTAACGGACATATCGGACAACTTGCTATTTTTCAAAAAATCTTGTAAAACTTTTTCTTACACTATCCTCAGTATTTCCACCGCCTATGCAATCAGCTACTTCATTCCATGATTTATTTTCTAAAAATCTGAGGTTTATTATTCTTCTTATCCTACTGTCATTGATACTTACAATAAATTCTTCTATTTCATTTGTTTTATCAAGCAAATCATCTTCAAGAAGTTGCAATGTTGTTTTTCTTGAATAAAGCAATGTTTTTTTATGACTATATTCAGGAATTGGAACACCCTCAATTTTAAAATGTTGGTAACCACCATTTCCACCTGTAACACTATCTATTACGGTTTCGCCCGACTCAATTTTAAGAATATCTTGTTCAAGTTTTTTTATTTTGCTCCTTACTTCTACAACTTCCTTTTTTAAATCGGAATATTGTATTAAATCTTGTTTTGAAATCATATATCAATACCTCCTACCGCTACTAAAAGGATTTACAGTCGCTTCTACCTTTGCTTGCGTTCCGCTTCGCATCTCGTTTTCAAACAAAGCAACCGAATCCGGTGCATCATCATGTTTTACTTTTCCACTTCTTGTCATAGTAGTAAGTTCTTTCATAAACTTGTAATATTGACTCTGTCTGTCCATTTTCTTGAAATCGCGGAAATAATAATCACGAATTATATTATCTCTCGCATTTTCCATTCGAGTTATTTTGTTTGAACAATTAAATTTGAACCGCGCGCTACACCTTCCGCCTTGCTCTTTTACAATGTCCATTACATCTCGACCAAAATATTCTCCGGCACTGTTACTCTCGAATGTAACCGTCTTTACGTTGTGCTTAATAAGCATATTTGCACATTCCGGCTTGGTAAACTGTGTTCCGGCATTATCGAACACTACATCCACGATATAAACCTCGTTGCCGTACACATAGCCAATCGGCATTGAGCAGCTATCTTCTCCCTTATCTGCGCTATCGCAAGCCGCCATGATTGCATCTGGTTCTCGGTCAACAGGAAGTTCCTCAAAATAATTAAGTTCATTCTCTGCAAACATTCGCCCTTTTGCTTCAAATGGTTCTTGTTGAAACTCTGCCGCCCACGTTTCTTCCGATACAAGTTTTCTTTCCTTTTGGTAATAAACGGTTGTGAATATCTTCCGCAATCCATTTTTATCTTTTCGATAAATCTCCCAATTGCTTTCATCTGTGATTGGGTCAAGTGCCGGAATCGCAACTTCTTTCCATCTCCACTCCAATTCATCAGCTTTATTTTGCAAAGCCGTAATCGGGTCGTACAAACTGTATTTCGTTCCCTGTATGATAATAGGCGTTCCCTCTAATCGTCTACCGAGAACATCATCTGTTACTTTCTCGCAAAGAAACTCTAATCTATCTCTATTTCGTGCTTCCTCATGGTTTTTAACGCAGTCATCAATATAAACAAGCACATTTGCTTCAGTACATCCTACGATTGCACCATCAATAGGTCTACAGGTAAATGTTGGGAAGATATTTTTGCTTTTAAGGTCGATTGATAGATTTTCAGCACTTTTATAGTCCTTTTCGCCTATCTTCGTTGCTTCCGGAAAAACACTTAAGAATCTGTTGTACGTGCTTTCTGTTTCAAATCCTTGCAACAGACCGCCATAAAATCTCTTAACAAGTCCTTCGCCTTTTCCAACACCGAATATACTTCCGTCCGGGTCGCGTCCGCCCATCATCTGTGCTAATTTCAGACCGCCTGTAGTTTTTCCTGTTCTCTTTGGCTGTGATACCGACAGAAAATCCAATTTTCCATCATAAATCTCCTGGTATGCTCCGACTACAGGTTGTAACACTTTATATCTCGGGAAGTAAAATCTTTTATATGGGTCTTTTTCATCAATTTCAATGTAATAAAAAAAGCTGTCCACAAGATAGGCTGATTCATACATCAAAACATCATAGAATTGTTGAAGCACTTTGTATGTCGTATCGTGTTCTCCGGCATACACTTCTAGGTCTGCAACTCTGCCGCCTGTATGTTCTTTAACAAATTGAGCTATGAGTTGTTTTGTTCTTGCTGATATTTTCAATCCGTAGTCAATATCATGTTCTGTCCTTAAGGCAACCGCTACGGCTTGTATGTAAGCATCGATTACCTGTTCTTCAATGTCGTTTCTCTCTATGTAATTTTCATAACTTTGAACTGTTTCTTTAAGATATTTAGATACCAAAAAAGAAGCACCTCGCTTTCTTTAGCAAAGGTGCTTATAGACCTCTGCCTATAATTTTTCTAGGGTAGCGACTAACTCTATTTGTTAGCCGGTGATGTATTTATTCGCATTCTGAAAGTCTGTCTTTTATGAACTGCTCCAATACACTAAAGCCTTTTGGCTTTTCAATTCCTTTTCTTGCAAGTTCTGCAACTATTGTTTCCATTTCTTCTTTTATTCCTTGATAAGCAATTTTCATTCCGGATTTCATTTCGTCCATTTGTTTTCCTTTCCGCTGATAATCGCAATCATTGTTCTAATTCATCCGCACGCCTTGTCATTTCAATCTGTGTTCCGTTTTCATCTTTTGTGCCGACAGTTACATACCTGTCATAGCCACCACTTGGTATATTGCCAAGTCTTATTTCCGTTTTATTATCATCAAACTTGTAACATTTACGCATTTCTTCAATGCAGTTATTCATTTCTGATATTTTCATAATATCGCCCCTTTTCTTCACTATTCGCTAATAATTTTGTTTCCTCTAAAATTTTCATTGCTAATGCTCTTGAAAATTCATGATTATTTTTTGGGTATCTGCCTAAAATTGATTTTGCGTACTCATTAACTGCATCAACTGAAATATCAATGCCAATAGTCATATCATGAAATTCAGATGTTTCTATCGGTTTGCCATCATCATCGCCGATATGTTTAACATTATCAATCTTTCTGAATGTTTTCTTATCAATGCACAACACTTTTTCTGATACCTCAACACATTCCGCTCTTTTTTCGCAGTTTGTACAACAGTTATTCTCATTGTATCGGCAAATGGTAAATTTGCAATTATTCATTCTTCATAAACCTCTTAAAATCTTCCATGCGCTCATTGCATAAATCGTAGGTTGTATCTATAATGCCGTTTCTCGTAATTGAGTTGGCATACAGTATTCTTACTTTTAATTCTTTTCCGCACCTGTCGCAAGTGTGCCATTCTTTTTGATGTTTCATTCTTCTGCCAACTTTCAAATCAATAATCCTAGCATATGCATAATTTCAAGTTCCGATATTTCTCTCGCACCCTCTCTTGTGTGCATAAGAATATCTTTAAGCCTTTCATTTTCTGCATTGCTATACTTATCTTTGTTATACGCTTCTGAAAAGCAATAATATTTGCAATATCCATATCCTGCTCCAAGCATATTGCCGTAAATACTCTTTCCGACAATATCATAATATTTTGGCACTTTTAAAATATTGTGTTGTTCATCTAGGGTACATTCCTTTTGCTCTGCTTCTAGCTTCGATTTAAGATATTTCAGAAAACTTTGTATGTCCTGTTCTGATTTGGAAATATATAAAATAGTTTCATTCATTTCTTTCAGCAACTTTCTAAGCACCATTCATAAACATATTTCCAAAATGAAAATCATTTAGTGCTTTTTCTAATTCGTCTTTGTATCTGAATGGACTTAAAGGGCTTTTTATTTCTTCCCTTAATACAGGCGACATATTGTCTATCAAAATGCCTTGTGTAGCACTTGCAAGATTTTGTGGTGGCAAATCCGCTAAAGCGCATAACTCCATTCTTTTATGTTCACATTTTTCAGATTTAGGACAGCTTGCACATTTACTTGATAATTTGCTTAAGCTTTCTGCCATCATTTCACCAACTTTCTGCCACAGATAGGGCAATAATTGATTTTTATATATCCGAGACAACCACTGTCTCCCGTGTCAATCAATATCCCAAATCCATTTTCATCTCTGCAAATAAAATCTCCACCAGCGTATCTTTTTTTCATGTATTCATCATCATTCATTGCTATATCTTTGCAAAATTCACACATATTACACCTCAAATTTACCTCACTGTTTGTATTCTTTGATAATCTGTGAAATCCGCCCCTGCGAGCACCCCATTTCATCAGCAATCTTTGCTTGTGACCATTTGGCATTATGTAAAGCCATTACCTTGCCTACATCAATAGAACTCTTTTCCGCTGATGTTTTATTAGAAGTATCTGTTTCTTCATTTTCGTTCTCGTTATCTTCTCCAAAAACTTCGGCATATTCATCCCGAACCTGTTCTTCAAATGCCTTTTGATTTGCGTTATCTTTCTCTCTGTCCAGTTCCATCGTTGTCATAACACAATATCCAGCGAGGTCTAGTAGTGCATCTCTTATAGTTTCGTCAGCAACTTTCTGTTCTGCTCCTAATGCCATATTATCAAGTCTGTTCCATTTATCTTCCATGCGAACCATAGCCGCCACTAATCCATATTTCTTAAATGAACGGCTGAAACTATCGCCATAATCATGATTTTTCTTGACATATGTAACATGTATCTGTTGTAAAAGTATTTTGTGTTGTTCCAAATTATCCATCTTTCTTACCTCTCACTTAAATTATTAAAGAGTAGTCCGGAATCAAACCGAATAAAAGCACCTCGCCTACTCTTCTATCAGACATATTTTCTAAGGAGGAATTTTAAACCCGTCTATAATTTATCCTCAATATGAAGACAGAGGGAAAGGGCGGATTTGAACCGCCGTTGTTTCTAATGTGTCTGATTTACAGTCAGATGCCCTCGCCGCTAGGCATACTTTCCCTTAAATAAATATGATTAAGGTTTCCCTTTATCCATCATAGATACAGTCATATTCAGTCAATGTGACAGCAAGTCTGAGCTTTCAGGAGCGACCTTAGGCTTCTTGCCGCTTTCAAGCACATATGAGATTGGTACTCATAAATTTCACGGTTCTTTCAGAAATAATCTTGTTATATAAACAACCACCATTTTGTTTGTAATAATGTTGTTTTCAAATGCCAAGTTGCCATACCGCTACTTTAACAAACTTCTTGTGTTATACACTGATTTCTCAGTTTCAAGGCAAGCCGACTTAATGAGATTTTCCGCATATAGTCTGTAGTCTCTCACACTACTCACATCACCGGATTATTCTTGCACTGCAAGCGTCTATTATTCGTCAGCCACAAGTTTTTTACTTTTGACTTCTTTATGATGATACGCTATGCAAGCATTGTTGACGATTTTCGTCTTCTCAATAAAAATCACTTTTTACTGAAAGAATCAAAATCAGTAAAATCAATATCTCGACTTTACCTATCTCGTTACTTGCATACCTCAGCAAGGTTGAAAAACCTCTCTGCACTGAGTTAACCATATTTAATTCTGACATATGGACTTGCACCATTAAATTGCACTATGCTGTCAGAGTATTGTATTGATTAAATATATAGTAAACCGCCCGCGACACACCCAGGAATTTTAGCGTGGGCGGTTGTGTCAACAGCTAGTTTCTGTTTTTCCATTGCTGACATTGGTTTCTGCACAAGTGTTGACATAACGCAGACACAAGGATTCGAACCTTGACAGCATTTCTGCTGGATAGCTTAGCAAGCTACTGTGATACCATTACACCATATCTGCATAACTGGTCAGTTTCCGTTTTTACTTACTCCACACTGCCCTAAGTGTAAGGTTCTTTTAGTCAGCGGTTAACGCTATCTTTTGAATAACAACCGCTCAATTCAGTTCCCTGTGCTAAGTTTAACCGGTATATTGATTAGCACCTGCATTTCTATAATAAACGCACTGGGAGTGTACTGACAACATCGCCAACTGGCATAGCAGGTATCGAACCTGCGACCCGCAGATTAACAATCTGTTGCTCTACCACTGAGCTATATGCCAAAATTGCATACACCTCTGTATAGGCTTTTAAGATGGTATGCAAGCACCTGTGTGTTATGGGGGTGTGAAAGTTGTAATAGGGTCATATAAACCCTATACGAAAAAAAGCATGTAAGTTCGGGCATCGTGGGATAGACACCCGAACAACCCCACCAAGCCGTGCGATGGCTCTTTAATCAGCTTTCCGCTAGTGGGAGAAAGGAGTTTTTCTCTGTGGAATTACACACGAAGAAAAACAAAGATGGCATATCATGCCAGACTGGGGTAATGGGATTTGAACCCATGATGTAGCAGTCAAAGTGCTATGCCTTAACCTCTTGGCGATACCCCATTATTCCGCAAGACTGTTATTGCCTTGCGGATGTGATATGTAATATTTTTATGAAGTACTAAAGATATGAATTAAAATACAAATGTTAAACAAGTTTCAAAAAATGTTTCACTTTAAATTGTTGGTGCTCTTATTACCATGTTTTATCACCTCAGTTCTATTTATTATCTTCACATAGTCGGGCACATTCCCAATCCACACAAAGATTGCCTCCCGCACTCCATGAAGTTAAGCCTTTAACCCATGCGAAAACTTTTCCATTTTCATATTTTGCAAAATGTCTATGCAACCATTTATATGGTCCGTCTTTTACAAGAATTGGAGTATCAACAGGTACTTTCGACCAATCTGTTTTATATTCTTCATCAAGCCACTGTTTTGCAAGTGTTTTACAAGCTATTTCGTCGTTATAAAACTGGCATTGTCCACTACAAGATTCAACGCACCGAAAAGGCTTATTTTCTTTATCCACCCCAAAACTGTTTAAAAGGATATCGCATAAATCTTCCGCATACTTTTCTTTGTTTGTCATTCTATCCACCGCCTTATCAATATTTTATAACATGCTTTTTCAAACACTTTTTACAAACATAAACATCTTTATATCCGACTGGAATTTTATCATTTTCTCCTTGTACCGCAATAACATGCTTTAATTCCCAGTCATGCTTACAAAATAACCTTTTTAAAATTTCTGCTATCATATTCACCTCACACTAATTTTGCTAGATGCTTGCCTTTAAGGACAATATATACTTTCTTAGGACTATTGCCATCTTTTGGAAAATGCCAATCAACTATATGATTTTGCACCAGTAAGAATTTTCCAAGAATAAATTTTGTTGCAATTCCATTATGTCTCAATGAAAACAATTCTTTTACAGTGTATTTTCTCATAGACTACCCCTTTTCCTGAAAAGCCGGTTTTTGTTTTTGAGGATATTTGAGGGACTTAGTGGGGCGTGTTTTTCAACTCTATCAGAGGGGCACCCCCCCTGCCGCAATGATTGTCGGTTTTACTGTTGTGAACATATATTCGCAAATGCCAAAAATCTGTCATTTTCTTTAACTATTCGTAAAAGTATAGTTTAGCGAAGAGTTGAGTTCTTAAACTGCTATATCTTGTTGTTCTTATCCTCAACAGCCACTACATGTTGTGGTATTGTGTCAAGTCTTGGAAGCTCTGCTGCTGTCTTTTGCTCGACTTGCCGTATATGCAGCTTGCCATCTTCTCTCCAGCCCTTCTTGTGATTGAGTGCAGCCAGCGCTCCAGTCGGATTCCTGAGTGAGAGTGCTTTAGACATTAACGCTTCCTCCTCACTATCATAAAGATTTTGCAAAAATTCTGAACCCGACTTACTTAGTACACTACTATCTTTCTTCCATCTGCATATAGTATCAGCTGTAATACCTGTCATATATACAAATCCTTGCTGAGTAGGTATCTTATCATACAGCATACACTCATATATATATATATC
>ERZ1034701.326-NODE-326-length-20450-cov-4.025889_pt1 | contig 20450 bp, 27 predicted proteins | sample MGYA00520651_ERZ1034701 | MGnify/ENA primary metagenome ERZ1034701 (study PRJEB33766, sample SAMN09781713) | gut metagenome | biome: gut microbiome | host: Homo sapiens | place: Madagascar | study: EMG produced TPA metagenomics assembly of the PRJNA485056 data set...
ACCATGGGCGATGCCAAGGCCGCGAAGGTGGTTATTGACCTGCTGGGTGAGGTCGCCGGCGATGAGGATGGGGGTGTGCAGATCATTGACGACCTGTAAACTCTCTGACACGATCTCACCGGCATTTGCGGAGTCCCACCGTGCGGTTAAAGCCGGGGCGATCAATGAATTGGTTGAGAAGGGCGGGCGCGGAAGCTGTAAGTCCTCCTATATTTCGCTGGAAATTATTTTGCTGATCCTGAAGAACCCGCTGATCCATGCCTGTGTGTTCCGAAAATATGGAAACACGCTGCGCACGACCGTTTATACGCAAATTGTTTGGGCAATCGCTCAGCTGGGCCTGACCCGGAAGTTTCGCTGTACGGTGAGCCCCATGGAATGTGTCTACATTCCCACCGGGCAGAAGATCATGTTTTTCGGTCTGGACGATCCCGGCAAGGTAAAGTCTATCAAAGTGCCCTTCGGCTACATTGGCATCGATTGGTTTGAAGAATTGGATCAGTTTGATGGGCCGGAGCAGATCCGCAATGTGGAGCAATCTACTTTGCGCGGCGGCCCGTTCAGCTTTACATTCAAAAGTTTCAATCCGCCGGCTATGTCCCGGAATTGGGCCAACCGCTATGTGCTGATGAAGAAGCCGGGGCAGATGGTTCATCACAGTACCTATCTGACGACCCCGGTGGAGTGGCTTGGCCCCCGTTTTATAGCAGACGCTGAGCACTTGAAGGCAACCAATTTCACTGGTTACCGGCACGAATATCTGGGTGAGGTAGTTGGCTCCGGTACGCAGGTATTTGAGAATCTGCAGCTCCGAGCTATCACAGACGCTGAACTCGGACAGTTCGACCGCATCACGAACGGCGTGGACTGGGGCTGGTATCCTGATCCGTGGGCATGGAACCGGATGCATTATGATGCAGCCAGACGTACGCTTTATCTGTTCGACGAACTGACACGCAACCGTACCAGCAATACCGATACTGCAGCTCTTGTAAAGAGCAGAATACCGGCCGGCGAATTGCTGATTGCAGATAGTGCGGAGGAAAAGTCCGTCAGTGACTATAAAAGCTATGGGCTGAACTGCCGTGCTTCTGAAAAGGGGCCGGGCAGTGTCAATTATTCCATGAAGTGGCTGCAGTCATTGGCAGCCGTTGTGATTGATCCGGATCGCTGCCCGGATACAGCAAAAGAATTTACCGAGTATGAATACGAGCGTGATGAGAAGACCGGAGAAGTCCTGCAGGGCTATCCTGACGCAGCCAACCATCACATCGACGCTGTAAGATATGGCACAAACAAGATCTGGAAACGGAGGGGCCAGTGAGCAAACTGAAAAAGTGGCTGTATGAGCGGTTCCTTCCGGCATGGTGCAGAGATGATCTGATGCGTGCTAACGAACTGCTGAGCGAGAAGTGTAAAGCCCAGGCCAGAGAGATCGAGCGCCTGCAGGCATATATCGACGGGGTTCAGGCAGCGCAACGCCGCCAGCCCCGGATCGTGATCAACTGTCGGGAGGTATCTAAGCCGTGAGTATTTTCTCCGCCCTGTTTGAGCAGGGAAAAGTTTATAACTTTGAGCAGGCTTTCGGCGTGAAGGACATCACCTCCACAGCGATGCAGGCGGCAATCAAGGACTGGGCTCAGCTGTATTATCAGACGGAGCCTACTCAGGATGAAGACCCGTGCCAGCGCATCCCAGTGTCGGTGGTGGCCAAGCTCACCAAGACCACCTTCTCCGAATACAAGGCCGTGCCGACAAAGCAGGGAGCTGAATACATCGACGCCCTTTTGCGGGAACTGGACGCGGCCAAGGTTAAAGCTATGCAGCAGGCCCTCATCGGCGGGCAGTGCTTCTTGAAGCCGGTCTTTGGCCGGATGGGCGTATCGTTCGCCGTGGTGTCTCGCGGCAGCTATATTCCGCTGGGGCGCAACGAGCGCGATGAGATTACAGATGTCGGCATGGCGGAGCGCACGGTGGAGGGCCGGATCTACTACACGCTGCTTGAACGGCGCCGTGTGGATACAAATGGCGATTTGACCATCGAAACCAAGCTGTACCGCTCCGAGACCGCACAGATCCTTGGGTATGAAACGAGCCTCGGCGCCTTGGAAAAATACGCGGACTTGGTGCCGGAGTTGGTTCTTCCGGGTATCGGCTCCATCGGCCTGATCCCGGTACGGGCTCCGCAGGAGAACACGGTGGATGGCAGCCCGGACGCCGTCAGTGTCTATGCGCCGGCGGCTGGCTTGATCCATAACATCAACCGGAACGAAGCGCAGCTTAACCGGGAGTTTGAGAATGGTCGGAGCCGCATTGTGGCGTCAGCGGATCTGCTGAGGACAGGCTCTGACGGCAAGAAACGGCTGACGGATGACCTCTTTGTGGGCCTTGATGATGACCCGGATGCCGTCGGCATGACGATCTTCTCGCCGGCCTTGCGAGAGCAGTCCTTCTTGGCGAGAAAAACAGAGTACCTTCGCAATGTGGAGAGTTTGATCGGCCTGAAGCGCGGCCTGCTCTCCGAGGTGGAGGCCGCTGAACGTACCGCAACGGAGATCACCAGCAGCGCCGGAGATTATAACCTGACCATTATCGACTTCCAGCACATGTGGGAGACTGCGGCCAGAGAAGCGCTGCGCGTGTGCGGCGTCCTTGGGCGTATGTACAAGATCTACTCCGGCCCGGAGATCGACCCTGCCAAGGATGTGGTCATCAGCTGGGGCAATGGGATTTTGTATGACGAGGATCAGACCTGGGCTGACTATAAGGACATGGTGGCTCGCGGCCTCCTGAAGCCGGAGATCGCTGTCGGCTGGTATTTCGATATGCCGATTGAAACCGAGGCAGATCTGAAGAAGGTTCGGGAGAAGTATATGCCTGAGATCCAAGCAATGGAAGGGGCGGGGGATGAGTAATGCTGACGCCGGAGCAGATCGAGGGTTTCCGCCTCGCTGCGGGGCGTCTGATCGACCCGATCAACACCTACCTTCTGAAGGATATTGCCCGCCGCATACAGGATGCGGGAAAACTCACCAGCACCGCCGCCTATGAAGCCTGGCGCGCTGAATGGCTGGGGAAGGACCGCAAGGAACTGGAGCGAGACCTCGCCCAGCTGCTCGGCGTGACCCGAGGGGAAGCGAGGAAACTCCTACGCACAGCGGCTCGATATGGGTATGATACGACGCTCAGCAGGTATCCGGGGCATCTCATACCGTTTGACGCGAATCCGGCGATCCAGCAGATCGTGTCTGCCGCTGTCACCCTGGCTGGTGATGAACTGAAGAACATCACACAGACCAAGGCCATCATGTTGATGGATCCATACGGTCAATATCAGACTTTACCGAAGGCGTATATGGCCTGCACAGACTACGCCTTTCAGCAGGTATTCACCGGCGCCGCCGATTACAACACGGCGATCCGGCGGGCTTGCTCCGGGATCGTAAAGCATGGCGTTTCTGTCGCGTATGCTTCCGGGGTACACACCGGACTGGAAGCGGCGGTTCGGCGCAATATCATGGGCGGCCTCGGCCTAATGACGGAGCAGATCAGCCAGCAGAACCACGACGCCCTCGGCTGTAACGGCTGGGAGATCTCCGCACACGCCAACAGCGCCCCGGATCATGAGCCGATACAGGGCCTACAGTACAGCGACGCTGCCTATGAGGAACTCAATAACAGTCTGGTGCGCCGAATCGGCACGCTGAACTGCGGCCATGTTGCCAGCCCGATCATTCTTGGCGTGACCCGTCCGCAGTATACTGCCGCCGAATTGGAGCAGTTCCGGCAGGACAACGAAAAGGGCGTCACTTTCGAGGGCCGGCATTATACCGGCTATGAGGCTACGCAGATGCAGCGCCGCATGGAGCGCGCCATACGGGCGCAGAAACGCCGTGTGCTGCTGGCTGGGCCGGAGGACGCAGCACCGCGAAAAGGCCGTCTGGTGCTCCTGCAGCAGGAGTATCACCGCTTTTCTGATGGCGTTGGTCTCCGCACGGAGGGCGAGCGGCTGGAGGTGTCCGGCTTCGGCCCGAAGCAGATGAAGCAGCTGCCGTTGGAAAAACCGGCAAGCTCCACGGCGTTGACGCCGGGGGCAATTAAACCGCCCAAGTCTGAACGGTTTGTCGATATTACGGGCAACTGGTATCCGGATGCCAAGCCGAACAGTCACCCGGTGTTAGAGCAGCAGGAGTACACATTCAACGGCGTGACCTACAAAGTTGATGGTCATAATGTGGTCCTGGATCACGATGCGCATGAAAAAGAAATCGCCGAGCTTCTCGAGCGAGAAGTCGGCGGTGAGATCTATTTGGTGCCGCGCGTCAATAATCCACAGGGCGTACCTACGCCGGACTACCTGTTCCACGGGCGAGGGTATGACCTGAAAACGCTTAGCGAGAAAGCCGGGCCAAATACAATGTTCCAGCGAGTGAAAAAAGCAAAACGACAATCCAGAAACTTTATAATTGATGTCTCAAATACCAAGCTTGACAGAGAAACGATTGCTCAGCAAATTAGCAAAATATTCTGGTCAGAGAACACTCGATTTGTGGATGAAATTGTTATCATCAATGACGGCCGCATAGTTCAGGTGGCGAAAAGGGCATAAAAAAGGAGCCTACCGCCATCACACCCCATTTAAGGGGATCAGAGAAGACAACGATGTGCTCCAGTTAATTATTATATACCATATTTCCAAACTAAATTCAAGTACTTTTTGTTGATTGCAGGCCTGTGCCTGTGCTCATATTTGCCCTGGCCAGGCGTAATCAAGGCCGACCGCAGCGGAGGCGACCCGCGTACCGAAAGCGTAGCGGAGAGAGGAGAAAACAGTGAAGCGTGAATTTCTGGAAAATCTGAAGATCGGTGACCAGGCACTGAGCAAGGATCTGATCGACACGATCATGGCGGAGAATGGCCGGGATATCGAGTCCGCGAAGAAGCCTTTCGCCGACTACGAGGCGATCAAGGAGCAGCTGAAGACCGCTCAGGATGGCCTGAAGGCGTTCGAGGGCGTGGACGTGAAGGAGCTTCAGGGCAAAATCACGGAGCTGAACACTCAACTGTCCGACAAAGATAAGGAGTGGCAGGGCAAGCTGGACGCTATGGCGTTCGACGCCCGCGTGAAGGATGCCATCACCGCCGCCAAGGGCCGTAATGCGAAGGCCATCACCGCTCTGCTGGACATGGACAAGCTGCGGCAGTCCAAGAATCAGGATGCGGACCTGAAGGCTGAACTGGAGGCGCTGAAGAAGGATAACGCCTATCTGTTCGAGGATGACACTACCCCGCCTCCCTATGCGGGCGGTACGGGCAAGTCCACCCCTCCCGGCAAGTATGACGCTGAGACTGCCAAAATCATGGCAGCCGCCGGACTCGACCCCGACAAGGATTGAGGCAGACAAAGAAAGGAACGTGAAAAATAATGGCTAATGCGATTACGTTGGCTCAGACTTTTGTTCCCATTCTGGACAAAGTCTACAAGAACGCCTCTCTGACCGCTGTGCTGGACGGCAACCCCGAGCTGGTGCGTCAGGGCGCGAACTACAACGAGCTGATTATCCCCAAGATTTCTATGCAGGGACTTGGCGATTACAGCCGCAACGGCGGTTACGTCCACGGCGATGTGACCCTGAACAACGAGACGGTCAAGTGCAACTTCGACCGTGGCCGTATGTTCACCGTGGACAACATGGACAACATGGAGACCGTGGGCATCGCCTTCGGTCAGCTGGGCGGCGAATTCCTCCGCACTAAGGTCGCACCCGAGCTGGATGCCTTCCGTTTCGCCCAGTACGCGGGCACCACGGGCATTTCCAAGGTTGGCACCCCTGCTGCTTTGGCGGATGGTGCTGCCGTCATCGCCGCTCTGCGTGCAGGCGTGAACAAGATGGATGAGGATGAGGTGGACCCCAACAACCGCTACCTGTTCATCACTCCCACCCTGTACGGCATGATTCGGGATTTGGACACTACGAAGTCCAAGGAAGTGCTGGAGAGCTTTACGGGCGTCGTGAAGGTGCCTCAGAGCCGCTTCTACACTGCCATCGACCAGTACGACGGTACTACCTCCGGCGAAGAGGGCGGCGGCTACGTGAAGGATACCACCAACGGCTGCGATATCAACTTCATGATTATCGAAAAGTCCGCTGTTATCCAGTTCGAGAAGCACGTGGCACCCAAAATCATCACCCCCGAGCAGAACCAGAACGCGGATGCCTACAAGTTCGGCTACCGCAACGTGGGCATCGCCGATGTCTACGAGAACAAGGTGGCGGGCATCTACCTGCATCACAAGCCCAAGGGCTAAGGAGGGACGGCAATGCGTGTTGTCGGTCTGATTCTGCCCAGTGAGGAACAGGTCTTTGCCTGCCCTCACTGCGGCAAGAACTACAAGAGCGATGCTGCTCTGGATAAACACATCAAGGACAAGCACCCCGAGGCTGTGGAACAGCCCGGGGAGGCTGACACGGAAGAGTAAGGAGGGGCGCCGCTATGGTGAGCTATGAGGAATATATCACGGTTTATCACGGCGGCGCCATCTCTGCCGACGAATGGGCTGGGCTGGAGGCACGCGCTGCTGACCAGCTCCGGCTCTACCAGCGCCGCTACACGGTCACTGCCCCGGACGACACCGCTGAGACCATGGCAGTCTGTGCGATGGCGGAGGCACTGCACAACATCGACATCGTAGCAAGTGGCGATGCGGTGCAGTCTGTGGCGGTGGGCTCTGTGTCGGTTGGCTATGGCAGTGCTGTGGCGTCTGCTGTGGATGTGTCCGAGCGTGGGCAGGCTAAGGCACTGTACCGTGCCGCGAGCCTGTATCTGGACATCTACAGGGGGTGCGGCTGATGTTGGCTCTCAAGCGGCGCAGCGGCCCAGATTACCGCCTGTGCAGTCAAACCGTGACCGTGTACCATTGGGACGGAGCCACGACCTACACCCGCAAAGTAATCCACAACGCTTTTCTCGATTTTCGAAAAACACAGAATGTGGATAAAACGGGCAGCGCAGAGGCGAACAGCTTTTTGCTGGTTATCCCCGGTGCTGTGGTGCCCGTTGCTGTGGGCGATAAGGTCGTACAGGGAGAGAGACCGGAAATCACCACGCGGGAAGCGTGGGCGGCATTCATCCCGGCGAAGGTCCCCGGTCTGGTGGTCGTGAAGTACGTGGACCCGAAATACTACCACGGCAGCGTGGTACATACGGAGGCGGGCGGATGATTGTCGAGACCAAATTGGACGTAGACATCAAGCCCGTGGAAGCCATCCTCCAAAGCAAGGGGCTGACTATCTCCGGCGATGTCCAGCAATTCCACACCCAGAACGTGCTCCGGCGTATCGTGAAATATATGCCGTACCGCACGGGTGCTACCATCAAAATCATGCAGGCGCAGAGTCCCGTGAAGCTGCCGTACATCAATTTGGCAACTCCATACGCCCGTTACCTGCACGAAGGCAAGGTGATGGTCAACGCCGCCACAGGAAACGGGCCTCCCGTGATTCCTCACGTTGGTCCCCGTTGGCGGCGCGGCACTCAGCTGAAGGCTACAGACCGCCCGCTGAAGTACACCACCACGAAGAACCCGGAAGCGGGCCCTCGATGGGGCGAACGGCTCAAGGCGGCAGAGCATGACGCTATGCTGAACGACCTGAAAGACTATGTGAAATGGAGGGATGGAAAGTGAATACACTGGACACCCTCCGCACATGGCTCCAGACCTACCCCAACTTCTCCGCTCTAGCAAATTTCCAAGTAGACTACACGGACAAGCTCCCCGGCTCCGCTGGTGTGTTCCCGGATGGTCTGGTGGAAATCAAACGGAGCCGGGACATCATGGGCAACGTCACCGTAACCAATCAGTGCAATTTTGGACTGTATTGCGTGTTCGAGAAGGCTCCCGGTGATGACGCTGGAGCCTCCGTCAATGCTGATTGGGTAGCGGATTTCCAGCTGTGGGTACAGGAACAATCTGTGCGAAAGCTGACGCCTGCGTTCGGCGATGACCGGAACAAGGAACGCATCACAGCCCAGAACGGCGTATTGTACGCCGCAGACGGAGAAGGCACCGCCATGTATATGGTGCAGCTCTCTGTCCAATACATCAAGAAATACAGGAAGGGAGATATTGAAAATGCCTGAAGTGACGTTCAACACCGTGGAAGGTCAGACCATCGAGCGCGAGCTGCTCATTGCCTGCCTGAACACGGGCACCTCTGCCACGTCCCCCGTCTGGAGCCCTCTGGGCACTCGCGTGGAAGACTCTTCCATGGAGTATGACTGGAACGATGAAAGCAAGAAGGATATCCGTGGCGTGACCCGGAACAAGATGCAGAAGCCCAAAATCACCCAGAGCTTCGACCCGTCCGAACTGGACAAGGGTGAGCCCGCTCTGGTGAAGATTTGGAATCTGGCTGTGAAGGAGCAGAACGCTGCTGCTCTGGCGGCTCAGGACGTGCTGGTGGTCCATGCCTATGCAGGCACTGCAGGCACTGCCGTGTTTGCAGAGCGCTACTCTGCCTGCATGGTGAAGCCCACCGGACTGGGCGGCAGCACGGAAGTGGATATGCCCTACGAAATTACTTACGGCGGCACTCGCACCACGGGCACCGCTGCCATCGCCTCGGACGGCACTATCACCTTCAAGGCTGACGGCGAAGAGTAAAACGGCGGAAGGAGGCTATATCAATGCAGGAACTGAATTTTGCGACCGGACGCGTCCGTTACAAGGTCAACGGTGACTCGGAAATCGAATTCAACCCGACTGATACGGAGTTCTCCCGCCGGGTGCTGAACATCTTCCGGGACCTCGCAGACAAGCAGGAAGCCTACGCCAAAGCCCTCTCCGCCGATGAGCCGGACATGGTGAAGGCGCTGGATGACCCGGAAGCCGCAAAGCAGGCTGTAGCGCAGGCCGATGCCGTGCTGGATACCGTTGCCCAGATGGACAAGGATATGCGGGCGGCTATCGACGGCGCGTTTCAGTCTCCCGGCACGGCGGACGCTGTGTTCGGCAGCACGTCGCTGTATGCCTATGCGGATGGTTTGCCCCTGTGGGCGAACTTTTTGATGGCAGTCATCGACGAAATGCCCGCAAGCGCAGAAAAGCAGGCAAAGCTGACCGACCCCCGCCTGCGGAAGTACGTGGGCAAGTACAGTGCAAAATATCGGAAGTAAATCGGAGGGCAGCATGGAATACGGTCTACCTACAAAAATGGAAATCGGCGGTGCGGTGTACGACATCCGCACTGACTTCCGGGTAGCGCTGGACATCCATGCTGCCCTCAATGATATGGATTTGGAGCCTGATGTGCGGGCGTATGAGGTCCTGCATATCTTCTACCCGGAGGCTGATGCCATCCCGGAAGAGTACCAGCAGGAAGCTGTGGACAAGTGCCTTGAATTCCTTCAAGGCGGTCGTATGCAGCCTGCGTCGGGGCAGAAAGAGCCCCGGCTGGTTGATTGGGAGCAGGACTATCCGCTCATCGTGGGGCCTGTGAACCGTGTCATGGGGCAGGAAGTGCGGGCACTGGAGTATCTGCACTGGTGGACGTTCCTGAACGCCTATTATGAAATTGGCGATTGCTTCTTTGCTCAAATCGTGTCCTTACGGGACAAATTGAGTAAAGAGAAACAGCTTGACAAGACAGACCGGGAATTTTACAGAAAAAACAGAACGTTAGTCGATATTAAACAGGCGGTCAGCCATGAAGAACAGGAAACCCTGAACGCATGGCTGCACCCGATGAAGGGAGGAACAGACGATGCCGAATGCTGATGGATATATCACCTACAGCACGAAACTGGATAATACGGAGCTGGAGGCAGACCTGAAGCGGTCGAAAAAAAGCATCGCTGACCTCCAGAAAGAAATCGAAAAGACCGCTAATAAACGTCTCCCTCTGGAGGAGAGCGTTCAAGAGCTGGGCGTGAAGCTGGATAAGGCAAAGGCAAAACTCGCGGAACTGGATGCTGGAGCAGGCACTGCAAGACAGTTGGAGGCTGCTCAGGACAAGGTAGACGGGCTCCAGATGCGATTTGATAAGGCCGCTGATAAATTGGAGCGGTCCGATGTCTACGCCGCCACGCTCCAGAAGAATCTGGAGGGTGCCAAAATACAGGCGGCTGGACTGGAGCAGCAGTTGGCAAAGAAGCAGAACCTTCAGCCGCTGAACGATGCCGTGGATGGCGTCGAGAAGAAGCTGATGAAGTTCGGGAAACGCATGACCACCATGTTCCGTAAGGTGTTCATGTTCTCCATGCTGTTGGCGGCGTTCCGTTCTGTGCGGTCGTGGTTCGGGCAAATCATCAAAACCAATGATGAGGCAGTGGCTGCCATCGCACGGCTGAAGGGCGCTCTGCTGACCATGGCGCAGCCCATCGTAGAGGTGGCAGTCCCGGCATTCATCAAGCTGGTGAATGTGCTCACTATGGTCGTGCAGGTGTTGGCAAACGCCACCAGCCTGCTGTTCGGCAAGCGCCTACAGGACAGCGCAGCCAACGCAAAGGCGCTTGATAAGGAGCGCAAGGCTATCTCCGGTGTTGGCTCTGCCGCAAAGAAGGCAACGGGCTTCCTTGCTTCCTTCGATGAAGTAAATCAGGTGCAGGATGATTCCCCTACCAACAGCGGAGCGTCTTCTTCCGGTATTGACGCAGATTTCGACAGCTTTGACCCGAGTAATATTCAAAGCAATCTCGACAAGCTCACAGCGATTCTGGGCGGGGCTCTCTTTGCTGTCGGTGCCATTCTAGCGTTCAGCGGCGTGAACGTCCCTCTGGGCATTACTCTTATGGCGCTGGGCGCCGCCATCTTCTACAAAGAGGCGGCGCAGAATTGGGACAAACTCCCGCAGCAGGTACGAGAAGCCATCTCCGGCGTGCTCACGCTAGTGGGCATCGTAGCCCTTACTGTGGGCCTGTGCCTCGCACTGTCAGGCGTAAATATCTCTCTGGGTCTCGGATTGGTAGCCATCGGAGCCGCCTCCATCGTTGCCGCCGCTGCCCTGAATTGGGATGAGCTGGGCAATACGATGGTGCAGAAATTGGCACAAATCGGAGTATTTATCGGACCTTGCATTGCCGTTGTAGGCGTGTTCCTGCTGATTACCGGCCATTTCCCGCTAGGCGTTGCGATGATTATTGCAGGTGCCGCCATTTTCGGTGTATCCGAAGCCGTCCTGAATTGGGACGCACTGGGCAACACGGTCACGGAGAAGCTGGGCAACATCGCCATCATCGTAGGCGGGCTGTTGGCCGTCGTGGGCGTGATTCTTATGCTCACGGGCATCGGCTTCGGCATTGGTTTGGCGATGGTCATTGCGGGTTGTGCGCTGTTTGTCGGTGGCTCCATCGCCGCCCAGTGGGATAGCGTGCCCAATACCGTCAGCGCAAAGCTGGGTCTCGTTCTGAAGGTTGTGGGCGGCTTTTTGGCCGTGCTGGGCATTGTCCTGATGTTGACTGGTATTGCATTCCCGCTGGGGCTGGGCCTGCTGATTGCAGGTGCGGGTCTGTTGGGCGCATCTGCCGTGGCGGCCAACTGGAATTTCATCTCTGACAAGGTGAAATCCTGCTGGACAGCCGTGAAGCAATACTACAACAGCAATATCAAGCAGTACCTGTCCTTCAACTACTGGAAGAATAAGGCTGGAGACATCATCAACGGCCTTGTGAGCGGTATCAAGAATGGGCTGGGCTCCATCAAGAACGCCATCACGGGCACGGTCAGCAGCGCATGGGGCAGCGTCAAATCTGTATTTACGGGACGTGCTGCCGCGCGGTCTGTACAGGCCACTCCTGCACGGGTCTACCCGGAAGACGTCCCGGCACTCGCAAAGGGCGCAGTCATCCCGGCAAACCGTAAATTCATGGCAGTGCTGGGCGACCAGACCAACGGCAACAATCTGGAAGCGCCGGAGAGTCTCATCCGCAAAATCGTGCGAGAGGAATCCGGCGGCGCTGACAGTCAGACCGTGGCGCTGCTGCAAGCCATCCTGGATGCGGTTCGCGACGGCAGCGTCATCATGGTAGATAGGAGAGTGCTCGGCAAGATCGTCAAGAAGGAGCTATCAAACTCCGCCAGAGCCTCAGGCGCTGAAATTATCCCGACGTAAGGAGATCGTGAGATGGCTTACAAAGCAGTATTCAAAATCGACGGCGTGGATTTCACGCATCTCCTTCCGGAAAGCGCCATCGGATGGTGCAGGAACGACATTGACACGCAAAAGACCGCAAGATCCACTCTTGATGCGAAAATGCACAGAAAGCGGCTGGCCGTGAAGCGAAAGCTGTCTGTAAAGTGCATGAGGATGAATACGGAGACCATGATCGCGTTGAATACCGCTCTGCTTCCGGAGACAGTGCAGATAACTTTTCTGGACGCGATCGAGGGCGTTGTTACAAAGACCTTTTATGGTTCTACCGTTGAAGCCACGACCCAGACCACAGAGGGCGATGAGACCTACTGGGAAAATACATCTTTTAAGCTGATCGAGGTGTGATATGCGGAGTACCAGCGCCCTGTACAAATCCATACTGGCCGATTCCAAACACGTAAAGCAGGTCAAGGTATCGGCCGACGAAGCAGAGTTTCTGGACGGAGATATCTGCGGCCTATCAGTCCATGGAGTACTGTACGACGGAAACGGGCCGGCAATCGGATGCGCGGTATGCCGTGAGATCGACCTGTCCATTCTGAGTGATGGATCCAGTATCCCCCGCATGGCGGAGATCTGCGTGTCGGTCAGGCTGGCATTGCTGGACGGGGACGGCGCTGTGGAATCCGTGTCTGAGTGGCTGCCGAAAGGAACCTTCTACATCGATACGCGGGAACTGGATGCCAGTGGGGAAGTCCTGACTATCCACGGCTATGACTCTATGCTGAAGGGCGAGCAGCCTTACTTCGAAGGCAAGATCACCGGGACATGGCCAAAGGCGGAAACCGAGGTCATGTCTGAAGTATGTAGAAGACTCGGCGTAATGCTGGACAGTCGGACGGAACTGGATGACAGTAGGATGATCCCGGCGCCGGTTGGCCTGACTGTTCGCGAGGTCGCGGCAGGTATCGCGGCCAGCCATGCGGCAAACTGCACGATCACTGACGAAAACATGTTGGCTTTGGTTCCCATGGTTCCAAAGGATTCCGGCATTGATCTGAAGCAGGACATGCTGGATTTCACCAGTGCGCCGAAGATGGCGTCAATCAGCAAAGTTATCCTGCTGGTGGACGACGAGAACTTCTACGAAGCCGGAGATGATACAGGGAGAACTATCGAGGCCAACTGCCCATGGGCGAGCATCGATATGACCGCTGCGGTCTTTAATGCCCTGAACGGTTATGAGTATCAGCCATACACAGCCACGGGAGCCGCCTTAGACCCTGCCATGGAGTTAGGAGACGGCATAACGGTGAACGGCCTTTACAGCGTCCTGTCGTCTATCGACACAGAATTTGACGCTGTGTGCGCAGCGGACGTCTCCGCACCGGGGGATGAGGAACTCGACCACGAGTATCCGTATAAGTCCAGCACCGCGCGGAAGTTTGACAGAAAGCTGGCCAACACCAAAGCCGAGATCAAGATGACCACGGACAGCATCCAGAGCACCGTGGAGGCTCTGGACGGCAGCGTCTCCCAGATTGCCCAGACAGTCAGCGGCATCACTCTCAGCGTGTCCGCACCCATCGAGAGCGGCGGGCAGAGCTATGTGGAGATATCACTCACCGTTAACGGCGTGACCCAGACTGGCTACGTCCGCATCAACGGTAACGTGGACATCTCCGGCCAGCTATCCGCTGCGGCCCTGTACGCCGCCATGGGCGACGTGGCGGACCTGACGGTGGACAAGCTCTCCACCTCCCGGCGCATCGTAAAGTACCTCGCCGGGGACCAGTCAGACGACAACTACGTCCGCATCCAGGACCAGTCTATTGAGTTCGTTGCCGGCGTCTACGCCGGCGGCACGGAGCAGGCCCGCAGCCCCAACGGCGGCCTGCTGTACTGGGACGCGGATCCGGACAGCGCCACCATCGGCTCAGACGGCTATCCCTACAAGGACGGCGCCCGGATATACACCACCACCGAGGAGACGGAGTGGCCGGTGATGGTCTACAAGTACACCGAGCTGGTTAAGCGCAGCATTGCCTTTGAGAAGCAGGCCAACCAGTATGCTCCGGTGGACGTGTTCGGCGCAGGCAACGCGCAGGGGCGCAACTGGGGACAGCTCCTAAAGACGCTGGATGGCCTGGAACTGGTCTATCTGCCAAACACAGGCGGCGAGATCGGAATCAAGATGGGAAATGACGGCTATACTGACATCTTCGGACTACGCAAGACAACCCGAATCAATTTCACAGAGTTTGACAACGGTAATTTTTATGAGACCGTTTCTGGCGGGCTGCGAATCGACTACACCGTCAAATTTGACGAATCCAAGCGCCCGGTCAGCATCACGGATGACTCCGGCAACACGATGGAAATTTACTGGTAGGAGGCCCTAATGAACTACGACAAAAACAGCTTTCTGGCCGGTATCACCGTAGGCCGTCAGCTCAAGGGATGGGCCAGCGTCGGCACACAGTTGCGCGGCTATACGCCTATCGTTCGCAATGACAAGGGTGTCTACGACTATTTTTATCTCGACTACCTCTATGATGTTGATTCATCTCTGACCTTTGGCCGCTTTGTCTCTGCTACGGTGATATATGGCAGCGACTCCGGCGTTATTCTGCCGGACAACATCGAGCGGGTGGACGCGCATACCATCAAGGTATACGCCGGAATCAGCAGCGAGCGCCGAATCCGTGTCTTTGGCTCCGCCGACATGGGTGTCAACTTCTCCGACGGCGCCACGGTTCCCAGCTACGGTGTCGGATTCTACGTGGACGATGTGGTTCCCTATGAGCTGCCCTATATGGGCGACTCCTTCCAGTGGTCGCTGCCTAATGTGGGTATTGGTGAAACACTTGGCATTGGCCTCATTCCGTTCCACGCCATGGACGTCATGTCGGACGCAGGGTCGGTTTCCATCGCTCAGTACAAGTATGCTGAGTCGTTTGATATTTCTTACACGTAAGGAGGATGGCATATGCAGGAGCGCACACGCATCCGCTCCATCCCGGCACAGTTTGAGGGGCGGTGCTGCATCCAGTACACAGATCCGCTGACAGGAAGGGTGCTGGAGGAAATCAAGGGGAAAAACCACGTATTTGAGACTCAGCTTAGTGGTCTCGCCGCGCTGAATACCACAGCGCTAAAGGCTGACCTGCTGCTGACTACCGGAGGTTATTTGCCTACGGACAGCGACATCCCATTCATTCCCGGGCAGCCCATCGGCTATGGGCGGGTAGACACCTCCGGCGAGGGCCTGTACCGGGGTGCTTACCGAGCGGCGGACAGCTATTACAACAAAAAGACCCTCAGCAAGATAACTAATAAGTACGTCTACGATTTCCTTCAGACGCAGGCTTTGGGCGGGCCGGTGAATTGGGTCGGATTGACTGCCCACATGGGGCAAGGCGCCGGAACGTCCGCTCTGCAAGTGCCAAATTTATACAAAGCTTATAGCAGCTATCCCAGAATTATGGATTGTGAGAGCGGTGAGCTTATCAGCATCTTATCTTATAGCTCTGGATCAAATATCTGTTCAATCCGCGCATGTATCGACAATCCGCTGGTCAGCAGCGCTCGGAGAGATGTAGATCTCAGTAGGTTTGTCGGAACATACTACGTAATTTACGCTGCTTGCATTGCAATCAATTTGGGAAGTTCTGATTTCTACGTATCCATCTATGCACGAAAAACATCCAGCGTGAACAAATATGACTGGTATGTATTTCAATTTGATTCCGACTTTTCAGAATTAAAAGCTTCATGGACGATTCCGAGCAGTTCTGTTACCGGGAGCAATTATTTCAGCGGTGCTGGCGTCGTTCGGGATGGGAAGATTCACTTCTTCAAGACAGTTGACTCATCGAATAATAAGTATCTCGATTATGCGGATCAGATTCTTGATCTGAATGCGCTTACAGCGGTGTCAACAGCAAGTAAATTCTGGGATGGTCAGGTCTCTTACAATATCATTTTCATAAACAGCTCGCTACTCCTGAAATATAAATCGTCTGCATGGTATTCAATTGCCGTTAATTACAATGATAACGGTGTATTTGCTACGTATTTCAATGCGAATTGTTTTCTTAAGACTGGGCTGTTTTTCGGTTCGGAAGGCATCATGCTGTGTATACCGCCTTGCATTGCAAGTAGAGACCAAGATTATTCTTTCATTTTACGTAGCCGAATACCGTCGCTCAATGGGCAGTGGGGACTGAGGTATTACACCAACACATCTGTTAGTGTCCCCTTCGCTTACACACGTTATCAGGTTCCCTCCGACGCACCAGTGCGGCCGGAGGGCAGCGGGATGACTGTGACCTATGAGCTGGATATTTCGATATGATTCTGTATGCTCTTAACCTATTCGATCTCGCCTGCACCCTGTACGTCCTGTCTATGGGCGCTGTGGAGATGAACCCCATGATGTCGTCTGTACCGGTGATGGTAGTGTACAAGCTGGCCGTTGTGGGCCTGCTACTGGCCTGGCTGTCCCGGCGGCGGGAAAAATTGGCCCGCGCCGGCCTGCGACTTTGCACGGCGGTGTATGCGGCTCTAGCGCTCTATCATCTCATATGCCTGTTTTGGATTGGAGGTATCACATGGCTACGATAACCGCAAACCCTGGCGCTGTGCTGTCACTGGGCCGGGAGGGGGAGAACCTGGCCCGGCAGATCGTATTTGATATTGCCCAGTGGCAGACGGAGTATGGCCCCGGCACCGTCAGCCTGATCGCCCAGCGGCCCGGAGACCCCGCGCCGTACCCCTGCGCCATCACTGTGGACGGCCCGACCGTCATCTGGCCCATCACGTCGGCGGACACAGCGGTGGCCACGAAAACGCCCGGCGTATATGCCCATTGTGAACTACAGTACCGGGTGGACGATGTGCTGGTCAAGTCGGAGACCTGGCGCACCTTTGTGGCGGACGCCCTGGGCGAGCCGTCGCCGGAGCCGCCGGAACCCTGGCAGGGGTGGGTGGATGAGGTGCTGGAAGCGGCGGCCCAAGTCCAGAGTGCGGTTGTCAGCCCGCCCAAGATCGGGGACAACGGCAACTGGTGGGTGTGGGATGCAGATGCCGGGGAGTATGCGGACACCGGCGCCAAAGCCTCTGGCGATGATATCGTGTATGTTAATCTGGATGACTATGGAATGGATGTAGATGGCACGGGTGTTAATGTGCCGAGCGACTTTGTCGCGCTGATGGCGGACGCCCTAAACAACAAAAAACTGGTATACGCCAGCATTACTTTGCTGGGCACGGCGGCCACACTGTTGTTGGATGTCCAGATGGAGGCCGCGAACGACGAGATTGGGCAGTATCTGCGCTTCAGCGGGGTCGGTGCGGCGATGCTTGATGGCGACGTTGTCACGGCATCGGGGATACTTATAGTTTTACCGCATGTGTCTATGGCCGCATTTAAGGCAACGCCAATCGTCGGGGAACAAGGCCCGCAGGGGCCGCAAGGTCCACAGGGCGAGCCCGGTCCTCCGGGAGAAGACGGGGTAAGCGGAGGAGACGGCATATCTCCGACCATTAAGGTCAGCCGGGGAACAAATAAGACGATCCTCACCATAACGGATGCCAACGGCACTACGGAGGCGGAGATCCCGGACGGACAAACCGGGCCAGCCGGAGCCGACGGCAAAGACGGTGCTCCCGGCAAGGACAACCTGCCCAACGTGGAGACGCTGGCCGGGACAGAGCAGTCGCTGGAGCTGGCCCACAACGTGGAGTACCGCTGCGTCGACGCGCTGACCAGCCTGACTGTTACCGGCTTTGGCGCTCCCCCGGCGGGCAAGGCGGCGCTGTACAGCATCCAGTTTACCGCCGGTGAGGGCATTGCCGTGACGGTGCCCGGGACGGTCATCTGGGCGATGGCGGAGCCGGTGTTTACGGCGGGCTGCACCTACTGGCTCACGATGACGGAGCTGGGCGACAAGTACCTTGCCGTCTGGGTGGAGGTAGCCAATGGATAGAGTGGCATTTAACGCTATGGTGGCCCAGTATGCCACGCCGGAAGTGAGCGGAGACGGACGGGTGAGCTGGGACGGCGGCGTGCGGTGCGTGATACCCTCCGTCAAGCTATACGGTGTGGCAGTGCAGGACGGCACGCCCACGCCAGACGCGCCGGTTATGCTGGTATGCAACAATGGGGTGTTCCGTGCCACCAACGCAGACGGCACTTTTGACGGCGGACAGGCCGCGGCCCCGGAGCTGTACGCTATCCCTGGCACGAAGTACTGGGACGAGTGGAACCCACAGACGGGGCGGGGAATTAGGCGGGTCAAAAAGTTAATTCTGGATGGGACGGAGCCGTGGGAATTTACTGACGTTAGGGGGCGAAGGTACGTAATCTATCTGCCTAGTATGGGTTTACCTGTGGCAAACAGTGTATGCGGTCTATGCACACATTTCAATAGACGTGCAGGTAACGATCAGCCGTGGGGGTATTACTACGCATCCTATTTTGTGGTCATCACTGATAATGGGAGTTGTTTTGCGGATTTGGAATCATTCAAAAGCTGGCTGAAAGAACAATGTGATGCAGGGACACCTGTGACGATACTGTACGCCATTCTGGATGAGAGCAATTATACCAGTATCCTTTCTACACCCGCCCGCCTGACGATGCCGAGCGGCCCCGGGCAGATCATCCAGACCGGCGGCGACGTTACAGATTGTCCAATCACGGCCCGATACGTGACACACAGCTAAGGAGGTACATATGAGATACGGCACATTGGTGGACGGCCAGATCGTCCGGGTATGGACGGAGACGGAGCAGGAGCCTGTACCCGTCCCACGTGAGTTGACCCCGGCGGAACAGCGGGAGCTGGCCTATGATACGGAGCCGGTCATCGAGTGGGGCGGTGAGATGCTCACCGTCACCGACGCGGCGCAGGTCTGGACCTACTACGCCGCTGAGGGGAGGACCGACAAGATGGAACAGTTGACCGCGCTCATCGCAGCGGCGAAAGCGGACATCCGGGCAAAGTGGCCGGACGGGGAGGTGGTTACCGGTGAATGAGATCATTATGGCGCTCATCACCGGCGGCGTGACGCTGCTGGGAGTGCTCATCAGCAACGGCAAAGCTCAGGCCGTGACGGACACGAAGCTGGAGGAGCTGACCCGGGAGGTTCGGGAGCACAATAACTTCGCCAAGCGGGTCCCGGTTCTGGAGGAGCAGATCAAGGTGGCCAACCACCGCATTCAGGATCTGGAGGACGCGGCGAAATGAAGACGTCTAATCTGGTGCTGGCGTTGCTGGGCGTGTTCCTCCTGGCATTCATCGTCTGCATGACCGTCATCTTCTGCGTCAAGGGCAGCGTCCCGGACACTCTCATCCAGTGCGTCATGGGCGCCGGCGGCGTGGAGGCCGCGGCCTTGGCGTGGATCAAGGCAACCAAAGTCCGATCCGGCGCGGAAAATTCGCCGGAAGAAAGTGAGAATAATCATGAGCTATAACATCACCCCTGTTATTCAGGCTGTAATTGCACTCTGCGCGGCCCTCGTCACTGCCGTTGTGATTCCATGGATTCGCCAGAAAATCGGCGCACAGGACACGGAGGACCTGATTGCGTGGGTCCGCATCGCCGTTGCGGCGGCGGAGCAGCTGTACACAAGCGCCCAGGGCGCGGAGAAAAAGCAGTATGTGCTGGAGTTCCTCCGGGACAAGGGCATGGTGGTGGATGAGACGGAGGTCAACAGCACCGTCGAGGCCGCTGTGCTGGAGCTGCACAACACTCTGTACGGCACGGAGAAGGTGGGCGTATGATGACGGCGGCGTTACAGCCCCGGACCCGTGAGGCGGTGCTGGCCATCGCAGCGTGGCAGATCGGCGTGCTTGAGAACCCCGCCAAGTCCAACCGGCAGAAGTACGGTCTGGCAGCCGGACAGAACGGAGTGGCGTGGTGCATGTGGTTCGTGTGGTGGGTGTTCCGGGAGGCTGGCTTCAATCTCTATAAAACCGCCAGTTGCACGGCGTTTGTGAACCGATACAAAGCCTTTGCCCCCAGCCAGCTCGTGACCAAGGACTACAAGCCGGGGGACATCGTGTTCTTCGATTTCAGCGGGAAGCGAAAGAAAACGGAGCACGTCGGCATTGTGGTGGGTGTTGTTGGCGGCACGATCCTCACGATTGAGGGCAATACCGGCGCTGGAAACGACGCCAACGGCGGCGCAGTGATGAAGCGGCGCCGGGATGTTTCTCTCATCACCTGCGGCATTCGGCCCGGTTATCCGGATCCGGCCTAAAACCAAAACGAGAACTGCCCTGCAGCACTGCGCTGCGGGGCGGTTATTTTGCTCGGAACATGTAAACAACCGTGTAAACAATAGAATCA
>ERZ1034701.328-NODE-328-length-20423-cov-7.270817_pt1 | contig 20423 bp, 21 predicted proteins | sample MGYA00520651_ERZ1034701 | MGnify/ENA primary metagenome ERZ1034701 (study PRJEB33766, sample SAMN09781713) | gut metagenome | biome: gut microbiome | host: Homo sapiens | place: Madagascar | study: EMG produced TPA metagenomics assembly of the PRJNA485056 data set...
AGAGCATCTGCCTTACAAGCAGAGGGTCGGCGGTTCGAATCCGTCAACGCCCACAAATGAAGGTCTTGCAACATAAAAGTTGCAAGACTTTTTTTCTTTTTAAGCTAATTTATCATTATTTGTTCGGCTTTTTCATTGATTTTTTTTACCTTTGCACCCTATAAATAATACGTATTGGTTATGAATTTAGATTTACTGACAGCAATTTCCCCTATAGATGGACGTTACAGGGGAAAGACAGAGCCACTCGCAAACTATTTTTCCGAGTATGCGCTCATACGATATCGTGTTCGTGTAGAGATTGAGTATTTTATCACTTTGTGTGAGTTGCCTTTGCCGCAGCTTGCTTCTTTCGATTCTGCTTTGTTTGCTCGTTTGCGTGAGATATATCAGAACTTTGATGAGAATGATGCGCAGCGTGTCAAGGATATCGAGAAGGTTACCAACCACGATGTCAAGGCTGTAGAGTATTTTATCAAGGAAGAGTTTGATAAGATTGGCGGATTGGATGCTTACAAGGAGTTTATCCATTTCGGTTTGACCTCTCAGGACATCAACAATACCAGTGTGCCTCTTTCTGTGAAGGAAGCACTTCAGGATGTTTTCTATCCACAGGTAGAGGAGTTGATAGCTCAGTTGCAGACCTATGCCGATGAGTGGAAGGATGTACCAATGCTTGCCAAGACTCATGGTCAGCCAGCCTCTCCAACCCGTTTGGGCAAGGAGATTATGGTGTATGTCTATCGTCTTACCGAGCAGCTCAACAGTTTGAAGGCATGCAAGGTGACTGCCAAGTTTGGTGGTGCTACCGGCAATTACAATGCTCACCATGTGGCTTATCCTCAGTACGATTGGCGTGCTTTCGGCAATAAGTTTGTCAGCGAGAAGCTGGGCTTGGAGCGTGAGCAGTACACCACACAGATCAGCAATTACGACTATTTGGGTGCCATTTTCGATGCCGTTCGTCGTATCAACACCATTATTATCGACCTCGACCGCGACTTCTGGATGTATATCTCTATGGATTACTTCAAGCAGAAGATCAAGGCTGGCGAGGTAGGCTCAAGTGCCATGCCTCACAAGGTGAATCCTATAGACTATGAGAACAGCGAGGGCAACCTGGGCATAGCCAATGCCATACTCCAGTTCCTGGCACAGAAACTTCCTGTAAGCCGTCTGCAGCGCGACCTCACCGACAGTACCGTATTGCGTAACATCGGTGTACCTTTCGGTCATAGTGTGATTGCCATTCAGAGCACTTTGAAGGGACTTCGCAAGCTCATTCTTCATGAAGAGAAGTTGCAGGAAGACCTCGACAACACCTGGGCAGTAGTGGCAGAAGCCATTCAGACCATCTTGCGTCGCGAGGCTTACCCACATCCTTATGAGGCATTGAAGGCGCTTACCCGCACCAACAAGCACATGACCGAGGAGACCATTCATGAGTTCATCCAGGGCTTGAATGTGAGCGACAGTGTGAAGGCAGAACTGATGGCTATCACCCCCAGCAACTATACAGGAATCTAACAGATATTAATCTTCAATTCCCAATTGCTACCTATCGAAGTATTTATCATATACCGTATATATATAAAGAACTAAAAGAATTATTTTTAAAAAAGTTATTAACCCAGCCGTGAGGCTTTTAAGAAAGAAAAAGGAAAATGGATTCAGAATTTGACAACAAACCTCAGAGCGAATCGACTGCGAATGAAGGTGCCCGTGAGGGTTATACCCCAGCAGGCGGTTATCAGAAAAATTATCGCAGTAACGGACGCCCACAGCGTCCTCGTATCAACTCGCAGCGTGCTTACAGCAGCGATCGCAGCAATGAAGGTGGATTCCGCCCAGAAGGTTTCGGAATGGCTCTTCAGCAGAACAATGGTGAACATCGCCAAGGTGGTTATCAGCAGCGTGGTGGTTATCAGCCTCGTCAGCAGGGCGGTTATGGTCGTCCTCAGGGTGGTGGCTACAACAACAACCGTGGCGGATATCAGAATCGTCCACAGGGTGGTTATCGTCCTCGTTTCAACAACAATGATGAAGAGGGTGGCTATCAGCCTCGTCAGCAGGGCGGTTATGGTCGTCCACAGAGTGGTGGCTACAACAACAACCGTGGCGGTTATCAGTCTCGTCAGCAGGGCGGTTATGGTCGTCCACAGGGCGGTGGCTACAACAACAACCGTGGCGGATATGGTCGTCCACAAGGCGGTGGCTACCATAACCGTGGCGGTTATGGTCGTCCACAGGGCGGTGGCTACAACAACCGTGGTGGATATGGTCGTCCACACACACCAGGCTACGATCCCAATGCAAAATATAATCTCAAGAAGCGTATTGAATATAAGGAGGAGAACATCGATCCTAACGAGCCATTGCGCTTGAACAAGTTCCTCGCCAATGCCGGTATCTGCTCACGCCGTGAGGCTGATGAGTTTATTCAGGCAGGTGTGGTTACTGTCAACGGTGAGGTAGTAACCGAGTTGGGAACCAAGATCCTGCGTACCGACGAAGTGAAGTTCCACGATGCTCCTGTCAGCTTGGAGAAGAAGGTTTACGTGCTTCTCAACAAGCCAAAGGACTATGTGACAACAAGCGACGATCCTCAGCAGCGCAAGACAGTGATGGACCTCGTGAAGGATGTTTGTCCAGAGCGTATTTATCCAGTAGGCCGTCTTGACCGCAACACCACAGGTGTGCTTCTTTTGACCAACGATGGCGACCTGGCCAGCAAGCTTACTCATCCTAAGTTCTTGAAGAAGAAGGTTTATCACGTACATCTCGACCGCAACGTGACAGCTCACGACCTGCAGCAGATTCGTGACGGTATCACTCTTGAGGATGGCGAGATCAAGGCAGACGCAGTAGAGTATGCTGATGACAACGACAAGGCACAGGTAGGTATCGAGATTCATAGTGGCAAGAACCGTATCGTTCGTCGTATTTTCGAGAGCCTTGGCTATCGTGTCACCAAGCTCGACCGTGTACAGTTTGCCGGTCTGACTAAGAAAAACCTCCGTCGTGGCGACTGGCGCTTCCTGACAGAGAAGGAAGTTGACATGCTCCGCATGGGTGCTTTTGAATAAGAAACAATAATATGAAGTTAAGGAGTTGAGGAGTTGACTCCTTAGCTCCTTAACTTCTTTAACTCCTTGAAGCATAATATTAACAATGGAAACAGTAAAAAGAACTAAGGTTGTAGACTTGCTCAAGAGCACAGCCTATGGCTCAATCGTGAATGTAAAGGGATGGGTGCGTACCCATCGTAGTAGCAAAGCAGTCGATTTTATCGCTCTTAACGATGGTTCTACTATTAATAATATTCAGATAGTAGTCGACCCATCCAAGGTCGATGAGAATCAGCTCCGTCAGATTACCACTGGCGCCTGCATCAGTGCAGTAGGTACTTTGGTTGAAAGTCAGGGTGCCGGACAGAGTGTTGAAATCCAGTGCGAAAGCATTGAAATTTACGGTCTCTGCGGAAGCGATTATCCTATGCAGAAGAAGGGTCAGAGCTTTGAGTACATGCGTCAGTATGCTCACCTGCGTCTCCGTACCAACACCTTTGGTGCCGTGATGCGTATTCGTCATAACATGGCGATGGCTATCCATACCTACTTCCACGAGCATGGCTACTTCTACTTCAATACACCTCTCATCACAGCCAGCGACTGCGAGGGTGCAGGTCAGATGTTCCAGGTAACTACCAAGAACCTCTACAACCTGAAGAAGACAGAGGATGGCAAGATAGACTACTCTGATGATTTCTTCGGCAAGCAGACTTCATTGACCGTTTCAGGTCAGTTGGAGGGCGAGTTGGGTGCCACAGCCCTTGGTGCTATTTATACATTCGGTCCAACTTTCCGTGCAGAGAACAGTAATACTCCCCGCCACCTGGCAGAGTTCTGGATGGTAGAGCCTGAGGTGGCATTCCTGGACATGGCTGGTTTGATGGAACTGGAGGAAGATTTCATCAAGTACTGCATCCGCTGGGCACTCGACAACTGCAAGGACGATCTTGCATTCCTGAACAAGATGATCGACAAGGGTCTGATTGCCCGATTGGAAAGTGTGCTGAACTCCGAATTCGTTCATTTGCCCTATACTGAAGGTATCCGCATCTTGCAGGAGGCTATTGCCAATGGCAAGAAGTTTGAGTTCCCATGTGAGTGGGGCGACGACTTGGCTTCAGAGCACGAGCGTTTCTTGGTAGAGGAGCACTTCAAGAAGCCTGTCATCATGACCAACTATCCTAAGGCCATCAAGGCTTTCTATATGAAGATAGACGAGGAGGAGAGTGGCTTCGGTGGCAAGAGCGGCCAGACCGTTCAGGGTACCGATGTGCTTTTCCCACAGATAGGCGAGATCATCGGTGGTTCTGTCCGTGAGGAGAGCTATGACAAGCTGATGGGCGAGATCAAGGACCGCAACATCCCAATGAAGGATATGGAGTGGTATCTCGACACCCGTAAGTATGGTTCATGTCCTCATGCTGGTTTCGGTCTCGGTTTCGAGCGCCTGATTCTCTTTGTTACAGGTATGCAGAACATCCGTGACGTGATTCCTTTCCCACGTACTCCTAAGAACGCAGAGTTCTAAGTGATTGAACTTTAGAAACTTGAATAATATATAAAATGCCCTTCCTTTGTTTTATACTTCGGGGGGGCATTTAATTCATAACACCAATCTGATGACAATAAGACCTGTATTTATTTATCTGTGTTTTCTGAGCGTATTGTCTGCTGCGGCTCAAGGCGTGGACGACAATGTGCATATAGTAAACTGTGTGGATCGGTATAAGTTTAAGGTGAATTCCGATGGTATTCCTGTCATCTCGAATACGACGGATTTGGAATATGGCGTGACAAAATATGCAGCACTTGTTCAGCCGAATGTCTACTATGGAGATTTTATCCGTTTGGACAAAGCTTCCTCCAAGGGCACGGCACAATATAAGTCAGCTACACCTGATAATATCTTCTTTGATGACACCAAGGTCTGTTATTTCAATTATCGGATACCCAAGGTGGGTAAGACTTTGAAGGCCTCTTTTGCACGAACCTTTACCGATGCTGTTTATTTCACAAGAATCTCTTTTCCCGAAGACTACTATGTAGAGAACAAAACCGTCCAGGTGGTTATACCGAAGGCTTTATCTCAATATCATCTCAAGGAGTGTAATCTTCCTGCCGATGTGGTCAAGACAGCTGTGGCCGATGAGGCTGGCGACTCCGTGTTTACCTATGTCATGCACGGCTTGTCTGTGCCAGTTTCCGAGGAGGGAGCTCCAGCCTGGGGCTATACTGTTCCTCATTTGCTCGTAATAGGTTCGTTCAAGGATGAACAGGATATGTTCGCTTGGTCTAAGAAAATGGCAGATGTCGACTGTACGATTCCCAACCAAGCGGAAATCCTTGCAGAGATAGCCCAAGGAGCAAAGAGTGACAAGGAGAAAATTGCCAACACCTTTGCCTGGGTGCAAAGCCACATACGCTATTTGGCATACGAGGCCGGCGTTTCTGCCCATCAGCCAGCCACTCCTGCCGAAACGATCCGTAAGCGATATGGTGACTGTAAGGCCATGTCGCTCTTGCTCAAAACCTTGTTGAAGGCTCAGGGTTTTGATGCGCGACAGACAGATATCGGAACAGATGACATTCCTTATACATCGCATGAAGTACCCACCATTTCCTCTGTCAATCATGCTATATGCACGGTGTTCTATCAGGGTAAGCCCTATTATCTTGATGCCACCAATTCTTACATACCCTTAGGGTATATTCCTACAAATATTCAGGGCCGACAGGCTTTGGTGGAAGAAGGAGAAGGATGCCGGGTCTATACGTTGCCCACATTGTCTCAGGACGCTTGTTCCTCATCTGTGGAATACGATTGTGCACTTTCAGTAGAGAAGGATGGCAATTATGCCATGAAGGGCACTCTGAATTCTTCTTGGAAAGGAGATATGAAAGCCATGGTCTTGTCGGCATACGACGCAGCTGCGCAAGATGACAGACAGCAATTCCTGTCTCGTTTGTTGGGAATGGACGGCAACAAGGACGAAATGAGGGATGTGGTGCTCAAAGGTAGTAGGCCCCAAGACGAACAGCTCGTCATCTCTTCCTCTTTTTATAAAGGAAACGTGGGAGTGTCGGCAGACCAATACCTCTATGTGGATATGAATCAGGACAAAGATGTGTTGTTGGAGAAAGTAGATACTGCCAAGCGGTTTTCTGACTATATGATAGGTATGAAACTGAAGAATGTGCGCAAGGTCAGTCTCTCTGTACCAAAAGGTATGCGTGTGCAGGAACTCCCTGCTCCTTTTGCGTCGCATACCCATTGGGCAGACTTGTCTTGTACGTTTTCCAAACAAGGCAATCGTGTCGTCATGAAAAAGGAGTATGTCATCAAGAACAGGCGAGTAGCCTTGAAGGATATTCCGGCATGGAACAAAATGGTTTCCGAATGGAATGATGCCTGCAATCAGCAAGTAGTTATATTAACAAAATAAGTAATTGATATTTTAAAAGGTTGAGATTATGAAGAATGTAAGAATGGCGGGAGTTGCTTTCTTCTTATTGATGATGCAACTCGTATGTTTGCCTGTTAAGGCTGACGACAAGGCTGATTACCTCAAGTTGGCTCAGAAAGTGCGTCAAGAAGTGTGGGACAATACTCCTGCTGACTTCAAGAAACGCACAGTGCCAGCGAAGTACAAGAACGAATCGGCTGTTATCCTCTCTTATTACCGGGAGTTGAGTACCGATTATTACCGTAAGGCAACAACGGAATTGTTTGTTAACCTCCGTCTGACACGTCAGATAGACTGCGAAGACATGGAGCGTATGCTGATACAACTCAACGACAAGAAAGCCTTGAAGGATTATTCTGAGTTTTCTTTCCGCACGAAATCAAAAAAGTGGGTAGGGGCATATCACAATAAGACCAATACCGTCCTGGGTATTCGTGTGCTCAAGAAAGATGGCAAGGTGCAAGTGGTCGACTTCGATGACTATGTGGATGTCAAGGAAGGTAAGAAAGGCAAGGACTTGAGCCAGAAGATTGCCGTGCCAGGATTGGAGGTCGGCGACTGTATTGACGTATTTTCTCTCAACCAGATTGACACGCAGGAACAGCGGTTGGATCCTTTTACTTTTTATTTTCGCCAAGACGAGCCGATTCTTTATAGCAGAGTGCATTGCGTGTTAGACCAAAGTTTGTCTACGGTTTATCGCTCGATGAATGGGGCTCCCGAATTTAAGCAGACCACGGACAAGGATAAAAACGCCGTGCTTGATTTGGTGATGGACCAACCTGTCGATGGAGAGCCGTCTACTTGGTATAACTCTTCCTTGCAGTCTCCTTATGTTTTGATGTACATTACGCCCACTAAGTCGAAGACCATGGTGGTCGAGAAGGCCATGCGTCAGAAAGGTGTTCGAGCTAACCCTGATGTTGCGCCCATCCTACAAGATGACTGGAAGCTGATGAAGTCTTATGTTAGCAAGAACGGCTATTCGGCAGCAGGTCTTTCTGCGCAGAAACGCAGTGTGTATAAGTCGGCCAAGGATGAGTCGATGCCTGCCGACGAGAAAGCAGACCGTATTTATGCTTATGAATATGTTACTGGTGGAACAAGCCAAGAAGCCTTCAACCGTGTGCCCAACTTCTTGCGTAAGTTAGGGGTAGAAGTGGAAATGGGCATCACGACTGCTGTTGGCGAATTGCCTGTCGACAAGCTCATCAACTATAATTCTACCACTTGGTTCTTCCGCCTCAAGGGAACCAACCTGTATTATTTCCCTGGTACCTTTCCTAAGGTGGCATCGGACATCCCTTATAAGTTCCAGGGGCGTAAGGCATATATGCAGGATGTTGATGCGCCATTCGAAATCCCTGTAAGTACAGCTGCCACTAACAAGTCTGTCGTCACCATTAAGGTCAACATCGATGGTACCAAGATGAATATTCACCGCAGCATAGACTATTCTGGCGCACAGAAAGAATACGGACAAATGGTTAGCTCGCCAGATTATTATCTGTATGGTCCCGACCATCTTGCCGCTTTTTGGCGTTATTTGAAGTATGATGAGTCTGATCCTTATAGTGCTTTCTTGAAGAAAGATGCTTCCGTCATGAAGTCTGACTTTGCCGAGTACAAGCAAAAGGAGCAACCCGACCAGTTCAAGGAAGAGATAAAAGGCTATCATGAAGCGGAGCCAGTCAAGGTAAATGGTTATGGACTCGATTGTGTGGGCATCCGAAAAGACAGCGCAGACTTCGTTTATCATGTAGATTACGAGATGGAAGGATTGGTGAAACGTGCAGGAAGCAGCATGATGCTGGCTGTGGGAAAGCTGATAGGAGAGCAGATGAAACTGGAAGGCAATGACCGCATCCGCAAGGATCGTATCTGGCGTAAAATGGCATTTGCTGATGAGTGGAATATAGAGGTGGCTTTGCCCAAAGGCTATCAGGCTTCAGCTGAGTCATTGAAAAAACTGAATACCACCGTCAGCAACGATTGTGGCGAGTTTGCGGTGAAGGCAAGTGCCGGGGCTGGCAAGATCATAGTGCATGTAAGCAAGAGTTTCTTGCATCGTGAGGAACCTGTAGCCAACTGGGACAAAGTCTTGAAGTTGGTAGATGCTTGCAGTGCTTTCAATGAGAAACAAGTGGTGATCACCAAGAAGTAATTTGTTTTCGCTGTCACAACACAACTGTGATTTGCCGATCAAAATATACATGGTAAGTGACGCGTAAGGGGCAAAAACTCAAAATAAGTAACTATTTATTTTGTGTTTTGCCCTTTTTGCTGTACCTTTGCACTAAAAATAGCAGACAGGCTGACTATTTTTCGTATAACAGAAACAATCGTAATAATATGGGAAAGATAATATTGACGGGCGACCGTCCAACAGGTAAGCTCCACTTGGGGCATTACATCGGCTCACTTCAGCGCCGAGTACAACTGCAGAATGCAGGCGACTTCGACAAGATGTTCGTGTTTATGGCCGATGTGCAGGCTCTTACTGACAATGCAGACAACCCAGAGAAGATACGTCAGAACATCACCGAAGTGGCTCTCGATTACCTCTCTGCAGGCCTTGATCCACAGAAGTGCACACTCTATATTCAGAGTATGATTCCTGAGCTTGCCGAGCTCACCACCTATTTGATGAACCTCATCAGCGTATCTCGTGTTCAGCGCAACCCAACGGTGAAGACCGAGATCAAGATGCGCAACTTCGAGGCCAACATTCCTCTTGGCTTCTTCTGCTATCCAGTAAGTCAGGCTGCTGACATCACAGCCTTCAAAGCTACAACCGTTCCTGCTGGTGAAGACCAGGAACCAATGCTGGAGGTAACACGTGAGTTGGTGCGCCGTTTCAATCAGATTTACGCACCTGTGCTTGTAGAGCCGGAGATCCTGCTCCCTGAGAATGTGGTTTGCCGTCGTCTTCCAGGTACCGATGGTAAGGAGAAAATGAGTAAGAGTCTTGGCAACTGTATCTATCTGAGCGACGACGAGAAGACGGTATGGAAGAAGGTGAAGAAGATGTCGAACGGTGCTCCACGTATGAGTATGGAAGAACCAGGACATCTGGAGTGCAATGCCGTGTTCACTTATCTCGAGGCATTCTCTACACCCGAGGACTTCGCTGAGTTCTGGCCAGAGTTCCAGAATCTCGACGAACTGAAGGCTCAGTATGTGAAGGGAGGCATCGGTGACGGAACCTGTAAGAAATTCCTCAACAGTGTGCTCAACAAGATGCTTACTCCTATCCGTGCCCGCCGTCATGAGTACGAGCAGGATATTCCTGAGGTGTTCAACATCCTGAAGAAGGGCAGTGAGGATGCCCGTGCCTTTGCAGCCCAGACCATGGATGAAGTTCGCAAAGCCATGCGTATCGACTACTTCAGCGATGTAGCTTACATCGAGGAGCAGGCTGCGAAGTTTAAGATTTAATGAATAGGAAGATATTACATTTAGCGGTACCGTCGATAATCAGCAATATCACGGTACCGCTTTTGGGTTTGGTGGATGTCGCCATTGTCGGTCATATCGGCGATGCGTCTTATATCGGAGCCATCGCTGTGGGCTCGATGCTCTTCAATGTCATCTACTGGTTGTTCGGCTTCCTGCGCATGGGAACCAGCGGAATGACCTCGCAGGCATTGGGAAGACGAGACTTTGCCGAGGTGCAGCGACTCCTGGCGCGCTCTCTGAGTATCGGTGTGGGGATAGGTCTGCTGTTCTTTATCCTTCAGCGATGGATGATAGGATGCGGACTGTGGGCGATGTCACCCGAGGCGGATGTCGTGGAGTTGGCTCGCAGATATTGCTATGTCTGCATCTGGGGTGCTCCCGCTGTGCTTGGACTTTATGGATTCACGGGTTGGTTTATCGGTATGCAGAACACCCGCATCCCGATGGTAGTGTCGCTGACGCAGAATGTGGTGAACATCATCGCTTCGCTGATGCTTGTCTTCGTCTGCAGGATGACGGTAGAAGGTGTGGCACTCGGAACGGTCATCGCCCAATGGTGGGGATTTCTGATGGCTTGTGTGCTCTATCGCCTCTACTATCGCAGATTGGGCAAGTATGATTATCGTCACCATATCTTTGATTCCGAACCACTGAAACGATTCTTCTCGCTCAATAGGGACATATTTCTCCGTACCGTATGTCTGGTGGCAGTGAATCTTTTCTTTACGGCAGCAGGTTCCCGCGAGAGTACGCTGGTGTTGGCTGTCAACACCTTGCTGATGACGCTTTTCACCATCTTCTCTTATTTTATGGATGGCTTCGCCTATGCGGCAGAGGCATTGAGTGGCAAGTATTATGGAGCCGGAAACAGGGTGGCGTTCCGGGAAGTAGTGAAGAGAACGATGATGTTCGGTGTAGGCGTAGCCGTCGGTTTCACCTTATTATATATAATAGGAGGCGAGAACTTTCTCTCGTTACTCACAAGTGATGAGAAGGTAATAACGGCATCCGGTGCGTATTTCTGGTGGGCAGTGCTGATTCCCTTGTCGGGCATGTCGGCATTCGTCTTTGACGGCATCTTTGTCGGTATCACCCAGTCAAAGTCGATGCTCTGTTCCACCGCCATTGCCTCAGCTTCGTTCTTCGTTCTGTTCTTCGTTCTGCATCCTTTACTGGGCAATCATGCCTTGTGGTTGGCCTTCGTTCTCTACCTTCTGTTACGAGGTGTAGTATTGTTCGTCATTTACCGTGCCCAGCTGCGTTAAGTGGCGGAGTATGTTCTTATAGAATATAATATTAGAAATAACGTACATTATTCTTTAAAAATTGCACACTGAAATATGGTGTGCGCATTTTTCCGCAAAACAACATTAATATAGTTTAAATCTCGGCTGATAATTCTTTTTAGTTAGCTTATTTTATTAATTTCGCACAGCAAATTTAAAAGAACATCAGCAGATAAATGACAGCTCAGGAATATTATCTACAGGGCAATGCCTATCGCAAACAAGGTGATTACAAGCATGCTCTCGATTGCTATATGGAAGCCATAGCCCTTGACCCCGACAGCCCTGCCGTCGTAGCCAAGGAAATGCTCGATAATATCCTCGGCTTTTATTGTAAAGACTATTATAACCCATGACAAAGAATAAAATTTTAGGGGCAATTGTGGTAGATACAGAGCGATGCAAAGGTTGTGCGCTCTGTGTGGAGGCCTGTCCTCACGATGTCATAGCGCTTGCCGAAAAGAAGGTGAATGTGCATGGCTATCGTTACGTAGAACCAGCGCATGCCGAGGCTTGTGTAGGCTGTACCTCGTGTGCCATCGTGTGCCCGGACGGTTGTATCACCGTTTATCGAAAAAAGGAGGAAATCTAACAATGGCAGAGCAAGAAGTAACACTTATGAAAGGCAATGAGGCTATCGCCCATGCCTGTATACGATGTGGTGCAGATGGCTTCTTTGGCTATCCCATCACTCCACAGACAGAAATCATTGAGACCCTTGCGCTCCTCAAGCCTTGGGAGACGACAGGTATGGTTGTGCTCCAGGCAGAGAGCGAGGTAGCCTCTATTAATATGGTGTACGGAGGAGCCGGAGCCGGAAAGCGTGTGCTTACCACTTCGTCGAGTCCTGGTGTGGCTCTCATGCAGGAAGGCATCGCCTATATGGCAGGTGCCGAAGTGCCTGGCGTTATCGTCAATGTGCAGCGTGGCGGTCCAGGACTGGGAACCATCCAGCCTTCGCAGAGTGACTATTTCCAGGCAACGCGTGGAGGAGGCAATGGCGACTACAACGTGATCGTACTTGCCCCGGCGTCGGTACAGGAAATGGCCGACTTCGTAGACTTGGCTTTCACCCTGGCATTTCGTTATCGCAATCCTGCCATGATACTGAGTGATGGCGTCATCGGACAGATGATGGAACGTGTGGTGTTGCCACCGATGAAACCCCGTCGCACCGAAGAGGAAATCGCACGCGAGTGTCCTTGGGCAACTATAGGCAGAAGCAAAGACCGCCAGCCCAACATTATCACCTCGCTCGAGCTTAAGCCAGAGGTGATGGAGCAGCGCAACCTACATCTGCAGCAGAAATACCAAACCATACGCGAGAAAGAAGTGCGTTATGCTACTGAGCATATCGAAGATGCCGACTATGTCATCGTGGCTTTCGGAAGTGCCGCCCGTGTAGCAGAGAAGAGTATCGAGGTTGCCCGTCAGCAAGGCATTAAGGTAGGACTTTTCCGTCCCATCACCCTATGGCCTTTCCCGGAGAAGCAGCTTCATGAACTTGCACAGCGCTGTAAAGGCATACTTGTAGCCGAGATCAATGCCGGACAAATGATACAAGACGTGCGTCTGGCAGTCAATGGAAAAGTCCCCGTAGAACATTTCGGACGCTTGGGAGGAATCGTTCCTGAACCAGAAGAAATCGTTGAGGCTGTAAAACAACTTATCAGCAATACTCAAAGTACAAAATAATGACGAACAATATCATATCACCAGAAAACCTGGTTTATAAGAAACCAACATTGATGAACGACACCCCGATGCATTACTGCCCGGGCTGTTCTCATGGTGTGGTGCATAAGCTCGTGGCCGAGGTAATCGAGGAAATGGGAATGGAAGACAAAGCCGTGGGTATCTGTCCAGTAGGATGTGCCGTCTTTGCCTATCGTTACCTTGACATCGACTGGCAGGAAGCAGCTCATGGACGAGCTCTTGCCTGTGCCTCAGCAGTAAAACGTCTTTGGCCCGACCGCCTCGTCTTTACCTATCAGGGTGATGGCGACCTGGCTTGTATCGGAGCCTGCGAAACCATCCATGCCCTCAACCGTGGTGAGCACGTAGCAGCCATCTTTATCAACAATGCCATCTATGGCATGACGGGAGGACAGATGGCACCGACAACACTGCTTGGACAGAAAACCTCTACTTGTCCTTACGGACGTCAGCCCGACCTTCATGGTTATCCACTCAACATTACCGAGCTGGCATCACATCTTCAGGGAACCTGCTATGTGAGCCGTCAGAGTGTGGAAAGCGTAGCCAGCATCCGCAAAGCCAAGAAAGCCATCCGCAAAGCTTTCGAGGCAAGCATGAAGGGACTTGGTTCCAGTCTTGTGGAAATCGTCTCCACCTGCAACAGCGGTTGGAAGCTTTCACCAGTAGAAGCCAACAAGTGGATGGAGGAGCATATGTTCAAGGAGTATGTGAAGGGAGACCTGAAGGATACAACGGGAATGTAAGTGAAGAGCGAAGAATGAAGAGTGAAATATTCATTTGCTCTTCCCTAAAACAAATAGAAACAAATGAAGACAGAAATCATTATATCCGGTTTTGGTGGACAGGGCGTCCTCTCTATGGGAAAGATCCTGGCCTACTCAGGACTGATGGAGGATAAGGAGGTTACGTGGATGCCAGCCTATGGACCCGAGCAGCGAGGCGGTACAGCCAACGTGACAGTCATCGTGAGCGATGAGCGAATTTCATCGCCTATCCTCAGCCATTACGATGTGGCCATCGTGCTCAACCAGCCGTCGCTCGATAAGTTTGAGCCCAAGGTGAAGGCTGGAGGAATCCTTATTTATGACGGCTATGGAGTCATCAATCCGCCACAGCGCAAGGACATTACCGTCTATCGCATTGATGCCATGGACAAGGCTGCCGAGATGAAGAACTCCAAGGTGTTCAATATGATTGTACTTGGCGGACTGCTCAAGGTTTGTCCGGTAGTAAGTACCGACGGACTGAACAAGGCTCTCTACAAGTCGTTGCCAGAGCGTCATCACGCCATGATACCGCTCAACATGCAGGCTGTGGAAGAAGGAATGAAGATCATCGAAAAACAAGATTAATCAAGCACTCAACCCAACTTTCGCATGTTTAGAAGTTAAAGAAGTCTTTTCTGGAGTTAAGAAGTTAAGGAGTTTTTTTAGAGTCATGAAGAAGATATTGAATCCTTATTTAGGCAAACCGGAGTACAACTGTGTATGTTGTGCTCCAGGCAATCCTGTGGGATTGCATCTCGAGTTTTGGGAAGATGGCGATGATGTGCTCACTGTCTGGACTCCAGGTGTTAACTATCAGGGATGGGTGAACACCCTTCACGGAGGCATCATCGGAATGCTGATGGACGAAGTGGCAGGATGGGTAATCAACCGTAAGCTTCAGACTACAGGCGTGACGATGCAACTCAATGTGAAATATAAGAAGCCTGTTCTTACCTCAGATACTCAAATTACGGTTCGTGGACATTTAGCCAGCCAGCGTCGCAACATAGCCACCATTCATCTTACCCTTGAAAATTCAGCAGGCGAGATTTGCGACGAGGGCGAAGCCGTTTACTTTACTTTTGGTCCGGATAAAGCCAGGGAAATGGGATTCAATGGCTGCAAGGTGGAAGGAGAAGGGTAATATACGAAAGTGGACTCAATATTTAAAAATCCAATTTCTGTAGCAATTCTGCGAAATCGTCGATGATCCAGTCGGCTGAGGCAAGTTGCTCATGGGTTCCGTTGCCATAAGTCACGGCGCATGCCTTGCAACCAGCGTTGTGCGCCATGTCCACATCGAATGTCATGTCGCCAACGACCAAGGCTTCTTCTATTTCTCCATTCATCTCTTTCAGAGCCCGCCACACCATGTCGGGGGCAGGCTTCACATGCTCCACATCATCGCCCGCCACTATAGAGGTGAAGATGTTGTCGAGCGCCATCTGCCTGACATAGCCGTCGAGCGAACAATGGTTGCGGCTGCTTGCCACGCCCAGTACGAAGCCACGTTGATGCAGTTTACGGAGCGTTTCTATCACATGAGGGAAAGGCTCGACAATCATGATTTCCTTGTTCTTCATGAAAATCTCGCGATAAGTGGCAGCACAGGCTTCACCCTCTTCGGCACTCATGCCAAAGAGTGCCACAAAGGCCTCGTCGAGCCGAAGTCCGATCGTTTTGGCGCAAGCCTCGTCCGACTTCACCTCGAGTCCTCTTTCCCGCATCGTGTCCTGCAGGGTCTTTACTATCAGCCGTTGTGAGTCGCCGATAGTTCCGTCAAAATCAAAAATGATGTATTTCATTGTTTCTCTTCCATTATGATCGCTTTTATCATGTTGTTGCGTGCCACATCAGGCTTCAATGCCACATCCAAAGGCATGTTGTCCGGAGTAACCTGAATCACTCTGTCGAAACCTGCATCCAGCATCGCCTGCCTGTCGCTCACGCCACCTGATACAAGCCAGATTTTCTGATTGGTAACATGTTCAAGGATTCTTTGTGGCAGTTTCCCCATCAAGGTCTGCCGGTCGCTATGTCCTTCGCCTGTAATCACAAGGTCAGCATTCTGAATCAAGGCGTCAAACCCAATTTTCTCTAAAAGAAGCTCAGCCCCAGGACGAGCCTTGGCATTGAAATATTGCAGGAAGGCGTAGCCCAAACCACCGGCAGCACCAGCTCCCGGAGCCTCACTCCTGTCATAACCGAAATGCCTGGCGCTCACCTCGGCAAACTTCCGGGCACGGGCATCCAGCATTTCCACCATCTTAGAGTCTGCTCCCTTTTGAGGAGCAAAGACATGAGCTGCGCCGTTCTCGCCGCAAAGAGGATTGGTAACGTCTGAAGCCAGCACAAAGTTGCATTCCCTGCGTATCGTCTTCCAGTCGTCACCCATAACCTTGAGCATTCCGATACCGCAATCGGAAGTGGCACTTCCGCCCAATCCCACGATGAAATGGGTCACGCCCCGGCGATAGGCATTCACGATCATCTCGCCCACACCCCAGGACGTAGCCTTCATCGGGTTGCGCTGTTCGGGCTCTATCAAAGCCAGGCCTGCTGTCTGCGCAATCTCGATAATAGCAGTATTGTCCACTATTCCGTACTCAGCCTCCGTCCATCGCATCAGGGCATCATGAGCATGAATCCTCACCCGTTCACCCTTCATTGCCGAGAGAAAGGCATCGAGCATTCCCTCGCCCCCATCACTCATTTCGAGGGTTATGATTTCGGGAGCCGACAAAGCTCCTGCTATTGTGTCATTCACCTCCCTGCTCGTAAGGCAACCCTTATAAGAGTCGCATGCTATGACAATCTTCCGATATCCACTTCTCATCATATCTTTGTTGATACAATTGAATGCCTTTCATCGTGTCATGTTATTCCTGGTAGAACTGTGTGAACACCTTGACGCAGAACTCATGGTCGGCAGTGCTTCCTGTCTCGCGGCAGCTGTGCATGGCAAGGATGGCATTTCCCATGTCGACACCGCGCAGCGGAATGGAAGAGGCAAGGATGTTGCCCAGTGTGCTTCCACCTGCCACATCACTGTGGTTCACAAAGCGCTGGCAAGGCACACCTGCCTTCTTGCACAGGCCGGCAAAGACCGATGCAGAATAAGCGTCGCTGGCATACTTCTGGGCAGCATTAAACTTGATGACCGGTCCGCCTCCCAGCATAGGATGGTTGGTAGGGTCGTACTTCTCGGAGTAGTTGGGATGCCATGCATGGGCATTGTCTGCCGAAATCATGAAGGCACGCTCCACAGCCTGATAATAAGCCTCCTCGGTTCCGCCCTGAGCCAGGGCGATGCGCTTGAGCATGTAGGAGAGGAAAGGACTTCCGGCTCCCTGCTTGGTCTGCGAGCCCGTCTCCTCATTGTCGAAGATGGCAAGCACCTGTGTGGTGTCGGTGGGTTGTGAAGCCAACAGCGCCTCAAGTCCGGCAAAGCACATAGACAAGTCGTCGAGTCTTCCCGAAGAGATCAACTCATTGTGCGCGCCAAAGGTGCAGGCAGGAGTGGCATCAGCCAGATAGAGGTCGAAGTCGAGAATGTCCTCGCGAGCCACGGTCTGCTGTTTGTTCAGTTCCTCGAGGATGATGTTCATCAGCAGGTTGCCTTTCTCCAGCTCGTCGTTGATGATTCCCAGGATGGGAAGCACATCTTTCTGCCGGCTCAGCTTCACCCCATCGTTCACCTGTCTGTTGAAGTGAATGGCCAGGTTGCTTATCTGCAGCAATGGGCGCTTCACGTGCAGCAGGAGGGTAGTGGGGGTCATCACGTCCTTGCTCTTCACGATGACTCTTCCAGCGAGGGTGAGCGGACGGTCGAACCATGTCGACATGATGGGACCTCCGTACACCTCAGTGTTGAGCTTCACGATGCCTCCCTCGCAGTCTATCTCTGCATGAGGCTTGATGCGGAATGTGGGTGAGTCGCAATGGGCACAAATCATGTGGAATCCCGTTTCAGCCAGGGCTTTTCTTCCTATTTGGAAAGCATAGATGGAGGAATCGTTCTTGGTGACAAAAAACTTGTCGCCGGCCTTTACCGTGCCTAAGGCCTCGGTAGTGTCAATGTGGCGATAACCATGTTGCAGCAACTCTTCGGTAATGTTCTTGACAGCCAGGAAATTGACTGGCGAAGCGTCGAGAAATGACAATAATCTCTTGATCATGTTTTATTTTGTTTTCGTTAATTCTATCTTGGGTTAATATGTATACCTTATTAATTATACTGCAAATTTACAATAAATACCCCACAAAACAACCTAATGGGCGAAAAAGAATTCCTTTATAACATTTATTAAGTTGGAGGTCGGCCATTTTTTGACCTGTACGGTTGGCACGCCCTGGGCCGCACCTTCCGCCTCACCAAGGGCGACTTGACAGCAGAGGTGACAAGCAACTCTGGGGAAACGTGACAGAAAAATCTAATACAATCAGGCTCGCTTCATAAGGGGTGTGCCTGTTTTTTGTATTGTGGTCATTTTGGTCATGGTCATTTTGGTCAAACTCGACTTTTGATGACCTTTCGCAAGATTTATGCCATTAGTCATTAGTCATTTTCGATTTTAAAGTTACTGCTTTTGTAAATAAAACAAAGATAAATCTTTAAATCACAACTATTTAATGATTTCTCCTGCATATACGACAAGAAGCTGTTGGAATTCGTTAGAGTCCAACAGCTTCATTATAGATTCTATTCAAGATCAAATCCCATGTCTCGTACAAGTTGCTTGACAACATTGACTTTGACTGTTGAAGCATCCTCTTTATCATAGAGAAGAAGAAAAACCACTTGACCATTTTCTATATCTGTAAGGATATTGAAAGTAATGACCCTTGCTCCACCAGATTTTCCTTTGCCTTTAGCTTTGATAGCCATACGGATTTTGCGTATGTTTTTTGTAATCTCATCGCCTTGCAGGGGATTATTCTTAATGCTTACAAGAAAATCCTTATAGTCTTGTTTAAAACTTGGATATTTCTTAGCGAGACGTTTTGCTTCTTTTGCAAAGTCGTCAGAAACCGATATTGTAATATTACAACTCATCGAGCAAACTTTCAGCAGATTGAAGTTTACGCTTTCCGGCAATGGCTTCTTTTACCTCCGTCAAAGCGTTTCTGAGTTCTTTCATCAAGTCGCGCGGTGCGTCAATGGTATTGCTTCCGTCATCGGGGAAGATGCGGAAATTGCCAGCACGCGATTTTAGGACTACGTGCTCTCCTGCTTTTGCCAAATTCAGATACTTTGTCTGATTAGTGCGAAAGTCTCTTGTACTAACTACAACCATCATTCAATATATATTAGTTTATGATGCAAAGATACACTTTTTTATTGAAACAACAATTAATTGGTAGCCAATTAACATTATTTGGTAACCAAACTGGCAGGAAGTCCTGTTAGATGTTCTGAAAACAGATACAGAAATCACTCGTTATTTTTTTTTATACAAAGCTCTTATATTCAACGTTTTAAGTTCTGTGTAAAACTGTGACATCTGCGTGACTTTTCTGAGTGTATAGGATTTGACTTATGACTCACCGGTTCAAAGTCATTTGTTTTATTACCTTATACTTTGCCGACAGCTTTGTCAGCAAAGTATAATTATTTTAAACTTTGCTGACACCTTTGGCATTTGCCTGCGACAGAACTGGCAACAAAAGGACTGCATCGTGAACTGGCACGTATCTTGCACTATCCATCTGTGAAAGCGGAAAGCTACAAGACGATGACAATCAATGAGTTGGCTGAGTCTTGAGGCTCGAGGCAATCAAACAAAAGTGAATAATAAACAAAAGTATAACAAATAGAAATCCCGACGGAGTCGCAAGACACCGAGAGGACGAGTAAAAGAAAATTGGAGGTTTTAATTATGTTATTAGCTCGTAGAAATAATGATTCTAATTGGTTGAGTAATTGGTTTGATGACACTTTCTTTGATACCGACTTGATGCCACGCATGAATGTCGCTACAGCTCCTGCCACCAATATCAAGATGAACGATAAAGTCTACACCATGGAGGTTGCTGCTCCTGGCTTGAAGAAAGAATGGGTTCGCGTCAATCTCGACAATGACGGCAATCTCTGCATCGCCATTGAGAACAAGATGGAACATAAGGATGAAGACAAGCACGAGCACTATCTGCGTCGTGAGTTCTCTTACAGCAACTACCAGCAGTGTTACACCTTGCCTGAGGATGCCGACCGTGAGCATATTTCAGCAAAGGTAACTGACGGTGTTCTTGAGGTTGAGATTCCAAAGCTTACTCCTAAAGAAGAGGCTAAGACAACCAAGAAGATCGAAGTCAAATAACAATTTCGCATAAATGATTGAGGGCAGATTCCAAAGCAATTTGGAACCTGCCTTTTTTGTGTCCTTACCAGAATCATCGCATTTTTCATCTACCCTATTATAATGATTTTCATCTATCCATCGGGTTATTTCTTCCATAAATCTTGCGGTGGTCATAGTTAATTTGTAATTTTGCAGGCAGGAGAGCAGCTATCAAAGCTTCTGCTTATCCGTAACGGACAAGATATGGGCTATCATTGCCTGTTGCCCATACGACACATAATATATATAACCAAGCAAGTTGATATTTATTCACTTGCGAAACTTCAGATTAAAGATTAAGATTATGGCAAAGCAA
>ERZ1034701.330-NODE-330-length-20359-cov-8.534328_pt1 | contig 20359 bp, 28 predicted proteins | sample MGYA00520651_ERZ1034701 | MGnify/ENA primary metagenome ERZ1034701 (study PRJEB33766, sample SAMN09781713) | gut metagenome | biome: gut microbiome | host: Homo sapiens | place: Madagascar | study: EMG produced TPA metagenomics assembly of the PRJNA485056 data set...
GACATTTATTAGCTGGACTTTGTTCATAGATTAGACGTAGAAAGGATTGTTTTGTTACAAAAAATTTTAAGATTTTTTAATCGGTTTTTGATTATAGCATAAATTTTATCAAAAATGAAAATAATCTTGACATCCAAACCGTAAAGGTTTACTATAGTTAGCGTAAGCTAATTAAATAATTATTCTTCAGGGCAGGGTGCAATTCCCTACCGGTGGTACAGCCCACGAGCCGTAAGGCATGATTCGGTGAGATTCCGAGGCCGACAGTAAAGTCTGGATGAAAGAAGATGTGGATATGATATATGCAGAGTATAGATAGCTGGGTTTTAGATTCAGTTTCAGATATAGATACAGCACATATCATAGTTATAAAAGATATCTACTCTGGAGTGTTTTGATACATTCCAGATTTTTTTATCTCAAAATTCATTTATGATGAAATGCAGCTAGTGCATGTTTTTTTGAGATTATGATATTTGAAATCATTAGGCCCTGAACGATAATAGTTCAGGGCTTTTTTATGCAGAAAGGAACTCAAATGACTGATGAACAATATATGAGAAGGGCGATTGAGCTTGCAAAACGCGGCATGGGGTATACATCGCCAAACCCGATGGTCGGAGCTGTGATAGTAAAGGACGGCAGGATAATCGCAGAGGGCTGGCATGAGAGATACGGAGAGCTGCACGCAGAAAGAAATGCGTTAAAGCATTGCAAGGAATCGCCACAGGGAGCGGATATGTATGTGACTCTCGAGCCTTGCTGTCATCATGGCAAGCAGCCACCGTGTGTGGAGGCAGTGATAGAAGCTGGTATAAAAAGAGTATATGTGGGCTCGGATGACCCGAATCCGCTTGTCGCCGGGGGTGGTATCAAAATCCTTAAAGAGCATGGGATAGAGGTTATCACGAATGTGCTCAAAGAAGAGTGCGACCGGCTGAATGAAGTATTCTTTTACTTCATACAGACCGGGCGTCCATATGTCGCTATGAAGTATGCCATGACGATGGATGGAAAGATAGCCACATATTCAGGGCTATCAAAGTGGATAACAGGAGAAAAAGAGAGAGAACATGTGCAAAACCTGCGTCACAGATATAAAGCCATAATGGCAGGAATTGGAACAGTGCTCGCAGACGATCCGCTGCTTACATGTAGAATCGAGGGCGGAGTAAATCCAATTCGCATAATATGCGATACGCACCTTAAGCTTCCACTGGAATCGCAGATAGTAAAGACTGCAAAGGAAGTGCCGACGATTGTTGCAGTCAGTGAGCGATATCGTGAAACCGCACAGTCAGAAGCCTTACCTGATACTGAAAAAGATAGTATAGAAGAAAACAATAATTATCAAAAAAACAGAAAAATAACACGGCTTGAAGAAAACGGAATAGAAATTCTGTATGTAGCTGAAAAAAACGGTCATATTGATTTAAATGACCTCATGCAAAAGCTCGGTGAAAGAGGCATAGACAGCATTTTGCTTGAGGGAGGCGGCATACTCAACTGGTCAGCCTTGGAGAGTGGGATTGTGAATAAGGTATACGCTTACATTGCACCAAAGCTTTTCGGCGGAGCGAATGCAAAAACACCGATAGAGGGAATGGGAACCGACTCACCGGCACATGCCGTGATGCTTGGAAACAGTAAGGTAACAAAGCTTGGTGATGATTTCCTCATCGAGAGTGATGTTGTGAATACTTAAAAAAGAAAGGCAATACAAAATGTTCACAGGAATAGTTGAAGAAGTTGGAACAATAGATACAATTTCACGTGGAGCAAACTCAGCAGTTCTTACAATCAGAGCTGAAAAAGTGCTCGATGGAACAAAGGTCGGAGACAGCATAGCAGTAAACGGCATCTGCCTCACAGTCACAAGGCTCATGCCACATGCGTTTACAGCGGATGTCATGCACGAGACGCTAAATCGCTCATCGCTTGCAAATGCGCTAAGAGGAGCACATGTCAATTTGGAGCGTGCGATGGCGGCAGATGGCAGATTTGGCGGGCACATAGTATCGGGACATGTTGACGGAACAGGCAGGATTGTGGAGGTCAAAAAGGATGACAATGCCATTTGGTATACAATACAGGCTACACCACAGCTCATGCGCTATATAGTCGAGAAGGGCTCCGTCACAATCGATGGAATAAGCCTCACAGTCGCAAAGGTTGCACAGGATAATTTCTCGATATCAGCGATACCACACACTGTAAGCCAGACTGTGTTAAAGGACAGAAAAGTGGGAGCTGTCGTAAATCTGGAAACAGATATTATAGGAAAATATGTTGAGAAGCTGTTGTTTAAAGGGCAGTCGGAGGAAATAATAGGAGCACAGACAATTAAGGAAAATGCTTCACATAAATCCAGCGAAAATAAAAAACAACCGGATGGAATAACAAGAGATTTCTTGGCAAAATACGGCTTTTAACAAAAACACGCAATTGAATAGCTGCAAAATCACAATAGAAAGACGAGGACATAAAAAATGAAATTCAACACAGTAGAAGAAGCACTTGATGAGCTTCGTGCAGGAAAAATAATACTTGTCACAGATGATGAGGACAGAGAGAATGAGGGCGATTTCATCTGTGCGGCAGAATTTGCCACAACAGAAAACATCAACTTTATGGCGATGCACGGCAAGGGTCTGATATGCATGCCGATGTCGCAGGAATATGTAAAGAAGCTTCGTTTTCCGCAGATGGTGCAGGAAAATACAGACAATCATGAGACAGCATTTACAGTCTCAATAGACCATGTCTCAACAACAACAGGTATTTCAGCAGCAGAGCGCTCAATCACAGCAATGAAATGTGTCTCTGATGACGCAAAGCCTGAGGATTTCAGACGTCCGGGCCACATGTTTCCGCTTCTTGCAAAGAAAAACGGCGTACTGGAGAGAAACGGACACACAGAGGCAACAGTCGATTTATGCAGGCTTGCAGGACTAAAGGAATGTGGACTGTGCTGCGAGATAATGCGTGAGGACGGTACCATGATGCGCACAACAGAGCTCATGGAGCTTGCAAAAAAATGGGATATCAAATTCATCACAATAGCGGCACTTCAGGAATACAGAAAGATTCATGAAAAGCTCGTTGACCGTGTCACAGAGGTAAAGCTTCCTACCAAATACGGCGAATTCAAGGCATATGGCTTTGTAAACAGATTAAACGGAGAGCATCATGTAGCACTTGTAAAGGGCGAAATCGCAGATGGAAGGGATGTGCTCTGCAGGGTACATTCAGAGTGTCTCACAGGAGATGTATTCGGCTCACAGCGCTGCGACTGTGGCCAGCAGCTTGAGGCAGCCATGAGACAGATAGACAAGGAGGGCAGAGGAATACTGCTCTACATGCGTCAGGAGGGCAGAGGCATCGGCCTGATAAATAAGCTGAAGGCCTATGAGCTTCAGGAGCAGGGCATGGACACACTCGAAGCAAATCTGGCACTCGGCTTTGCAGGAGATGAGCGCGAGTACTATATCGGAGCCCAGATATTAAGAGAGCTCGGCGTACACAGTCTGCGCCTTCTCACAAATAACCCTGACAAGGTATATCAGCTCTCAGAGTTTGGCATGGAAATAAGCGAGCGTGTGCCAATCCAGATGAGCGCCACAGCACATGACCTGTTTTATCTGAAAACAAAGCAGAACCGCATGGGACACATACTCTCATATTAGTACACCGCATCGAGCGTTTTTGCAATGTGTGCGGGGTTTCTGAATAGTAACAAATTCTAAATAGTTAATAATTGCAGATAAACTCATCTGAGTAAAAATAAAAAACATAAGGAGAACAAAAATGAACGTAATCGAAGGAAAAATGACACAGGATGGAATCAAGGTAGGAATCGTAGTAGCAAGATTCAATGAATTTATCACATCAAAGCTTTTAGGAGGAGCAAAGGACGGACTCGTAAGACACGATGTGCCGGAGGAAAACATAGACGTAGCATGGGTGCCGGGAGCATTCGAGATACCACTCATCGCAAAGAAGATGGCAAAAAGTGGAAAATATGATGCAATCATCTGTCTCGGAGCAGTAATCAGAGGAGCAACAAGCCACTATGACTATGTGTGCAACGAAGTATCAAAGGGAATCGCGTCAGTATCACTTGAGTCAGAAATCCCGGTAATGTTTGGAGTAGTCACCACCGAAAACATCGAGCAGGCAATAGAAAGAGCCGGAACAAAAGCCGGAAACAAAGGATATGACTGTGCGCTCGGTGCAATCGAAATGATAAATCTCGTCAGACAAATCGGATAGTTACTAATTAATTGTAATAAGGCAGAGGGTGGATTGCTATGTGTGGCAGTCCACCTTTTTAGGATTCTTTGGGAAAAAGAATCTATTACCAAAAAAAGAATTATTTTCAAAAAATGGTAATAAAAATTATCAGTATGAAGGTATTAAAATTGTGGATATTTGTAGATGGATATTGTATAAAGATATATAATTATGGTAAGATAATAAGCAAGATAATAAGTAAGATGAGGCGATTTTATGGAAGAATATAAACCACCATATACTATAACTGAAAAAATGCTTAATCTGGTTTCATCTATTTCGACTAAGCTAGGGAGAATAGAGATATACCATAATTTGGATAATAAGCCACATTTAAGGAGAAATAATCGAATTAAATCGGTGCATTCATCATTGAAAATTGAAGCCAATTCGTTGACTATAGGACAAACAAAAGATGTCATAAATGGTCGTATGGTTCTTGGACCAGAGCAGGAGATTCAAGAGGTTAAAAATGCGTACAAAGCGTATGAAATGATTGGAAAGGTCAATCCATATAGTTTAGATGATCTGAAAAAAGTTCAAGGAATTATGGAATACCTATTAAAAGATGACGCAGGAAGGTTTCGCGATGGTGATGAAGGTGTTTTTAATGGTGATACCTGTATTTTTATGGCTCCGCCACCGCAGTTTGTACCTTCACTAATGCAAGATTTATTCGGTTGGATGAGTACAAATAGAAAAGAGGTACATCCATTGATAATGGGAGCGATTTTTCATTATGAATTTGTATTTATTCATCCATTTTCAGATGGCAATGGAAGAACTGCAAGACTATGGCATACCATGTTATTAAATGAATGGAATCCAGTATTTGCCTATATACCATTAGAAAGCCAGATAGAAAAATTTCAAAATGATTATTACAATGCAATTTCAGAGTGCCACGTAAATGGAAACTCGAATGTTTTTATTGAATTTATGTTGGAGCGTATAGATGATATTCTTGATGAAGTGAATGAACAAATTCGTAAATCCATTAATGATGAATCAGAATATGTAAAACGTTTGCTTGAGGTAATGGAATTCGATGTGCCATATACAGCCGTTTTTTTAATGAAACAGCTAGGGCTTAAATCACGTGAGACATTTAGAAAAAATTATATGGATCCTGCATTAAATATTGGGGCGGTGGAACGTACTATTCCAGATAAGCCTAATAGCAAGAATCAAAGGTATATAAAGCGTTAAACTTGAAATCTCAATGAATCGGGATTTTCCAAAATGGCAACAGACAGGAATATTGTCACAAGCGTTGATCTTGTTCCACATTTTTCTACTTTCGGAAAGAACTATACCCGTCGGTTTAAGGATACCGATTTATTTGAGCAGATTTTTCAGCATATCCTAGAAGAATGCTACCGCTTCAAGTTGGTTGATCCAACAGAAATCTTTGTCGATGCAACACATGTCAAAGCAAGGGCTAATAACAAAAAGATGCAAAGACGAATTGCACAGCAAGAAGCCTTATTCTATGCTGATATGCTACGCAAAGATATCGATACTGACAGAGAAAAACATGGAAAGAAACCGCTTAAAGATAAGAATGATCATAATAAGCCCGGAGCCGGTGGCAATGATAAATTTGACGACTATACGGATGACATTCCACTAGACGGAAAAACTATTAAGTGCAGTACAACAGATCCTGAAAGCGGATGGTTCCGAAAGGGCGAACATAAGCATGTGTTTGCCTATGGGATGGAAACAGCCTGTGATAAAAACGGATGGATTATCGATTTCACAGTAAATCCAGGAAACGAGCATGACAGCAGAACTTTTAAAGGTCTTTATGATAAGAAAGAACAGGTTGTAGATAAAGTACAGCAATCTATCAAAGAAAGAGGTCACTATAGGTCTTTTCTGTTTATGATATTATTCAATGCTGTGGAATTTCTGGAAAAGCTGATTCGAGAGTTTATTCTGAAACTGGAACTGCGAAAAGAGAAAAGGGATGCGCTGACACCGGCAGATCAAATACAGGGAGAACCTGTTAATAAAGAAAAATCTGCATCGAACAAGGTTGTAGAGCCAATAGAAGAAAAACCTACTATTCCACCTAGAACGAAAGCTCCTGCATTACTTCTAAAATGGAATCAGATGTTGGAAGCTAATGACAAGCTAAAAAAACAAAATCAAGCAATATTCAAAGTAGAATCAGACAGAAATGATGTCTATATGGAATTAGCAAAATGTACTGGTATTTTCAAGGCAGGTAAAAGGAAAAAGTTGCAAGAGGAATATGATGACCTCACAGAAAAGATTGACAATATGAAATCGAGACTATCTAAAATAGTTCAGGAATATGGTTATAAAACAGTAGATGAGTTTTACCGATTGTTTAATATAGCGGTTGATGATTACGATTTTTATCAAAGGAAAATTAGGGACTGGAAAATAAACTATGGGGAAAAATCACTTCATCGAAAGCTGAAAGAAATGCAATCTGAAGTAAATAAGAGGCAGGAGGTACGAGAAACAAATGTTAGATCACTATTAGATAGAGGGGCTAGGTAAGAAAGAGGAGTCATCATCAAAAAATAAGACAAATTATAAAATTAACCTGAATTATTCACGGTTGTATCGTGAAAGTGGCTGAATGCCATATGGTTACTGTATTTTAACTGAATACTGCTTTTCATCTATCAAGTGAATAAAAAAAAGCATCCATTTGTGGTAAAATTAAGGTGTCTAATCAAAATAAATACCAACAAAGGAGCCCTTTATGAGTATTGTAAACACTTTATCATTAGAAAGCAATAGACAGATTAAAATAAATTTTGATGGAGGAGATCTCTCCTCAAATACAGGTCTTCTTTTGCTAAAAGAATTCGCTGCTAAAATTGGCTTCACCAAGCTGATCAAAAGCAAATTTAAAACCAATGATACGTCAGACCGTTTCCACAAAGACAATGAGAACCTGATGCAGATGATTTATCAGATTATCTCCGCCTATTTCGAGGATGATTGTTCTGGTGAACTGACCCTTGATCCTGTTTTTAATGCCATTCTTGAAAAGAATGGTCTGGCTTCACAGCCAACACTGTCAAGATTTTTCAACCGTATAGGGGAAGATACACTCATTCAGTTTGATGACATTGATAAAAGCCTTAGAGATATCATCTATTCTATAAAGCGTCCGGAACATATGCTTCTGGATCTGAACAGTACTTTATTTGACACCTATGGTAATCAGTAAGGAGAGGGCTTCAACTTCCATTATCAGGCACACGGATACCATCCTTTGCTCTGCTATGATGGTCTGACCGGAGATCTTCTAAAGGCAAAACTTCGTGATGGAACACTCCACTGCAACAATGATGCAGATAAATTTATGGAACCACTTTTTCAGGAATATCTGGAAAGAGACATCAAAACATATCTTCGTGGTGACAGTGTATTCTCATCTCCCAAACTTTATAAAATCTGTGAGATGAATGGCTGTTCCTATGCCATTCGCTTAAAACAGAATTCTTCACTCATGGCTCTTGCATCGGATAAAGATAAAGATTTATACAATGCAACTAAAGAGGATCAGATCAGCTATGCTGTAACTTATGGCGAATTTCTGTATCAGGCTGGCTCCTGGGATTATCCAAGGCGCGTGGTTTTCAAGATTGAAAAACCATACGGTCAGCTGACGCATATGTACACCTTTATTGTTACAAACATGGATATGGAACCTTATCAGGTCATCCAGTATTACTGTGGGCGCGGCAAGATGGAAAATTTCATAAAAGAAGGCAAAAGTGGATTTGACTTGCTGCTGTCAGCAGTCGTTCCAAAGTAGTAAATGCCAACCGCATGAGACTTCACATGCTTGCCTACAACTTATTAAATTGGTTTAGGCGATTGGTACTCCCCGCAAATATGAGAAAACAACAGGTGGATACCATTCGTTTAAAGCTGATAAAGATTGCTGCAAGAGCAGTCCGTTCAGCAAGATATATAACATTCAAACTATGCAGTAGCTGTCCTTATAAAAAAGAGTTCTACAGGACGCTGGAAAATATCCAGCAGCTGAATGTACAGTTGGAATAGCAACTAATAACGTACCTTGACAGTTCAAGATAACTCTAACGGATTTCAGAGGGGGAGTTTACCCTTTTTTGTGGATGAATCGATTGTTTTCATGTGAGCTGGCTCAAGGATTTGTAGTGTTGAGCATTTTTATATGCTCATGAATAATTCAGGATTAATTATCGTTAGGGAGAAATATTTTATAAATATGGCAGACACAAGCAGTGTGACTACAGTATATATAAATGTTGTAAAAATTATCAATTTTCGAATATGCGAACGCTCTCCATTTGATAAATTAATAAGTGCCTGCTTGCCAGTTCCCAAAATCTGAACGTCTCCTTGCGAGTGTTATATTCTCTGAAATTAACGTGAGAAAAAATACAATGAGGACATGAATATATAAAAAATGTAAAAAATATTGACATATTATGCTGTATAAAGTATCATACTATGTATAACATTGTATTGTGTTATATTACTTTTTGTGTTGTGTGTATATGAAAATAAAATAATATCAGAAGTCAATATTCAATTATTTTATATGTAAGGTGGTAAAACAATGGATATACAATTAAAAAAAGGATTATTAGAATATTGTGTATTGGCGACTTTGATGAAGTCCGATTCTTATGGATATCAAATGGTAAAAGATATATCGAATCATATTGAAATCACAGAGTCGACACTATACCCAATACTGAGAAGATTAGAAAATTCCGGTCATGTTTCAATATATACTGTAGAACATAATATGCGTTTGAGAAAATATTATCAGATAACTTCAAGTGGCAAAGAACAGTTACAGGAGTTTGTACAGGAATTCAATACTGTGTTGGATGTATATGAGTATATAAAGGAGACGGTAGAAAGTGAATAAGAAAGAATTTTTTAGAGAAGTGAATCGGTATTTGGCAGACTTAAATGATAGCGAAAGAAGTGAGTTTGTCAGTTATTATGAAGAAATGATCGACGACTATTTGGAAAATGGATTGAACGAGCATGAAGCTATAGAAAAAATGGGTTCTCCAAAGGAAATAGCAACAAAAATTTTGGAAGAGACAAGAAACGCAGGGCTTCTTGTCCAAGATAGAAAAAGCGTATTAGAACATTTTTTTGTATTAATAACATTTCCTATATGGGGAACGTTGATTTTGGCTTTATGCATTATGATAATTTGTGTACCCATTTCTCTTTTGAGCATAGAAATAGGATTATTAGTTGTAGGAATTGTAAGTATAATTGGAACACCGTTAGTTATGTTAAATTTATATATATCGGTTGGAATTGTCCAGTTTGGTATTGGTATGATATGTTTTGGAATTTTAATTATATTGTTACCGGTGCTATTGTTATGTTATAGAAAAACTAAACTATGGATAATAAGAATAATGAAAAGAATGGTACATAGTTTACGAGGAGAAAATTGATGAATACAAAAATGAACACAAAAAAATATGTAAAAGCAGGAACGATATTGATAGTTGTAGGTTTATTGATTTGTGTGATTGGATTTGCAGTATCAGGTTTTAATGGAAGTAATTTTTGCGAAAATGAAAATCATGTATGGTATCAAACAGTTAGATTTGGAGACGATTTTATGCTTGGCATAGGAGAGTGATTGGATGAAACTAGAGATTGAAAGATTGGCATACGATGGCAAAGTGGTTTTGGAAAGGATTAATCAGAAAGTTGAATACGGAGATTTTATAAATCTAATTGGTCAAAACGGAAGTGGAAAATCAAGCTTGTTCAAAGCTCTGTTGGGAATAACTCGTTTTAAAGGGAAAGTGGATTTCCCATCATCTGAAATAGCCGTGGTATCGGATTATGCGAGAGTACCTAATGAATTGCAGGTAGGAGATGTAGTAGATTTTGTAAGAAAATCTAATGGAAAACAAATAGATGAGTTAGTTCCCTTGCTGAAGCTTGACAGAATTTCAAATCAAAAGGTCGGAAAACTCAGTAGTGGAGAAAAGCGGCGGGTAGAAATATTTGTTGCACTCGCATCCGGTAAAAAAATTATTATATATGATGAAATTACAAATGCATTAGATGCCGGAATTAAACAGGAATTATTAGAATTTATAAAAAAATATCATTCACAAAATAATAGATTAGCATTTTTTACGACGCATGATTTGGCAGAAGTGTTTTACTTGGGAGGGAAATATTGGTTTATCAATCCTTGCACTAAAACGATAGAAGATATATCAGGAGAATCTCAAGACAGTATTATGAAGAAATATGTGTTTGGAGGGAAATAAGATATGCTATTGATATTTGAAATAAAAAGAATGATAAAAGGAAAAGATTGGATTGGATTAGTTGTAGGCATGGTTGTTATGATTCTTGCTGCAATAATAAATAGTATTGTTGTACAGCCAATGTTTGAAGGCAGCATTAGCATTCAATATGATTACTATTGTGGAATAAGTCAGTTAATGCCTTTTGTGTTTGCACCATCAATAGGAAATTATCTTACCAAAGATTATGAGAATAACAATGATTTTTTCTATAAAAATATCGGAATATCGAGAAAAAGGTATTATTTGACAAGGGCTATCGTGTTGATGTTCTTTGGTGTTGTAATTATCATGTTGGGATCAGGAGTATATTTTTTAAAAGAAAAAACGGATGTTATTCATAGTGTGGGGATATTGGTAATTCTTATTTTACAGTATATATACACTCTTTTGTTAAGTTGTTTATTAGCTTTTTATGCAAAGAAACGGATTTTTACCATTGTCATTATAATATTTGGAACAATGATTTTATCGATACTTAATGTTTTGCCATTGCCTCTCATTCAAGGTCGTTTGTTCATGCTTGATGGACATAGTATCATTACGGAAAATGTAAATGCATACCTTACTCAGAATGATATGGGATGTTACTGGAATTGTATTATAAGATTATTGGTTTGGATATTTGTTTTATTTGGTATCTATTATATTGGAATTATGAAGGGACAGAAAGGAAGGAAAAATGAAAAATAGAATATATCCGAAAATTATTGCTTTTTTAATGACTAAGCAGTGTACTGCACAGTGTAAAATGTGTTGTTTTGGATGTTCACCTAATACAAAAGAGAAGATGCCTTTAGAGTGGATAGATAAAATTATAGAAGAATCTACCCAAATTGATACGGTGGAAACAATAGGTTTTTCGGGTGGAGAACCATTTTTGGAATATCAAAGTCTTATAAGCGAAATCAAACATGCAAAATCCGTTGGGAAGAAAGCGATATGTACATCCAATGGTTTTTGGGCGTTACATATGATAGAGCATTGGAAATAGTTTCGGAAATACAAGAAGCTGGTTTAGACCGATTATCATTAAGCGTAGACCAATTTCATGGTGAATATGTTAGTGTTGACAAGATAAAAAATATATTAAGGGCTAGTAGTGAAAAGAGTTTGCCAGTGGACATTGGGAGCGTTATAACGAAAAACAGAAGTAAATTAGCTAGAATCTTTGATGAACTTGCAGAAGAAATGGTAAATGTTCCACATTATACAGCAGCTTGCCTTCCTGTGGGAAATGCATATACGCAGATCGACAAGTCAGATTTAATATATGATGATTATATATTCTCACGAGCAAATCGATGTTTTGAAACTACATATTTTGCTATTTTTCCAAATGGTGACGTATATCCTTGCTGTTCACAGGCAGGCGCAACAGAGCCTTTAAAGATTGGAAATGTTCAAGAGTACACACTTGAAGGATTGTATAGAAAGTATAATTCTAATATGAACATCCGAATTTTAAAGAGCGAAGGATTGAATTGGTACTTGAATTTAGCAGAGAAAATAGGTTATCGAAAATTTTTCAATGAAAAATATGTGAATAAATGTGATTTGTGCAGAAAAATATTTTCTGATAAACAGTTTATGAATGAAATAAATCCTTATTTGGAGCAAGAAAAGGAAAAGATATATGCAAAATATCTTGAAACAGTGAGAAATGACAAATAATGTTCAAATTCTTGACTATGAAATTAGTTTTAAAAAAGAATATTGTGTAGTGAAAGACATTGAAAACAATGTATATTTTCGGGTTAATGGAACTGCGTATCAATATATTTTGGAACATTATAGAGAATATGGCTTTGGCGAAAAATTAGACGAATTATTCAGAAACAAAAAGAAATACAGATTAGAAAGAGAATGCTTAATACGGATTCCATATAAAAAAAGCTTAGATAGAGTTATAAAAAATCTTCCATCACAGATATTTGATTGGAAAATGGTACTATTTATGCTTGTACTGCTGTTAGCAGTAGGAACAATAGAATTAAGAAAATCTTTTGGAGGCAGTGAGGATTTAAAGGGGAATACATTTATCTATGGAATGTTTTTGATATTAAATATTTTTGCCCACGAAATGGGGCATGCATGTTTTTGCTTGAAAGCAGGAAGAAAAATTAATTCTTATGGTTTAAAAATGAATTACGGAATACCTATGTTTTATGTAGATACATCTGATATTTGTATGGCATCTAAAAAAGAAAAAATTATGACATCACTAGGAGGTGTTTATTTCAATGCAATAGTGGGTATTGTGATTTATATAGGAGACTTTGTTTTGAAAAAAGGGCTTGCACTTGAAGTGATAACTATTCCGTTTTTTTTCATAGTATCTAACTTGCTTCCATTTATGAAATTAGATGGTTATTATGTATTGTCAGATTTATTGGAAGTAAGTAATCTTAATAAAGTTGCTAAGGATAGTATGAGAAATTTGAGTGAAAATATCAAAGTAAGGAATTATAAAAAAATCTTCTTGGCGATATACTATATTTTAAGCGTTATTTTCTTAACTACTGTATCGATTGGAATTATTTATACAGTTATAAGTTGGATTATAGCGTAATATCACAACAAAAATAAAATAATCGGAGGAAAATGGACATGGAAAACAAAGAACTTACAATGGAAGAAGTTTTAGAAAATGGATTTGACGCAGAGGTTGAAGTAGAAGAAACGAGAGAGAATCTTGGTTGGGGTTTATTATCTACATCATTTTTGATTATTACAGGTTAAGATATTATTTCGAATAATATAAAAGAAAAATAAATACGGATATTACGCTTATAATTATGGCAAGGTTGATTATGTTAAATTTCGACCTTGCTATTTGTTTGTAAGTGCTAAATAAAGTAACGAACAGAGTAAAACACATTCAAACTTGTATATTGTTGAGCGGGTGGCAACACTAATTCTTCGGTAATTATTGAATATTTCGCGCCAGCGACACCATCAGCACGCTTTTGAGCTCCATCTATACGAATGATAGCTCCACTTAACAGACAATTCACACAATAGCTCCACTTTTAATAAATCCTTTTGTAGAATTATATCTGAGGATTACCTCAAATTTTACAGAAGGGAGGCCTGTCATTATGGTCAATAAGATTAATGCCAAGCTCATTCTTGAGCTTAAAGCATCAGGGCTGTCAAGAAATCAGATAGCCGCAACCAGACATATGTCTAAACATTCCGTAAGTGATGTAATAAACATCGCAGAGGAAAAAGACATTACCTACGAAAAAATCAAACACCTTTCGGAAGATGAAATCTACCGCATGATATTTCCGGATAAATTTGCAGTAGAAAATCTCTATGAACAGCCCGATTATGAGTATGTACATAGGGAACTGAAACGTGTCGGAGTCACCATGAAACTTCTCTGGCAGGAGTATCAGGATAAATGTAAAAGCTCCGGTCTGATTTCAATGGGTTATACTAAATTCTGTAATGGCTATGCTGATTACACAATCGTAAACAAACTCACAAATCATCTCGAAAACAAGCCTGGGGGGAAAGCAGAGGTTGACTGGTCTGGTCCGATAATGAACTACATAGATACTTCCACTGGGGAAGTGGTTACAGTATATCTTTTTGTTGGCACACTGCCTTATAGTCAATATTCCTATGTAGAGTCTACACTTGATATGAAGATGGATTCATTTATCCGGGCTCATGTCCATATGTACGAATTCTTTCAGGGTGTTCCTGCAAGGCTTGTATGCGATAATCTAAAAACTGGTGTAGTATCGCATCCGAAAGACGGTGAAATCGTGTTTACACAGGACTATGAAGCACTTGGAGAGCATTATACCACAGCCATCATGCCTGCCGGGGTACGAAAGCCAAAACAGAAGGCATCTGTGGAAGGAACTGTGGGCAAAATTGCAACCGCCATTATTGCCAAACTCCGCAATGAAGTGTTTTATTCATTTCCGGATTTAAAAGCGGCTGTCAGCAGAAAACTTTATGAATTCAACCATAATGATTTTCAAAAGCGTGAAGGCTCACGATATAATGCTTATCTGGACGAAAAGGAATTCCTGCATCCGTTACCGACTATTATACCAGTGAGGTTGTCGAGAGGATTTTCAGACTGTTGTCATCAAAGAACAGGGCTTTAACCCTGCTCTGGCGGTACTGCGTTTAAGCAATAAATACTCCGAAGCACGCCTGGAAGCCGCCTGTGAGTTTGCCATCACCAGTGGAATAAAAAAGCCCCGTTACCATCATCTTAATTCCATTCTGACCGCCAATCAAGACCAAATATACATGGAAAACCGAAAAGAAAAAAAGAATGACGGTTCCTCTATCGGATATCTCAGGGGCCGCAGCTACTATGCGGGAGGTAGAAGCAATGATTAATGACGAAACCAAACGCAAACTCCGTGAGTTAAATATGTCCTAAATTATAACTGGTCTAGAAATACAACAGTCGGAGCCCGATACCCTTGCATGGTCTTTCGATGACCGTATTCAGCGGCTTGTTTATTATGTCTATCAGGAGAAATATAACAGCAGAATTCAGTGGCTCATCAAGTCAGCCCGACTGCGGTTCCCACAAGCAGATTTGCATGGGGTTTACTACGATGGACGCGGACTCAATAAATCACTTTTAAAAGACCTGTTTCGGGGTCAATACATCGACTGTCATCAGAGTATTGTTTTACAGGGACCTACAGGTTCTGGAAAAACATATCTTGTGTGTGCACTTGCAAAGCAGGCCTGTCTTGGACAAATCAAAGCCAGATATATACGTCTGCCGGATCTGCTTATGGGATACGGGGATGCTTCCATCATTCAGGGAAAACAGAAGCGTCTGCTTGCAAGCTATAGCAAAATCCCACTTCTAGTTATAGATGAGTGGCTGGTATCAGATATGTCCGACAAGGAATTATATTTCCTCTTTGAGTTGTTTGAACGCCGGTCTGATACTACCTCAACGATTTTCTGTACCCAATACCGTCAGGAAGACTGGGTAACACGCCTGAATGAAAGTGTTCAGGCAGAAGCTATTGTTGACCGCTATGCTCATACTTCTTTCTGGATTGAAATGGGTTCTATGAACATGCGTGAATACCGTGCAAAAAACAATATTTAACAAATATCAGGTGGAGCTGAAAGGCGAACCGATGGTTTGCAACTAAAAATCAGTGGAGCTAAGCAAAGCTTAGCTCCGGTGCTCCTGATGTGAAATAATCAGTAATTATCTTTTTTCATATATATAATCGGTTAATTTCTTCGCTAAATATTCCATGACAGCTCCTTCTTAGAATTTATAATCAATCTACGCTACTTGGCGTTCTCGGAATATGTACCATACATGACAATGATAACCTGAAATATATTGTTATTGTCCGTTATATCCATTTGACCGTGATAATTTTCGATGGCATGGTTTATGGATGAAAGTCCAAGACCGTGATACACATTGTCATCTTTTGTGGTTATGTAATGACCAATAATATCTTTTTTTCGCTTTGCCTGATAATTGTTTTTTATGCATAGTTGCAAGATGTCTTTGGCATAGGAAAGCTCGAGGATTATAAATCTTTTCCCATCAGGAATATTCCGGCAGACTTCCAAGGCGTTTTCCAGTAAGTTTCCTAAAATTATAGCTAAATGTCCGCTTTCAAATGGAAGGGATGCAGGTACAAGGACATTGACAGTAAACTGTATATTGTTTTTTTGTGCTGCAGCATATGCATGATTGATTAAGGAATCCACAACTATGTTACCGCTGCGGGAAATTTCTTCCGGACGATCTCCTGCGCCGGCATCCAGCATTTGCATGATGTATTTCTCTGCCTCACTAGTCTGCCCTGTCTGAACCATTCCAAGAAGTCCGGAAAGATGATTTTTTAAATCGTGCCGCATTCTGCGGATTTCGAGATAGAGGTTCTCACGTTCTTCCGCCTGTTGGCTGCAAAGCTCCAACTATTGTGCATACAGACGGTTTTGCCCACGCAATTCAGCGTTTCGGCTGATCCAGTCGTAAACCTCAAAAATAACATAATTTACAATCAGCAGCAGGAAAATTGCTGTAACGGAGAATAGCATATATTCGTTATGGACAGCTGCAATAAGAAATATGTGGTGCATCATATAGATACTGCTGACTGGTATCAGTAGGATGCTCAAAAAGTAAAGCAGGGGAATTTCGGAATAGTGGTTATCCTTGATGCAGTGGCTTATGATTACTGATAACAGCAGCATACACATCTTGGATATGAAACTTCCGGCATTCTGGAGAGTCGTGGAATCAAAACCAATAGACATTAGTATCATCAGGACAATAACTTCCACTAACATCCATACTGCGCATATTAATAAGGAAAATATACAACGCTGTTTGACACTCCTTTTGCGGGTAGCTGAGCTGATCATATATATCAGCAGGACATTCCCAAACAATAGCAGAGGTGGCGGAAACACGGAACTGATATTGTTTATGGTCAGAAAGACATAATATATGCCCCATTCTATGTAGCTTTTCAAATTTTCATTTGCCGGTCCCCAAAATGCTTTCATATATTTTCGTATAATAAGAAGGTGGAGCAACGATAGGAGAAGTTCGGGTATTATCGTCATTCTTCTATGACCGCCTTTCCGCCTGCAATCTTACAAAGCTGTTGGCGCACATCTTTTTGCCGATCCTCGCTGATTTTCAATTCTATTTCTTTCCCCATGAAACTGATAGTAATATTAGAAAAATTCATTTTCTTAACATAGTCGTAATTTACTAAAAAAGACTGGTGTATACGCAGAAAATATTGCCTGCTTGCCACCAGTTCCTTTTCCACATTATTGAGCTTTCCATAAAAATGTTCATCGGAATCGTCCTTAAGGTGGATATAAACTATTCTGTTATTGCTTTCAAAATAAACAATGTCTCTTACAGGCACTTTCCGAATTTCCTTGTTGAATGTAAATTGATAGAATACTTCTGTCTCATTGATGCGTTTATAAGATTCCTTAAAATAACGAGCAAACTGGACAGGGTCTAAAGGCTTAGAGAGAAAGCGGAATGGCTCTACTTCAAACAGTTCCTTTAAATAGTTGTCATAGCCCGATACATAAATCAGCAGTACGGTTCGGTCTATTTCGCGGATGCATCGTGCAGCCGTTATTCCGTATACTTGCTCCATTTCAATGTCAATAAATATAAGTTGATAATGTTCGCCGTTCTGAATGCTATTCATAATGGTTTTGCCATCAGAGAATACTTCCGTTTCCACACGGATACCCAGCTTCCGGCTTTCCTGAAACACCAGAGTTTCAATTTCTTCGGTAAATTTTAAATCATCATCACAGATTGCTACTCTCAGCATTTTTCCTCTCTTCCTTTGCAGATCGTTCCCCGCTTTCCTTTTGCGCCTGCTCTAAGCGCTCAAGTATGCAGCGGAGTGTCTTTTGGTTGACTTCGGTCAGGTTCTGATAGCGGATGACAATATCACAACACTTATCCATTTCCTGGTTCACACTATACTGTCCGTTATAATCACGTTTTACATCAGAAATCCCAAGTATGTAGTCGGTGGTAACATTAAACTGCTTTGATATTTCTATGAGTAAATCAGAAGGAATATCATTAGCGTTGTTTTCCATTCTGCTTACCGCTTGCTGTGTGGTTCCGATTTTCTCGGCGAGGGTTTCTTGGGACAAGGATAAATTCTTTCTTAATTCACGAATACGATTATTTTCCATATGTACAACGTCCTTTCATGTACCATTCTTACATAAATACTTGAAACAGACCAACAAGCTAAGCAAGTTAATAAGATACGCATATATCGGTAAGTAAAACGGATATACAATTCTAATCGGTACGGAAATAATTGTGGGGAAAAATTACATGCTGTGTCGGAATTTCAACATTGAAGGGGAAAAACCTGAAAAATAAGATATACTTGCAATTAATAACGACATGGCTATATGCAGCATTACCAATAACAGTGATTGCCGCAATTATTGGATTCTTTTCTAATGCATGGAGTCCGATGATGCCAATGATTTTCTTTGGTTGCATTTTATTATATAAACTTTACAAAGATAAAAGCGAAAGGAAATAAAATATGCAAAAAAAAATAATTTTGATTTGGGCAGTAGCAATGTTGTTATTGATGGGAGGATGCGCTGTTGTTAATGACGGCAATATTGAGGATGAAAATTCTTCTCCCGAAATTATCCGTATAGAAGGATATCTCTATGCTACCAAGGAAGAGGATGTGGTTATAGATCAGTCTGATGAAATATCGGAGATACTAAAGGTATTAGATAATTTAACTGAAATAGACAGTTATGATGCAAGTTCTCTTACGGAAGAAATATCTCTGGATTTTTACAAATCATCAGTGGCTGTTATTAAATCAGAGGATACAAGAGTATATTCTTTTATATTTTATGATGATTCTAATATAGTGAAGATGGAAGCGGATTTAGGACTTGATGATAACATTTCTTCAGAACTACTTGGTAGTGCATTAGATATTTATTATGAGATATCTGATCAGGATAAAGAATATATTGAAAAAATCTTTGAATAGTGTTGTTTCGCTTACTTACTCAAGCTTCCCACACCAATAAGGCATGTTGAACCTTGCTATGAAAATAAACCTCGTAGCCAAGAACTGAACCTTGACAACAAATGTTTTCAATAATCATGAAAACATCACGATAAAGCAGTCATAAAAACGGCTGCTGTCAGTGCGAAATATTGACAGTACAAAAAATCAGGTTTGTGATTCTACATGGATTTATTCTGTTTAAAAAACATGCGGGAAACAACGCTGCTTACAGAATGAAAAAGGCAGTCAAGGAAGGAACGGTCATTGAGGAAAAATCCCGGAGCTGTTTATCAATGGTAAAGACGCAATGACGGTGAGTAACATTGACAAGTTTAAAGGACATAGAGGTAGTGCCGCTGCAAGGCATAGGAAATAGCCCGCCCACTCTCAGATTTGACTTCCTCCGGTGTGATGCCTTCTCTTTTTGCGATAATCTTCAAATTTTTTTCAATCTTTTGTTTTTTCTCTGGGTTCATGGTTTTATAAAATCCCTTCCTTAATTTCTAATACTATCATACAACATTGGAATGACCTTGCGATTTTTTTCTATGCCCGAATGGTCGTTTTTTTATTTTATCAAAAATATGTAAAGACATATGCGGAAAAGGTGTACGATGTTCCATTTAAAATAGTGGGTGTAGTCACTCTGCTTGTTGTTGAGCCTGCGGTACAATACTTACAGCTTAAGCAATACATAAGACTTCGGAAAGAGTAATCAATGCAGTATTATGACAAGAAAGCTGTTGGTGAGCGGATTAAGGCAATCAGGCTCCGTAATGGAATGACGCAAAGCAGACTGGCGGAGGAACTGGACTATACCAGTGAACGTCAGTTGCAGAGGATTGAGAGCGGGGAAACTTTCTGTTCTGTGGATAAGCTGATAGAACTGGCACAGATACTCGGAGTGAGTACGGATTATCTGCTGTTTGGACATGAGAGCGCTTGTAGAAATAACATGGAAAAGTATGTGTCAGGGAAATCGAGCAGAGAGAAAGAGTACATATGCAGGGTGCTGGATGCTGTGGTATCAAATATGGGTGTGCTGTTAGATGGGGAGTGACGAAATTTGTAGAATATGATGATTTTTTGGGAAATGTGTGGTACAATAATTAAATGATAATCAGGAGTTATCTGTTGGATGTGTTGAAT
>ERZ1034701.336-NODE-336-length-20163-cov-8.653770_pt1 | contig 20163 bp, 18 predicted proteins | sample MGYA00520651_ERZ1034701 | MGnify/ENA primary metagenome ERZ1034701 (study PRJEB33766, sample SAMN09781713) | gut metagenome | biome: gut microbiome | host: Homo sapiens | place: Madagascar | study: EMG produced TPA metagenomics assembly of the PRJNA485056 data set...
GTGCAGCCATCGACCTCAACGTGCCATTGATTACCAATAGCCGCTTGGCAAGTGCTTTCATCTATGCATTCTGCACCACCAAGCTGGAGGATATCGACATCAAGGCTTGGGGCGAGTATAAATAATGTTTAGTGATTATTTATTAGTGATTAAGAATTGACAGTTAAGTCATTCTTGATGATTCCCAATAGAAAAATCCCTGCTGTAGGAAAGGCTTCCTATGGCAGGGATTTTTTATTTGAATAAAAAGAAGTGAAAACTTTGGTTGTTTCAAAATTTAATCGTAAATTTGCAGCAAAAACTATAATAATGAAGAGTTATGGAAGAAAAATTATCGACTATATATTTAAGAGATGGACGGAACGCCCTGCAATATGTTATGAGCCTGAGCGAAAAGTACAGGCAGATAGCGACCGAAGCGATATTCGAGTGTTTGAAACTGGGCTATCCACTCAACAATATGGAGATAACAGGCAAAGCACGAGAACTGCAGAGGAAGAGGAATGTCTAGTTTGATAAAAATCGCCAAAGAACAAGGCTTTAAGTTATGGATGAATTGACAAATACAAGATTATATACCGATGTCTGCTCCATCATAGAGCAAGGCAGGAAGGAAGCTTATGCCTCCGTCAATCATAAGATGATAGAGACCTATTGGAACATAGGGCGACGCATCGTGGAAGAAGAACAGAATGGTGAGGCACGTGCTGAGTATGGGGCTCAGATCATTGCGCAATTATCTGAGCTATTGACACATCAATATGGTAAAGGATTTAGCAAAAGAAATTTGGCTTATTTCCGCCAATTCTACTTGACAATCAGTGATATACGAATTTTGCAATCGCGATTGCAAAATCTTACTTGGACACATATAACAAAAGTTCTTCGTGTGGAAGACTCTACTGCCATTCGTTGGTATCTCGAAATGGCTTCAAAGGAAATGTGGAGCGTGCGTACGCTCGACCGTAATATTTCCACTCAATACTTTGAACGTCATTTTGTGCAGCCTTTGCTTCCTATGACAGAGACTGAACCACATCAGTTTGAACTATTGAAAAGCCCTGTTGTGGCAGAGTTCTTAGGCTTCAAGCAGGATGATTCTTATTCTGAGGAAGAGTTGGAGTCTGCCATCATCACCCACCTGCAGGAGTTTATGATGGAGATGGGACGAGGCTTTGCTTTCATGGGACGCCAGCAGTTGGTACGCACAGATACACAGGATTATTTCATAGACCTTGTGTTCTATAATGTCGTGCTGAAATGTTATGTCCTCATAGACTTGAAACTTGGTGCTATCACCCATCAGGATGTGGGACAGATGGATATGTACGTCCGTATGTATGATGAGTTCAAGCATACGGAAGGTGACAATCCAACCATCGGCATCGTGCTTTGTTCAGAGACGAGCAAGGATATTGCACGTTATTCCATCCTCAAAGATAATGACCATCTCTTTGCAACAAAGTACAAGACTTATCTGCCGACAGAAGAACAGCTTCGCACGGAGATAGAACGCCAGAAGCAATTGTTCTATTTGCAGCATGAAGGTAAGGCAAAACATAACAATAATAAATGACAAGGAGAAACAAGATATAAATGAACCAAAAATAAGATTTCAAGGATTTGAGGGGGAATGGAAAAGTGGAAAAATAGAAGAAGTTGCGGCTTTGCAAGGAGTCTATGCTTTTCAGAGTTCCTCGTTTTGTAAAGATGGAGTCCCTATTCCTTTTCGTTGAATTCGATGATGGATATAAAGTATTGTACGATGTGAAGGATGACATCAAGACGCTTCCTTCGTTTCGTGCATTAGTGTATGTATATGGCCTTTTTAAACAAGCCCAGTTGGACACCAGCCGAACTTGTGTTTATTGGAACGACAAGATAAATCTAGCCAGCGACAGTATTTATGAGTATGGAAAGGCTGCATAATAACAATCCCACCAAGTGCCATTTGTAGAAATGTGCTTGATGGGATTGTAAAATGCAAAAGTCCCACCCTGGTTCGCTGTGCAAATGGGAAGCGTGGTGGGAACTGTCGCTGCAAAGGTACGCATATTTTTTTGAAACAGCAAAACTTTTGCGAATAAACCTTTGTAAAGTACCCTGTTTTGAACGAAGATTACACATTGTTAGTGAAAATTTGGCTCGTTTAACCATCAACTTCTTCAGAAGGTTTAGTGTTACTGTCAGTTGATTTACTGTTGATTCTCCTGTAGGGCCTTCAGACTGTTGCACTTCCAATGAAACTGATGCTTGCGCCAAGCGGAGTGTAATAGACCATTTGTCGGTTGTATTTCTGTTGTTATTCGGATTGTTTTGCTGCAAAAACACTTTTTTATCTAAAAAATCTGCTAATAAATAGCTTATTCTCATTTATTTTTTGTACTTTTGCAGTGCATTCGCAATAAATGCGTTTGTATAATATACATAAGGCGTCGTCAACGCTTTGCTCATTGATTATTCTGAACGTAGGAAATTCAAAATGCTTGTCAATGGCTTAGCAGAGAAGGTGTCACGGGTAGGTTGTATAATCAACTCTCGTAGTGTGCCAAGGGGACAAACCTCAACGGCACACTTTTCGTGGGTCTTTATAACTTTCAGCGTGAGATTCTATCTGTTCGTCATCAAGCAGTGGTTTTCCTACGACCAAGAATAAGTGACGGGCAAGATTAGTTTCTCGCGCTTTTCGTTTAATAAACATGATTGTATAATCTTCAAAAAGTGGAAGTATGAAAAAAGGTATGATTTTAGCTATCGTTGGTATGGCGATGAGTATGAGTGCCTATGCGCAAGTGCAATTCTCTAAATTTAAGTTTTATGTTGCAGATATTATGGACTTTAGCCATTTGCAACTGGAAACAAAGTTTAAGGTGACAAGTGACAGAAACTTGAAATATGTACATGTGTTTTTTACTCCTGTAAATGGTGTTGGCGATGCTATTGTTGATGAAATACGTGGTGGTGTTAATGCTAATGTAAAGCACACAAAGTTCCATCACATATATGCAACTGGACCATTTGAATCAAAGAAAAGTTATACTAAACATTTTGATCCTTATTATATTGGTGGAAAAAAGCCTACTCCTTTTCCGTATAAGGTTGTAGTTGATTACATGGGTGGTGGTAGCGATACTATTCTTGTCACAAAGGATAATATCAAATCATATTTTCCATGCCTAAAATGGATAGATGTTGACTATAAGAGTGGTTTCCAACCTGATAATTAATGTTTGTTAATAAATATGGAAGTGAAAAAATACTTGCCAATATTGTTTCTTTTCATGAGTTTGGCAACTTTTTGCTTTGCTCAGGCTAAGTTCGAGAAAGTGGATTGTGACACTATGAATTATTGTTTTACGGCGATTCTCTCCTGTCCACAATCTAAGGATGTTTTGTATCGTGCTTCAAAGGAATCGCTTGCGACACATATACCAAGCTTTCAACAGAAATTACAGTATGATGATAAAGAAACAGGAACTATTAAGTTTAGAAACTCATCATATCTTCATGGAACAAAAACCTTTCCTAACAATAGACCGACAATTGATATGACAGGTTTTGTTGAATATGTAGTTACGATTACCATAAAAGATGGCAAGTATAGAGTCAAGACTGAAGATCCTATGGCTAACTGGCAAGAATCTTTTATATTCAACGGCACTAAGCAGGATAATGGCAGAAAAAGGCTTGACTTAAAAGGATTTACTCTTTGGAGCGACTACGATAGAAAGATATTGGAATCATATTCAAGCGATATAGGTCAAATCATTGCTGGTATTTGGACGAGGGCAAAAGAAATAGAAGAAGATGATTTCTAATATGCTATTCATTAGTTGTTGTGCTTGGCTTCGCAAACTTGATAGTTAGATGATATTTTCTTGATATTATCAGAGCTGTTTGGAGGTAGAAATGATAATTTTCAGAATATTTCAGTTTACAGATGCCTTATTCTCATTTATTTTTCGTATATTTGCACCGCATTCGTGGTAAAACGTTTGTGAATAATAATTTCGATATGAATGAAAATGGTTGAATAAAAATATTCAAATGGGGTTGTTGGAAACCCTTATACTGAGGGCTTATGCCACTCGGTAAGTACCTTAAATTGTTATATAACAGATAATTGTAACAAATAGGGTGGATATCATCTTAAAAAGTGAGGTACATCCAACATCTATCAACTGAATATACTTCATCGTTTCGGTGGATATCATCTTAAAAAGTGAGGTACATCCAACTTCATCATCATGGCTTGGGTGGTTTCACGGGTGGATATCATCTTAAAAAGTGAGGTACATCCAATAACAAAACATGTAGGGAACATAAAATGTGTGTGTGGATGTCTTCATAAGGTTAATGGGTTATACGTAAATCCATTTAAAGAGTAATAGATTATGTCAAAAATAACAAGAAAAATTGAAATAATCCCAGATATAGACGGGATAACTCATGAAGAGTCAAATAAGAAATGTTATAATACATTTTATAAATTTGACAGAAAACTATACAAGGTGGCAAATCTCCTTGTAAGTCAATTGTATGGATTAGACAATCTGTTATCTTTAATGAGATTACAGAATGATGAATATGTAAAATGCCAGTCCAAATTGTCTTTCAAGTCTATAACAGACGCAACTAAGGAAGAAATTAAAAAGCGTATGAAAGAAATAGATGCAGAACTTGTCTCTATAAAGAATGATATTGCTCCAAAGCATCCACAAACATATTCATATCGTGCAGTAACAAGTAGCGAATATGCAAAAGATATTCCTTCGGATATTTTGAATAATCTCAAACAGGATGTTTATCAGCACTTTAATGAGAATAAGAAAGAACAAATACGAGGAGAAAGAAGTTTGGCTACTTATAAAAAAGGTATGCCAATTCCCTTTAGTCTCGAAAAAAGGCATGTTATTATAGGTGATGGTGACAATTACTATTTGCCTTGGTTTGAGGATACTCGCTTCAGACTAAACTTTGGACGCGACCGCAGTAACAATCGTGCTATCATAGACAATTGTATAAAGGCTAAGAAGTACAAACTATGTCCAACTGCAAAAATACAACTCAAAGACAGAAAATTGTTCCTGCTTGTAACGGTAGATATTCCAGAAACAGAAAACGTACCTGTCAAAGGGAAAGTTATGGGTGTAGATCTTGGTGTGGTAAATCCTGCTTATGTGGCAGTTAATGATGGACCAGAAAGAAGTCGCATAGGTAATGGTGAGGTCTTTCAGAAGCAACGTGATGTTTTTCGTAGAAGATTTCGAGAATTACAACGTTCCCAACTTACGCAAGGTGGGCATGGGAGAAAGCACAAGACCCAAGCGACTGAAATTCTTAGAGGAAAAGAAAGAAACTGGGTACAGACTGAGAATCACCGTTTAAGCCGAGAAATAGTTAATTTGGCATCTCGTTGGAAGGTTGAGACCATCCAAATGGAAAGTCTGAAAGGATTTGGGAAAAATCAAGAGGGAGAAGTCGAGTATAATCATAAACGCCTTCTCGGTCGTTGGTCTTATTTCGAACTTCAGAAAGACATAGAGTACAAGGCTGCAATGGCAGGTATTGCGGTACAATATGTAAATCCAGCATATACCAGCCAGACTTGTCATGTCTGTGGTCAACGAGGAAATAGAATAGAACGTGATACTTTTATTTGCACTAATCCTGGATGTACTTGTTACAACCAAGCACAGGATGCGGATATGAATGCTGCAATAAATATCGCAAAGTCGAAAGATGTGATAAAGTGATAAATGTATGAAAAAAGCCATTCTGTTAATGACAATGTTAATGTTGCTTTGTTGCAACATATCAGCCCAAACGCATCTAACTTTTATGGGTATTCCTATTACAGGAACAAGACAAGCTATGGTGACAAAGCTAAAGGCTAAAGGATTTTCGGAGAAAACTCAGGAAAATGAAATTGGGGTTGAGTTAAAAGGGAAATATCTTGGCAGGGATGTATGGTTGCGTATATATAATAGCAATATATCTAAGACCGTATATCTTATTGATATATTTTTCAAAAAAGGTCATTTTATGGACTTGTACGAGCAATATCTCAGTTTGCGAGAAAAGTTCAATGGCATATATGGTACCCCCACAGAAATTCTTGATGAATCTTTTGAAGAAACATTAGAATTTGGGCAACTTCCTATGTGTGCTACATATTACAAAAGTTCCAAAGGCTTGATTTCTTTAGAAATTTCAGAAGATAAGCATTGTGTAGAAATATCTTTCCAAGACAAACACAATGCAGAAATTATGAGAAAAGAAAAAACTCAAAAATAAAAGTATGGAAACAAGAGATTATATTCAAGATTTAGAAGAGCGATACAAACAATATTGTAATAAGAAATCAGGCGTGTCGTTTAATAGAAATACGGACATTTTTATGGAAGAATTGTATTCCATGCCTATTGCTAAGATAACAATAGAAGAGTTGTTGAGAGAACACCCTGTTAAAGATGAAAAATTTACATTGGATCAAGAACAAGATGTAAATTATTTGACAGATATTTTTTTAGAGATGAATCAAGACGAATATATTGCATATTGTATCCAATATTTACGTTACCTTCGTAATTCTGGTACCAAAGATTTTTACTATGATAAAACCGTTTGGATTGATAAGGATTATGAGGCAACAGGAGATAGGCTAGAACTTTTTAAGTCTGATTATATTGGTTCTATTGTTGACTATATCTTTAATGCTTATAAGGCAAATAAATATATAGTAGGCAAGATATTAAAATATAAAGAATGGGTTGAAAGATTTAAAGTCATAGAAACAAAAGATAATTGGAAAGAGAAAGCCCTACAGAAGCATCTTGCTGAATTTCTCTTCTTGCATGATGTGGATTTCTATAAAGAAGTTGATACTTCAAATGGTTCAGTTGATTTTTTATTGCCTCACTATGCCAAGGAAAAAGAAAACGAATATAGGAGTGGCTGGAAAGCTGGTGAGAAACTGTATATAATAGAGGTGAAGAAATTTAGAAATGAGAAGCAGATTCAAGATTCTTGCATACAGCTTAATGCTTACTTGGAACAGATGGATGGAGAAGGTTGTTTGTTGATTTATGCTGATACAGACTTAAAAATCATAAACGAGAAGTGGAATTTTGATGTCCTAACTATTTATATCGGGGATGAAAGCCCCTCTCTTCGTTCCGGCAAAACAACAATAAGGTTGGCATAAAGATTATATTGTCCGTTGGCTTGGAGCAGGAGTTGGGCAATATGCACAAGGCTGCCCTCCTGGTTCGCAACAAGCGCAAGAGCTATGGCATCCTGCCTGTAGTAAAGCAGATTGATACCCTGGCAGCAGAGTATCCTGCCCAGACCAACTACCTCTATGTAACTTACGCTGGCGTGAAGAGCGACATCACCTTCGAGAACGACCACCGTTCTATCATCGTACTCGGTTCAGGTGCTTACCGCATCGGTTCTTCCGTAGAGTTCGACTGGTGTGGTGTCCAGGCATTGAATACGATTCGCAAGGAGGGCTGGCGCTCAGTGATGATCAACTACAACCCAGAGACCGTATCTACCGACTACGATATGTGCGACCGTCTCTACTTCGACGAGTTGACCTTCGAGCGTGTGATGGATATCATCGACTTGGAGCAGCCTCATGGTGTCATCGTATCTACCGGTGGTCAGATTCCTAACAACTTGGCAATGAAACTCGATGCACAGAACGTGCCTATCCTCGGAACCAAGGCTAAGGACATCGATAACGCTGAGGACCGTGCTAAGTTCTCTCAGATGTTGACCAACAACCACATCAACCAGCCAGAGTGGAGTGCCTTGACCTCTATGGAGGACATCGACAAGTTTATCGAGCGTGTGGGCTTCCCAGTATTGGTTCGTCCTAGCTACGTGCTCTCAGGTGCAGCGATGAATGTATGCTCTAACGAGGATGAGTTGAAGCGATTCCTCCAGTTGGCGGCTAACGTGAGCGAGGATCACCCTGTGGTAGTGAGCAAGTTTATCGAGCATGCCAAGGAGATTGAGATGGATGCCGTGGCTAAGAATGGTGAGGTCATTGCCTACGCTATCTCAGAGCACATCGAGTTTGCCGGTGTTCACTCAGGTGATGCTACCATCCAGTTCCCTCCTCAGAAGTTGTATGTGGAGACCGTACGTCGTGTGAAGCGAGTAGGTCGCCAGATTGCCAAGGAGCTTCATATCAACGGACCATTCAACATCCAGTTCATGGCTCGTGACAATGATATTCTGGTTATCGAGTGTAACCTCCGTGCCAGCCGTTCATTCCCATTCGTAAGCAAGGTGTTGAAGATCAACCTCATCGAGTTGGCTACCCGTGTGATGCTCGGTTTGCCAGTGGAGAAGCCAAGCAAGAACCTCTTCGACCTCGACTATGTAGGTATCAAGGCATCTCAGTTCAGCTTCAACCGTTTGCAGAAGGCTGACCCAGTCTTGGGCGTGGATATGAGTTCTACCGGTGAGGTAGGTTGCTTGGGCGACGATACATCACAGGCACTTTTGAAGAGTATGCTTTCTGTAGGTCAACGTATCCCTGCCAAGAACATCCTGCTCTCTACAGGTTCAGCCAAGCAGAAGGTAGATATGCTCGATGCAGCCCACATGTTGGTGGAGCATGGCTACAAGCTCTATGCTACAGGTGGTACCAGCAAGTTCTTGACCGAGAATGGCATTGAGAATACCCGTGTGCTCTGGCCATCAGAGGAGGCAGAGGGTGGTGCTCCTAAGGCATTGGAGATGCTCCACAACCACGAGATTGACATGGTAGTGAACATCCCTAAGAACTTGACCAGCTCAGAGTTGAGCAATGGTTACAAGATTCGTCGTGCAGCCATCGACCTCAACGTGCCATTGATTACCAATAGCCGCTTGGCAAGTGCATTCATCTATGCCTTCTGCACCACCAAGCTGGAGGATATCGACATCAAGGCTTGGGGCGAGTACTAAGATAGAATAATGAATAAATAATCCTGACATATTTTCCTCTATCTGAAGAATGGGGAAAATAAGTCAGGAGATACGTTATAAATTACATCCCGATGAAAATATATTTTCATGGCGTAGAAAATATATTTTCATCGGGATGTTTTTATATTTTCATCGGGATAAACTTTTTACGAGTACGAGGTAGTTTTTCTTGGAACTTGGAGATTTATTTACATTTTACTGCGGAGACTTCATCTGATGGATCACGTAGGTCACTACGCCCCATATCATGAAGCGGTTGGTCTCATCCACACGGATGGGGGAGAAATGCTTGTTCCAAGGCACTAGCCAACCGAAGGTGCCGCTCTCATCTATCTTAAACTGCTTGATGGTGAACTCGCCATCCACAAAGGCGATGACAAAGTTGCCGTCGGAGGCCTCTATCTGGCGGTCTACTACTGCCAGGTCGCCATCCAGAATGCCAGCATCCGTCATGCTGTCGCCAGAGATGCGGACATAGAAAGTCGCCTCACGATGACGTATCAAGACATCGTTGAGGTCTATCTCTCCCTCCATATAGTCCTGGGCAGGAGAAGGGAATCCTGCTTTTACGCTTTGTTCTGCCAGAGGGATGGGAGTCTTCTCACCAATCTCAGCAGGATGAATTGTCAACTTTAACATTGAAAATTGAAATTTATGATTAGCCTTTCTTGAAAACTCCTAACTCCTAACTCCAAACTCCAAACTCCTAACTCCAAACTCCAAACTCCTAACTCCTAACTTTCAAAATCTCATCAATGTCTGTGGTGTACCGGTGCGACATGTACTCTTGCTTCAGGTCGAATCGGCACCCGATGCCTTGCACAGCCTGGCGGATGGTGCCATGACCATTCTTGCGGTTGATGGCATCGATGGCTTCCATCAGGGCTTTCTGCTTGGGGCGGTCGATAGGGTCGAAGAGATCTTGCTGCCGGGGATGGTCGGGGCTGATTTGCCATAGGATGACTCCTGCCTTCTTGAAGTGGAAGTCCTGCTCGTGGCGGTCGGGACGACTGCCTGGCAGGGGCTTCGGATAGTTGGCTCGGAGAATGGCTAGGGCTGCCCCCACAATCTCGTCTTGCGCATTGGTGGCAATAGGGAGCGTGAGGGAATGATGGATGGTGTATTCGGGTACGTTCTCATTGAAACGAGAGGTCCATGCAAACACCGTCACTCCTTGGCACACGCTGCCTTGGCGGCGCAATTTCTCCGTGCATCTCACGGCAAAGTTGGCCACGGCTTCTTCCATCACATCCTTGTCGGAGATGCCCTCGTCGGCAAAGCTTCTGCTGGTGCAGATGCTCTTCTTCTGGGGCAATTCCTCGATGCTGATGCAGCTCTCGCCATTCAGTTCCTTCCAGGTGCGGACGGTGGTGATGTTGAAATGGCTGCGCACCCAACTCTCCTTCTTGTCGGCAAACTGGGCGGCTGTATGGATGCCCATATAGTCGAGCTTGCGGGCTATCTGACGGCCAATGCCCCACACATCTTCTATGGGGAAGAGGGAGAGCGCCTTGTGGCGGCGCTCATCGGTATCTATCAGGCAGCAGCCCTTGTAGCCCTTGTATCGCTTGGCAAACTTGGAGCCAATCTTGGCCAGTGTCTTGGTGTCGGCGATGCCGATGGATATCGGAATGCCCACGGCTCTCAATACATCGGCAGAAATCTTGGCGCCATATTGCTGGAGCGGTGCATCAGCAGGAGCATTTCCTGTTTCTGCTGCTGTAGGCTTAGCTGAAGAGGATGCCTTGGCTGATTGCATTTCCTTTTCAGAAGGGTTCTCTTTGAAGAATGCCTCAGCCATGGACTGATCCAGCTCCAGAAAACTCTCGTCGATGGAGTATTGGTCCAAGCGGGGAGAGTAGTGGGAGAGCATCGACATCACGCGGTTGGATAGTGAGCCATAGAGGGTATAGTTGCTGGAGAAGATGGCCACGCCATCAGCCTCCAGCTTGCTCTTCACCTGATAGAAGGGGTCGCCCATCTTATAGCCCAATGCCTTTGCCTCTTCAGAGCGCGCAATAACGCAGCCGTCGTTGTTGCTCAGCACAACGACGGGCTTGCCTATCAAGTCGGGGCGAAACACACGTTCGCACGAACAATAGAAGTTATTGCAATCTGCCAGTCCTATCATGATTCTTAATTCATTGGCAAGAAAAACTTTTTTACTTTCTGCCGAAGATAGCCTTGAAAATCTTCTTTACTACGTTTTCCTTCTTCTGAGGATTTACCACAGGTGCATACTTGCGAGAGCCCTGCTTGTCGCCAGCCTGCTTCTGCTGGGTGTTGGCTGCGCCCTGCTTCTTCTGGGCTACGCCTCTGCCACGGCCGTTGCTGCCTGGACGTACATTGTTTTCGGCTCCTGGGCGCTGCTGAGGGTTATTGTTGTTATTGCGACGCTTGTTGTTATTGTTGTTGCGGCGCTTGTTGTTGTCCTGCTGTGACTGCTGTCCCTGATTCTTCTGACCCTGGTTCTGCTGTCCCTGATTCTGTTGTTTCTGCTGTCCCTGCTGTCTCTGTGGCTTTTGTCCTTGGTTCTGCTGACCTTGAGCCTGAGGCTGCTGAGCGTTCTCTCCCTTAGGAGCCTTCTCCTGGCGGGTATTTGGCTTGTTTGGCTTACGCTTGTGGGCTGTCTGGTCACGGTCTTTCTGGCGGCGGTTCTTGGCGCTGCTCTTGCCGTTGCCCTGGTTACCATTGCCTCTGCCCTGGGTGTTGCCCTTGCCACCACGTCTATTCTTCATAGGCTTGTTTTGCTTGGTATAGGCAGGACCTTCGCCGCACTCCTCTGGCAATGGCATCTTCTCTATCTCCTTGCCCAGGAACTTCTCTATCTGCTGACACCAGTAGATGTCCTCCTCTGCCACGAAGCTGATGGCCACACCGTCACGGTTGGCACGGGCTGTACGACCGATACGGTGTACATAGTCCTCGGTATCGTGAGGCAGGTCGTAGTTGATGACCATCTCGATGTCGTCGATGTCGATACCACGAGCCACGATGTCGGTAGCCACGAGCACGTCATACTGACCGCTCTTAAACTTGAACATCACGTCGTCTCTCTCAGCCTGTTCCAGGTCTGAGTGCATGGCACCGCAGTTGATGCCCTGTTGCTGAAGGGCGGCGGCGAGTTGCTTCACCTTCATCTTGCTACCGCTGAACACGATGACGCGCTTCAGGTCGCCAGCCTTGAAGATGTTCTTGATGATAGCCATCTTCTGGGTCTCATAGCATACGTAAGCCTCCTGCTTGATCTTCTCGGCAGGCTTGCTCACTGCGAGCTTGATCTCCACTGGGTCCTTGAGCAATGTCTTGGCCAGCTCCTCTATCTTCTGAGGCATGGTGGCAGAGAACATGATGGTCTGGCAAGTCTTAGGCAACTTGGCTGCGATGGTCTTGATATCCTCGGAGAAACCCATGTCGAGCATGCGGTCGGCCTCGTCGAGGATGAAGAAACTCACCTTGCTCAGGTCTACGTTGCCCAGTGAGATGTGGGTGATGAGGCGGCCAGGTGTGGCGATTACCACGTCGGCACCCATGCGCAGGCTCTTGAGCTCCTGGTCATAGCGGTTGCCATCGTTTCCACCATATACAGCCACGCTGCTCACGCCCTCCAGATAGTAGCCGAAGCCCTGCATGGCTTGGTCTATCTGCTGAGCCAGCTCACGGGTAGGCGACATGATGACGCAGTTGATGGCATCCTTAGGATAGCCGCCGTCATCCAGCTTGCTCAATACCGGCAAGAGGTAAGCGGCAGTCTTGCCGGTACCGGTCTGTGCCACGCCGAGCACGTCGTGACCTTCCAATATCTCAGGGATACATTTCTCTTGTACTGGGGTGCAAGTGTCGAATCGCATATCATAGAGCGCGTCGAGCACGTTGTCATTTAAATCTAATTCGTCGAAATACATATTTTTCAATTTAAAATGTATAATTCATCATGTATAGCATGGCTCATTGGCTGCTATACATTATAAATTATTAATTATTAATTCTTATTTACCTCGGTGCCTTGCGATAGCAGAAGTATGCCACGAAGACATAGATGAAGTTAGGCAACCAGGCTGCCAATGCCGGAGGGAAGTTGCCCTGGATGGCAAACGTGGCTGAAACCGTCTGGAGCATGATGTAGCCGAAGCTCAATGCCAGGCCCGTGCCTAGAGCCATACCCATGCCGCCCTTGCGCTTGCGAGAGGAGAGTGACACACCGATGATGGTCAGGATAAAGGAGGCAAACGAGAAGGCGATACGCTTGTGGTATTCCACCTGATATTGCACCACATTGCCCGAACCACGGTTGATCTGCTTGGAGATATACTCCTTGAGCTCAGGGCTGGTGAAGGTCTCCTGCTGTCCCTTGGAGTAGACCAGGTCGGTAGGTTCCATCGTGATGATGGTGTCCTTCTGCGCTCCGCTGGTGATGTTCTCTTTCATACCCTGTAGGCGGCGCACCTTCCAGTTGCTCAGTTTCCAGTGATACTTCGAGTCGCTGATGGTATCGTACTGTATCTCCATCGCCGTGAGGTGGCTTACCAGCTTTTTCTCCTGAAACTTGTCCAGGCAGAATCCAAAGCCTCGTTTCTGGCTGTCGTCATAATGCTGTATGTAGGCGATGACTCCACGGTCCACCTGTAGCTGCACATTGTCGGCAGAGGTGTTCTTGGTCTTCTTCTTATACATGTTCTCGAAGTTCTGCCTGATCACAGTGCCATGCGGAATGACATAGGCCGCGAGTCCGAACGAGAGTGCCGAGAGCAGCACGCAGGTAATCATGTATGGGCGCAGCAATCGCTTGAAGGAGACACCCGATGCCATGATGGCGATAATCTCCGAGTTGCCTGCCAGCTTGGAGGTGAAGAGGATGACCGCCACAAACACAAACAACGCACTGAAGAGGTTGGCGAAGTAAGGTACGAAGTTGGCATAATAGTCGAAGATGATGGCCCTGGCTGGTGCATGGTTCTCCGAGAACTTGGCCAAGTTATCGTTGAAGTCGAATACGATGGCGATAGAGATGATGAGTGCGATGGAGAAGAAGTAATAGCCCAAGAACTTCTTCATGATGTACCAATCGAGTCGCTTGATGTAGTGGAACGGATTGGCATACTTGAGCACTCTTAGGAAACTCAACTTCCTGCCCAGCCAAGACATGGCTTTTCCTAGCCATGCCAGGGCGGCGATGAGCCATCCGAAACGATGGCTCAGGGCTCTGCCCAACTTCAGTCTGCGGCGATGCTTCTTGATGTATTGATAATCTTTCATTGTTTTCTTTCCCCCTTAGGGGTTTATGTTCTTCCCTTTTTGGGGGGATTATATTCTTCTTCCTAGTTGGTCGATGATGGAGTTCTTCCACTGTACGAAGTCGCCCTGCTCGATGTGGTGGCGGGCGTCAGTTACCAGTCTGAGATAGAACGAGAGGTTGTGGATGCTGGCTATCTGCATTGCCAGGAGCTCCTGCGCCTTGAAGAGGTGGTGCAGGTATGCCTTGGTGGTGATGAGGTCGATGTCGCAGCCGTCAGGATCCACTGGGCTGAAGTCCATCTCCCACTTCTTGTTGCGCATGTTCATCGTACCATTGTAGGTGAAGAGCATGGCGTTTCTGCCGTTGCGGGTAGGCATCACGCAGTCAAACATGTCCACGCCTCGCTCTATTGCCTCCAGAATGTTCTGTGGTGTGCCCACGCCCATCAGGTAGCGAGGCTTGTCCTTAGGCAATATCTCGTTGACCACCTCTATCATGTCGTACATCACCTCGGTAGGCTCGCCCACGGCAAGTCCGCCGATGGCATTTCCGTCAGCTCCCTTGTCGGCTACAAACTTGGCTGCCTCTCTGCGCAGGTCAGGATAGGTGCAGCCCTGCACGATAGGGAAGAGGCTCTGCTGGTAGCCATAGAGCGGCTCGGTCTCATTGAATCGCTTGATGCAGCGGTCCAGCCAGCGCTGGGTGAGCATCAGGCTGTTCTTGGCATATTGGTAGTCGCTCTGTCCCGGAGGGCACTCGTCGAAAGCCATCATGATGTCGGCACCAATGATGCGCTCAGTGTCCATCACATTCTCTGGAGTAAAGATGTGCTTGCTGCCGTCGATGTGAGAACGAAACTCGCAGCCTTCCTCCTTGAGCTTGCGGATGCCTGTGAGCGAAAAGACCTGGAAGCCACCACTGTCGGTGAGGATAGGGCGATCCCAGCCATTAAACTTGTGCAGTCCGCCTGCCGCCTTGATTACGTCAAGGCCAGGTCGCAGGTACAGGTGATAGGTGTTGCCCAGGATGATCTGTGCCTTCACCTGCTGGCGCAATTCCTCGAAGTGTACGCCCTTCACGCTACCCACGGTGCCCACGGGCATGAAGATAGGAGTCTTGATCTGTCCGTGGTCGGTGGTGATGATGCCTGTGCGGGCATCGCTTGCTTTATCTGTTACTTGTAGTTCAAATTTCATTCTTTCTTCTTTTCGTTTTTTAATCTTCTTTCTTTTCTTCCTTCTCTTCCTTGATGGTCAGGTCGATAGGGTGCTCCACCTTTTCGTCGGTGAGGGCTATCTGCCATACATCAGCCACATTCTCCACATAGTGGAACTCTACGCCCTTGAGGTACTTCTCTGGTATCTCTTCGATGTTCTTGCGGTTGTCCTTGCACATCACGATATCGGTGATACCGGCACGCTTGGCTGCCAGAATCTTCTCCTTGATGCCGCCCACAGGCAGTACCTTGCCGCGCAGGGTGATTTCGCCCGTCATGGCGATGTTCTTGCGCACTTTGCGCTGGGTGATGGCTGAGGCGATGCTGGTGGCGATGGTGATGCCGGCAGAAGGACCATCCTTTGGGGTGGCTCCCTCAGGCACGTGGATGTGGATGTTCCAGTTGTCGAAGATGCGATAGTCCACGCCCAGCAGGTCTACATGCGCTTTGACGTATTCCAGGGCGATGACTGCCGATTCCTTCATCACGTTGCCCAGGTTTCCGGTGAGGGTCAGCTTGGCTGCCTTGCCCTTGCTCAGCGAGGTCTCAATGTAGAGTATCTCGCCGCCCACGCTGGTCCAGGCAAGTCCGGTTACCACGCCTGCATAGTCGTTGCCCTGGTAGATGTCACGATTGAACGGTGGGGTGCCCAGCAGTCCCTTGATCTCTGCGGCTCCGATGGTAGGGTGTTCTATCTTGCCTGTGGAAGCAAACTCGTAAGCCACCTTGCGGAGGCACTTGTTGATTTGCTTCTTCAGCTGTCTTACACCGGTCTCACGGGTATAGTGCTCGATGATGTTCTCCAGCGCAGCCTTGTTGAAGCTTATCTTTGGGTCCTGCTCTTCCAGTCCGGTATTTTCTATCTCCTTAGGCACCAGATGGCGCTTGGCTATCTCTATCTTCTCCTCGGTGATGTAGCCGCCTACCTCGATCAGCTCCATGCGGTCGAGCAGTGGGCGAGGAATGTTGCTCAGCTCATTGGCTGTGGCGATGAAGAGCACCTTGGAGAGGTCATAGTCCACGTCGAGATAATTGTCGTGGAAGGCATTGTTCTGCTCTGGATCCAATACTTCGAGCAGTGCCGATGATGGGTCGCCGTGGAAGTTGTCTTGTGCCACCTTGTCTATCTCGTCGAGGATAAACACAGGGTTGCTGCTGCCTGCCTTCTGGATGTTCTTGATGATGCGGCCAGGCATCGCTCCGATATAGGTGCGACGATGACCACGAATCTCCGACTCGTCGTGCAATCCGCCGAGCGACATTCTCACATACTTGCGCTTCATTGCGGCGGCGATGCTCTTGCCCAGGCTGGTCTTACCTACTCCCGGAGGACCATAGAGACAGAGTATCGGGCTCTTCTGTCCGCCCTTCAGCGCTCTCACGGCGAGGTATTCCAGGATGCGCTCCTTCACCTTCTCCATGCCATAGTGGTCTTGGTTCAAGATGCGCTTGGCACGAGGAATGCTCAGGTCGTCCTTGGTGCATTCGTTCCAAGGCAGGTCTACCAAGGTTTGCAGATAGCCGACCTGTATTGGGTAGTCTGGGCTCTGTGGATGGATGGTGTCAAGCTTTGCCATCTCCTTCTTGAATACCTTCTGGATGGCCTCGTTCCATTGCTTGGTCTTCGCCTTCTCCATGATTTCCTTGCGCTCAGGGCTGCCTTCCTCGTCGCCCAGTTCCTGGCGGATGTTCTTGATTTGCTGCTTCAGGAAGTATTCCTTCTGCTGCTCGTCCAGGTCGTAGTGGGTCTTCTGGCTGATCTCGTTTTGCAGTCTCAGCAATTTCATCTCCTTGTGCAGGCTTCTGAGGGCTATCACCAAGCGGTCATTGAGGTCGCTCTTGCTCAGCATCTCTATCTTGTCTTCCACGCTGAATGGCATGGCGCAGCACATGAAGTTGCTCTGCACCATAGGGTGGCTAATCTCCGTGATGGCTGCACCCAGCTCGCTTGACACATTCTCATTGGCATTCACGTAGCTGAGTGATTCTTTGACGAATGTCTCGTGCAGAGCCCTGAAGTTGGTGTCTTCTTGACTGCCCCATATCTCTGGCAGGCTTTCCACCTCGGCCTGGTAATAAGGTGTCAGAGCGGTGACGTTTCTCAGCTCGCATCTGCCCATGGCCTGCACGATGATGGTCTGGTTGCCCGAGCCATCAGGCATGTTGAGGATGCGCACCAACTTGGCAAATACGCCCACGTGGTACAGGTCGTCAAAACCTGGTAGCTCCACTCCTCTGTTCTTCTGGCAGAATATGCAGAAGAGGGTGTCTGGCTTGTTAGCCAACAGATTGGCAAGATTCCTGCTGATGTCTCTGCCCACGATGATAGGTGTCAGGACCGTTGGGAATACCACAAGGTCGCGTGTGCAAAGCATAGGGTAAATGCCTTCTGGCTTGTTTTCGAGCAATTCGTTGGCGTCGCCTTCAAAGTCAGCGATCATTTGTATCTTTGTACTAGTTCTTTCCATTCTTTTATGTTCGTTCATTTAGTGTGCAAAGATACTCATTTTTTTTGTTTTTTCATATATAAGTATAGATTATTTAATATATAATGGGCGATTTCTTGCTGATATTCGCCTTTTGGGGTGTAAGAATGGGGATGATTTGTAATAATTGGGCGATATTTCCGTTAGTAAAGATAGTAATATTGGGTTACTCAAGAATATGACAGGATTTAGATTCAAACAGTTTGAGATACAGCAGGACCGATGCGCCATGAAGGTGGGAACCGATGGCGTGTTGCTGGGTGCGTGGGCTGAAGGCGGCTCTCGCATCTTGGATATTGGTGCGGGTACGGGACTTATCTCGCTCATGATGGCGCAGCGCTTTCCTGAGGCTCAGGTGGTGGGCATAGACATTGATGCCGATGCTTGCCAGCAGGCTCGGGAGAATGTTGATGCCAGTCCCTTTGCTGATAGGGTGGTAATGGAGTGCTGCGCCTTGCAGGAGTTAGGAGTTAGGAGCGAGGAGTTAGGAGTTAGGAGTGAGGAGTTAGGAGTGGCTTCTGGGATGCTCTTTGATGCCATCGTGAGCAATCCACCATTCTTTGTAAATAGCATGAAAAATCCTGACAGTAAGCGTAGCTTGGCTAGACATACTGACTCACTGCCATTTCCTGTGCTGATGAAGGGGGTGAAGAGGTGGCTTTCCGATGATGGTGTGTTCTCTGCTATTGTGCCTGCTGAGGTAGTGGAGCAATTTGTGTCAGAAGCTTATTGCTCAGGGCTTTTGTTGGCTCGTAAGTGTGGCGTAAAGACAGTGGAGCGCAAGCAGCCAAAACGCTATCTATTGGCTTTCCGAAAGAGGCGAGTGGCAGCCTTGGAAGAGGAGGTAAAAACGATGACCGACTCCCAGGGGAATCGGTCATCGTGGTATGCAAAAATTACGGAAGATTTTTACTTGTAAACTGAACTTGTAAGCTCAGGACTTCCTGCTTATAAGTTCAACTTCTGCTGTACAATCTTGCTCAGTGTCTCTATCTTCTTGCCCTGGCGCTGGATGTCGCGATGCAGGTCGTTGCGTACAGCCATGAGGTCATTGAAGAAGTCGGCAAAGGCATTCTGTATCATGTTGGGCTTGCGTATGCTCTTGTCGGCAAATGGGTTGACTACCATCTTGATGCCTTTCTCCTCCAAGTGTACGTCGATGTCCTTGCCAGTCATCACGGGGTCACCGTCATAGTGGATGACGCCTGGCTGGCTGCGCGTGATGTGCAACTTCTTGCAGCGGAACGACTTGATCTTGGAGTTCTTGTCGAGCGTCTTGTTGAACATGTCAAAACTTACCTGCGGAGCTTCCAGCACATCGAATGGCTCCATGATAACCACGTCCATCAGACCATCGCTCATGGATGCCTGTGGGGCAATGTAGGCATTGTTGCCATACTGTGAGGCGTTGGCGCACGAGATGAGGAATGCCTTGTATTGCTTGGTGCCCGTCTCGTCCTCCAGTGTGTAAGTCTCTGGCTTATACTTCAGTCCCTCTTTTAGTATGTTTTCGGCATAGCTGATAGGACCACGCTTACCGCTTTCGGCAAACTTCATGCTCACGAAGGCGTCAAATCCCATGCCGCAGGTACAGAAGAATGGGTGGTCATTGATCACTCCGTAGTCCAGGTCGTGTATCTCGCAGGCATTGATGATCTCGATGCTCTTCTTCAGGTTCATTGGCAATAGGAGATGGCGTGCCAGTCCGTTGCCCGAACCGCAAGGCAGGATGCCCAATGCCGTATCCGAGTGAACCAGCGAGCGAGCCACCTCGTTCACGGTTCCGTCGCCACCTACGGCTACTACGATGTCAGCATGCTGCTCCTTGGCTTCTGTTGCCAACTGGGAGGCATGTCCGGCTCTTTCGGTCAATTTTATCTCGTACTCGAAAAGCTCTTTGTCCAAAGTCGAATCTATCAATCTTGGGATGCCAGCCTTGCTCACTGTGCCCGAAATTGGATTCATTATGAAAACTATCTTTTTCTTCATTCTTAGTCAAGAGTTTGGTGAAAATGTGGTGCAAAAGTAATAAAAATACCTAAATTACCAAGATTTATCCATTAAAAAAACGCTAAAAGTAAACTTTCTTATGTAAAATGATGGGTTTATTAGTCTTTTTTTGTATCTTTGCACCCTGAAACTAAGTATAAAAGTAGAAATTAGAAAATAAGTACACCTATTAATAATGGGACAATTACAAGAAAGATACAAGAATTATCGTGAACCTCAGAAGTATATGG
>ERZ1034701.337-NODE-337-length-20080-cov-7.259725_pt1 | contig 20080 bp, 13 predicted proteins | sample MGYA00520651_ERZ1034701 | MGnify/ENA primary metagenome ERZ1034701 (study PRJEB33766, sample SAMN09781713) | gut metagenome | biome: gut microbiome | host: Homo sapiens | place: Madagascar | study: EMG produced TPA metagenomics assembly of the PRJNA485056 data set...
CACAAGCTCTACAACTCAATGTGTCCCGCGAGTCAGCTTTGATATAATATCATCCCGGCACACATATGTCAACGGATTTACTGCAATTAATTAAAGTAGTAAAACTATCTTAAAAAACACAAATTTTCTAAATTGTCTGTTTATTATATACAATTCTCACAATTACTATCTGACAGCCTCTATCGCTTCTTTGATATTTGCTACACCGACAATCTCAATTCCGCCGATATGTGACACTCCTGTAAGGCACACTTTGGGAACAATACACTTTTTAAAGCCAAGCTTCTTTGCCTCAGCCACACGCTGCTCGGACATAGTAACTCCGCGCACCTCACCGCTTAAACCCACCTCACCAAAGCATATGGTATCCTCACGCACTATAATGTCTTTTTTGCTTGAAGCAATTGCAAGTACAATCCCAAGGTCTATCGCAGGCTCATTCATCCTGATGCCGCCGGCTATATTCACATAAGCGTCACAGTCTGACAGTGACAGGTTTGCTCTTTTTTCAAGGACCGCCATGAGCAGGTTTACCTTATTATAATCTGTACCATTTGCTGTACGCCTTGGATTATTAAAAAAGCTGTGGCAGACAAGTGCCTGTATCTCAAGAAGTATCGGCCTGCTTCCCTCTATGGAGCATGTGACAATTGACCCCGATGCGCCCTCGGGCTTACCGCTAAGCATATACTCTGACGGGTTTTCTACCTCAACCAGTCCCTCCGCCTTCATTTCAAATACACCTATCTCATTGGTTGAACCAAATCTGTTTTTTACTCCTCTGAGTATCCTGTATGATTCATACCTGTCACCCTCAAAATAAAGCACTGTGTCAACCATGTGCTCTAATGTCCTAGGTCCAGCGACCGCACCATCCTTTGTCACATGTCCAACTATAAAAATTGAAATGCCGAGAGTCTTTGCAAGCTGCATGAGCACCCCGGTTGTCTCCCTGACCTGTGAAACGCTTCCGGGTGCCGATGATATCTCCTCATTGTACATGGTCTGAATAGAATCAATTACAACAACCTCAGGCTTTTTGCGCTGAATCACATCCTTTGCTACATCAAGACTTGTCTCACATAAAAGCTCCAGTGAATCCGTGAAAGCTCCAAGTCTGTCTGCACGCATCTTTATCTGATGCAGCGATTCCTCACCCGACACATAAAGTAATGGCACTTTTTTTAGCGAAAGCTCCCTGCATACCTGGAGCAAAAGTGTGGATTTTCCTATACCCGGATCTCCTCCCACAAGCACAAGTGAGCCCCTCACTATTCCACCACCGAGCACTCTGTCAAACTCGGCTATGCCAGTCACTATACGCTCCTGCTTCTCACTTTTTACTGCCGAAAGAGGCATAACCTGTGCCTCCTTTGATTCTTTTTTCACTTTTCCCGATGAGCTTATTGACTTTTTATCTACTGTTTCCTCTACAAATGTATTCCATTCCTTACAGGCCGGGCACTGTCCCATCCACTTTGACGATTCATAACCACATTCCTGGCAGAAAAATACAGAGGTCTTTCCTTTCGCCATATTGTTCTCCTTTATAAAATACAAAAAGCCCGGCTTTCACCGGGCTAAAAATATGCTCTATTTTCTTGATACTTTGATATCGACTGAATCAACACCCTCAAGCTCTACGCTTAAGCTGAGCTTGCCGCCGAGATTTGTCTTCATAGTACCTGCAACAGCTCCAGCTATATCAATTTCGTACTCTGTCTCCTCTTCAAGGCCAAGAGTAATCTGAGCATCCTCAGGTCCCTCCACAGTAAATGTCACTGTATCAGCAGTCTCCTCGAAATCCATAACCGCTGTTCCCGGAACAGACTCGTATACAAAGAGTCCGTTTCTTTCGAGCTTTGTAATCTCCTTAAAGGTCTTTACCTTGTAGATATCTCCATCCTTCTCAAAATTGTCAAGCTTTGCCTTTGCAGCCAATGTATAATCTCCGAAGCTGAGCTTTCCGTTTTCCTCAGTACGGATTAATTCACTTATTACAGCCATTTTTATCCTCCCGTAGCTATATTGATATATTAATTATAAATCCAATTCTACTCAACAGTCAATGAAATTTGTTTGTTTTTCGTAGAAATTATTACCTTATTACCGCGCTTAATTTTACCGGTAATAATATCCTCTGACATACGGTCTTCAATCTCCTCCTGAAGCTTTCGTTTAAGAGGTCTTGCGCCATATTTTCTGTCATAGGCTTTGTCCACGATAAAGGATTTTGCACTGTCGCGCACTGTGAGCTCTATATCAAGCTGTTCTTTACAGCGTTTCTTAAGCTCCTTTACAAGAAGTGTCACTATATGCTTCATGTCATCCTTGTTGAGAGCTCTAAATACAATAGTCTCGTCTATTCGGTTCAAAAATTCAGGCTTGAATATACGGCGGACCTCCTCCATGACACTGTTCTTCATACGCTCGTGATCCTGCTTTTCATCCTCACCAGCGCCAAAGCCAAGGCGCTTTGGTTCTATAATAGAAGAAGCTCCTGCATTTGATGTCATGATGATTATTGTATTCTTGAAATCAACCGTGCGCCCCTGTGAATCAGTGATTCTACCATCATCAAGCACCTGTAAAAGTATATTGAACACATCAGGATGTGCTTTTTCTATCTCATCAAACAGTATAACAGAAAAAGGATTGCGTCTGACCTTCTCTGAGAGCTGTCCGCCCTCCTCATGGCCCACATATCCCGGTGGTGAACCAATCATCTTCGAAACACTATGCTTTTCCATGTATTCAGACATGTCAACACGTATCATGGCATCTTCTTTGCCAAAGACAGCCTCAGCAAGCGCCTTTGACACCTCCGTCTTACCTACTCCTGTCGGTCCCAAAAACAGGAATGAACCAATCGGCTTCTTAGGATCCTTTAAACCAACACGGCCTCGTCTGACAGCCTTTGCGACAGCAGAAACAGCCTCCTGTTGTCCTATTACACGCTTGTGAAGTATCTGTTCAAGCTTTGCAAGTCGTCCTGCTTCTGACTCTGTAAGCTTATTTACAGGTATTTTGGTCCATCCCGATACTACATCCGCTATCTCATTTTCACCGACTACAGGCTGATTTTTGCTTCCTGTGCGGTGATTCTTTCTGATAAGCTTCTGCTGTTTATTTTCAAGCACTTCCTTTTCTGACATAAGTGCGCCGGCAGCTGCGATATCTCCTTTAGACAAAGCATTTTCCAACCGGTTCTGCTTATCTGTTATCTCTTTTTTCAGAGCAAGCAGCTCGTCAGATGATGTCAGATTCTTAAGCCTTATCCTGGCTGCCGCTTCATCCATCAGGTCTATCGCCTTATCAGGTAAAAATCTGTCATTTATATATCGTGCAGAAAGGTTTACTGCTGCTTTCACACCCTCATCTGTTATGATGACACCATGATGTTTTTCATAGAGTCCCTTTAATCCTGTGAGTATCTCTATTGTCTCATCCACACCAGGCTCCTCAACCATCACCGGCTGGAAACGGCGCTCAAGCGCAGCATCCTTTTCCACGTATTTGCGGTACTCTTCTATGGTAGTGGCGCCGATTACCTGTACCTCGCCTCTGGCAAGCGCAGGCTTTAATATGTTAGATGCATCTAACGAGCCTTCTGCTCCTCCTGCACCTATTATAGTGTGAAGCTCATCAATGAAAAGAAGTACATTTTTGGCATTTGAAACCTCGCTTATCACCTTCTTGATACGCTCCTCAAACTCACCACGATACTTTGATTTAGCTACAAGCCCGGACATATCAAGAGAAACCAGTCTCTTTCCCAAAAGAATATCCGGGACATTGCCACTGACTATATCCTGTGCAAGCCCTTCTACTATAGCGGTCTTGCCCACTCCCGGCTCTCCAATCAGACATGGATTGTTTTTGCCACGGCGGCAAAGTATCTGGATAACACGCTCCATCTCCTTTTTTCTGCCTATAACAGGGTCAAGAAGCCCTGCCTCTGCCATATCTGTCAAATCTCTGGAATACTGATCTAATACAGGAGTCGCAGAATTGTATGATGTATTGTAGCTTTTCATCAGATCCCTGTATGCAGACGGATCCTCACCCATCGCACCAAGAATATCTATAAACATCTTCTGACTGTTAACACCCATGGTGTTTAAAAGTCTTGCAGCTGCACAGTCTCCCTGCAGTACTATAGCCATCAGCAAGTGTTCTGTACCTATCTCATTGCACTCAAATCTATCGGCTTCCTCCGATGCACGCTCCAATACTCTCTGTGTCCTTGGTGAATAGCCATCCCTGTCCATCACTTCGATGTTATCCCCCGGTGAAATCAGGTCTTCAATCATCGAAATAAGCTTATCATATTCCACATTGCAGGCTGTTAGGACCTCAGCTGCCACACCGGTGCCCTCTTTTATAAGGCCAGCCAGTATGTGCTCTGTTCCAACATAGCTGTAATTCATTTTCTTTGATATACGTGCAGCCAAATCTATTGCTTTTTTAGCCTTACTTGTATATGGTTTCAAGTCATATCCTCCAGTCATATTCACTAATTTAAGTCGATGAACTGCAAATCATCATCCTCGCTGTCATCTTCATTGTCATCCATTGCACTGCTGTCTATAGTCTCAGACGGCTTATTTCCCTCATTGACAAAGCCATCAAGTGCCATTTGAACCTGATTCTTTAAAGCATCCTCATCAGCATCGTTTTCTGTGTCAGAAACGTTTTCCTGCCTTGAATCGTCTTTTAAATCAAACTCAGAGTTTTCATTCTCAACAGCTTTCTTAGAATCAGGTGTAATTTCTACGGTTCTTCCGACATAGGATGCATTTGATATATTTTCATCCGTAGCCATCTTTTGCTCATCTGCAGCACCTTCTGCTGTTTCTTCTGCAGCTTCTCCTGCCGGCTCTTCTACAGCTTCATCCGCTGTTTCTTCTGCGGCTTCTCCTGCCGGCTCTTCTACAGCTTCATCTGCTGTTTCTTCTGCAGCTTCTTCTGCCACTTCATCTAACGGCTCTTCTGTAACCTCTTCTTCCAGCTCATCTGCTATCTCGTCCGCAGTTTCATCAGTTGTTTCTTCCAAAGCTTCATTTGATACATCTTCTGCTGCATCATCTACATCATCATCGTCATCATGATAGTCCATTGCCTTATATTTTCTGTTTTTCACAGCTGATACAATAAGCAACAGTAACAGAATAATGATAATAAGAACCAGTATTGCAGCTAAAACAAGATATTTATTGGCAATTCCCGGGACAAGCTCGCTCTTTGTTGTATCGTTTTCCTCCTGTGCCACTGTAGGTGTACTGAGCTCGGTTCTCATATATGTGCCATCTACGCTATCATATGTATACCAGCCACTCTCACCATTGTCATTTATGGCATATACGAGGTAAAAATCCTTTGTCTTATCATCGGTTTTTTCGGCTTTGGTCTGGTAGGCTGTTGCCACACCCTTGCCCTCTATGGAGAGTGATACCTCATTGTATCCCTCAGGCACATCATCCACCTTAGGCAGTAAAACCACTATAAAATGCGACTCTGAATTGATACGGACAAACTCATATGCTGCATTCTGTGCTGCATCATATACAAAAAGCCCATTGCCGCTTTCCGACTGTAAATACACAAGCGTGATATCACCAAAGGTGCCATGAAGGGTATTGTATTCAAGTCCGTCAATCACTGTCTTTGAGTGTTCAAAGCCTTCAGGGACAACATCCTCCGGAATGTCATTTACCATAGTCCACTCTGTGCCATTTATATCGAACTTCTTCCAGTTATCCTGCTTATCTGCATTCTCCGGATCATCCTCGGCTCTTCTGGTAACAACTATATTGTATGTGCTTGTGCTGCCGTCCTCTGCTGTCACAACAACGCTGACCGTATTCTCTCCAACCTCAAGTGAATCATTGCCTGTGACGGATGTCACACTCGCCTTGGAATCAGCCGGATTTGCTGTAACCGCAAGGCTTGAACAGCTGTAATCTACTGTAGCTGTGTAATCCTTTGTCGCAGCAGAAAACTCAGGGGAAAGCGTACCTGCTGAGATAACAAGTGAACCAAGAGTTGCGTTTGAGGATTTCTTTTCCTCTTTGTTTTCATTATCTTTATTCGAATTGCTGTCATTGCCGGTATTGCTGCCGGAATTGTCCTTGTTATCCTTGTTGCTGTTTGAATCGTTGTTTGATGAAGCACTTGTTACTGTCACCTTCGTGCTGGCACCGGTAATTGTACCTCCGGCATCGTTGCCCTCTGCATCTCCTACAACTGTACAATATGCCTTTATAGTGCAGCTTCCTGCAGCCTTCGCCGTAAATGAAAATGACTGCGATGTGGGATATCCTGCGGCGTCACCAATATTTGCCACACCATCCCCTCCGTTACTCAGTACTCCCTCGTCAGAGCTTGAGATAACTACAGTGCCAAAATATCCAGACGGCATGGAAACCGTCACCTTAACTGTTTTTCCAACAGCTACAGAGCTTGAGCTGACACTTAATCCAAGTCCCTGCGCATATACATGCTCGGCAGGTGCGAAAACAAGCATCACCGCCACAACAAGTGATAATATACATCCAAATAATTTTTTCATATTTTTCCTCACATTTCTAATTCTGCGATATCTTTGATTTGCCCAGTATGTGTCTGTTCATGATTATCATATCAAGAGCATTTCCACCATCACGCTTTCTGTTAGCATCAGCTGCCTCCAGATAAGCACCTGTGAGTGTTCCCTTTCCTAAAATATGTCTGTTGAGCTTAATCATATCAAGAGCATTTACAGCACCATCACCATTGATATCTCCATATATAACAATATCGTATGTCTTTTTCAGATTACCTGAAGCGTCATAAACAGCCACCTTATTGCCTGTTGCAACCTTCCCGCTGTTTTCTGAGCCCGAGCTTGTCAGAAGCTTTACAGTACCTGATGCTGATACTGCTATATTCTTCACAAAATCAGCCGCACCGGTTCCAGGCTCAATGCCTGTAATATAAGTGCCTATACTGTATTTACCTGATGTAATATTTACATCTGTATTATTTTGGTTATTATTGCCACCTGCATTATTTGCAGATGCCGCCTGCCTGTTTATATTGATAGTGTATGTTCTTGTATCACCGCTTTGCGACTTGCATTTTACCTTGATTGTATTATTTCCGACAGCAAGCGAATAGCTTCCTGTGCCTGAAACGCCACTGTTTCCTGAAACTGCATCTGCCGAAACAGTCACTGAGCTTATAGCATTTGAAACAACTGCTGAATAGCTTGTTGTCGCTCCATTGAAGGCCGGTGTGAGTGTTACACCGCTTATCGCAAGCGACTGCAGATAGTTATTGGTATCGCCTGCTTTATCGAAGCCCACTGCTGACGATGGCATATTGTTGTATACAGGTATTTTAAATACAAAAGCCTGATTCTTGTCTGAATATCCTTTAGCCAGACTCTGTCCCTCAGTAAGAGCCGCTGTGGCATTGCCCATGTACTGATGGAAATACAGCGAGCTTGTATTTACTACATTAAACTTCTCAAAATACAGTGTATTTTGACCCTTATTTATATAATTGCTGCCCACCTTTACAGCTCCGCCGCTTATGGACTTTACTCTTGTATTCCAGCCCTGCTTCTTGGCAAAAGACAGACCATTTTTGTAAATCTGAGCCTTCGTGCTTCCGGTTGCACTAAAATTAAAATAATTATAATATCCTTCGTATCCGGAATATGTACCCGAAATAAGAGGGCTCGTTCCCTTTTGTCCCTGCTCCTGCTTTATACGCGATGCTATATGGTATGCACTTACTCCACTGCTCTTTGCCACATCCATGAATGTGCTTGCATAATTGATTTTCTCGCCATTGTTGGAATAGGTCTTTGTTCCCTCCATAAATGTGCCTTTTACTATGGACTTGACACCTTCAAGTGCCTCATTCGGACTGTATGCCAGACTCTGAAACTGAAAAATATTGGTCTCATCAAGAAAATTCCTTGGATCCATGAGATAAGCAATATAGGCACTGCTTGCTGACACCCATCCCGGTTCGTACTCAACCCACGTATTTGTTGACCAGTTATATGCTCCGGAAGCTGTGGATTTCTTGGCATTGTCTGCTGATTTGGATACCAGATTAAGTCCGTTTACACTCTCATTTTCAATCACCGTATCCCAATTCAAACCTGTATTTACAGCTTCAAATGTCCAGCTTGGATACTTATTGTGAAGAGCTGTAAGGTTTGGAATATAGCTGTCAGGAAAGCCTGCATTCTTCATAGCCGTGACAAAATCAGTATTGTCTCCGCTATTATTGTATGTCACCTTTATGTATTTGCTGATAGTCCAGCCCGTAAATGCCTTGCCGTTTAAAGTACCCTTGACATTGTACCATACCCAACCGTTTACCTTGGTCTCTCCTATTATGTCAACCTGATGGTTCCAGTCGAGCGAGACAACCTTTGTAGTGCCGGATGTGCCTGCTGCATTGCGGACATACACATTGCCACCTGTAATCGTACCTGTAGCATATGCTCCCGATGCGGTTGCAAGGGCAAGCTGTTCCTCATTATTCTGCTGTATGGCATCCGCATTGCCGGTGTCTGCCGAAGCATCCCCTGTCTGCGCATTGTCTGATGCAGCTGTGCCGGTACCTGCTGATACAAAATCAGACCTGATATAGCTGACACACTCCTCGTTATTTGCTGCCAGATTGTACTTTGCCTTGTACCACACCTTGCCGTCTGCACCTGTGGTCTGCTCAAGAATAGTAATATCCTTGCCGTTTGAAAGCTTGTGCTCCAGCTCATACTCTGTGCCCGGTCCGCTTCTCGCCGCTACCCAGTATCTCTCATCACACACAACCTTAGCCGCCTGATTTGCATAGACTGCCATGCTGCTGTATGGTGCCAGGTCACATGCGGCTAATGACAATGTAACTACAGAAACTGCCAGAAATTTATTTATCTTTATCATCGAATCCCATCTTTCTTATGTGCATTGTTTACATTAATCCATTATCCATTTAATTATAATAGAATATGGCCTTTGTATCAATGTATTCGGCAGAAATTTATTATTTTTTTATTAATAATATAAAAAACTCCCTTCAACGTGCAGCTCATGCTTACGTTTCAGGGAGTTGTCTGATTCATATTCTGCTTATTCTTACTGTCTCCTGTAGCTTTTCTAGCTGAACAGGGATTTTATCTTATCCCATAAATCCATGAAAAAGTTACCAATCTTTTCCCAAAAGCCCGGGTCATTTATCTTGTCGCCAAGCTTTGATGCCCAGTCCTGTGCCTGATTTATGACCGAATCCCAGTCGATATTGGCATCCTTAAGCTTCATAAGAAGCGATGTCAGCTTTGCAATATCATCATCAGAAAGCTTCAGGTCGTAATCCTTTGCAGCCTCCTTTATCGCATCCTTTATCTGGCTCTCATCCTTGAGCCTTCCATCGGCAAGCTGCTTCTTTAGGTCAGCAATCATTGCCTCGATATCCTGCGAATCGCCGTCAATGCTCTTGTTGAGCTCTCCTGTTGTGACAAGCTCATCCATCGCTGCGTCTGTCACCTTGTCGTCAAGCTTCTTGCCTGTCATCTCCTCGTATGCCTTTAGTGTGCCTACAAGTGCTGCCGTTCCGGAAATAGGGAAAGGTCCTGCGACTATGATTTTAGCATCAGCTATGCCTGCTGTGGCAAGCGCATTCTTGTACATTCCTACCGTACAGTAATTGATATTGTGCGTGGAAACACTAAGACCCGCACCCTTTTTATCCTCTGTAATAAGTACTGAGGAAAGTGACCTTGTGCCAATCTCGCTCTTGCTGATGTATGAATCGAGGTACTTGTGCTCCTCATCATTATTTACATAGACCACATCGTATTTGTCCAGATCAGTGAGCTCGATTCCCATAAATCCAAGCACTGTCGCTCTTTGCTCCGGTGTGAGGTCTGCTCCAAGACTTAAGTATGGCTTATCATTTTTGCTGATGGTCACCTTGTCGTTTGCCTCACTGCCGGCTGTCGTTGTGCTGTCTGCAGTACTGTCTGTGTTACTCTTATCAGCTGCGTCACTGCTGTCACTGCCTGATACATCAACGCTTGAAACTGTATCAGTCTGCGTAGCTGTCTCTGTTGCAAATACAGCCGGATTCATCGTAAACAGTGTCACCGCAGCAAGCACGCTACATACAATACTCTTTGCTTTTTTCTTTATTAATCTAATCATTTTTCCTCCAATCTACTGCTCTATATCATACGAAATTGTAAAGTTACTTCCGTCGAAGCTGACATCTGCCATGCTTCCGCATACCACAGGCATCATCGGTGACATATGACCTATATCCAGATCCATGATGATTGGCACATTAAACTCTCTAAGCAGTGATGAAAGCGCCTGTCTGTGGTCTATGCCAAACATTTCCTCTCCGAAGTGCGCCGGGCGTCCGATAAGAAATCCCTTTACATTTGAAAACCATCCTGCATTTTTCATCTGCCACATAGCCCTTCTCATGCCCATCACATTAAGGTCACAAGCCTCAAGGAACCATATGATACCATCATCACTGTAGCGCTCATTAAATTCCCTTACATGGTCAAACGATGTACCAAGCAGATTGATAAGACAATCCATGCAGCCACCAAGCAGCCTGCCTCTCATGGTAAGCCTGCTTTCCTTTGCCACCGCAGGAATAGAGCTGATACACGACTTTTCAGTCAGGTTGTAGCCCACAAACGGAGCATTCTCATCCTTTATCGATTCCTTCTCCCACATAGGGTAATTGGTAAATGAAAGCTTCCTGCCACAAAGCAGATTAAACGCATCGGTAAGTGACTCATGCCACACCTCCATGCCAAAGCTGCCCGCACACGGCCCGTAAATACCTGCTGTATCTGCAATAGTAGCCTCCAAAAATGTGAAATTCGTGTTGTCAGAATAGCCCATGTACCATTTCGGCTTTGACTGCTTCACGCGCTCAAAATCAATATAAGGCACTACCTCGCACATCAGCTCGCCACCACCACAGGATATAAGCACATCACTGTCAGCAGAAGCATAGCTCTCGTTCAGTTCTTCTGCGCACTTCTTAGGTGTATTGCTGATACCTATGCCACTGTCGCACCTGCAGTTAGGTCCCTCTATCGTCTTATAACCCATGCTGTGAAACCTTTTAATGGCATTGTCAAAGGCACTCCTGTACGGCTCTGTTGTACAGCCCATCGAAGGCGCCACAAAGCCTATTGTTCCTCCATCCTTTAGAAATTCAGGGTATCTCATGTTTCTATCATCCTATCACTATTATTTACATATCTAAGCTTCTGTCTAAAGTAAAATATGTAGGATTTTATCATTTCTGTCAAGGTCATTTTACTGTCATAATTAAATGTAGTCGTGTACTGCACATGCTGTCTGTTACACCAGTTGTATATATCATGCAGACTTATCGAATCAACATGCTTCATATTGTTCGTAAACACCTTAACCTTTGAAAGCTCATCCTCACTGTCAATGTATAGATGAAAGATAGTATTCGGACATTCAATTATTATCTGCTGTTCTTCTATATTTTTCATCACTGTATCCTCTATTGAATAATGTATCCTGTGTGATTAAAAACATTATCATCTGTCACACCGGGATGTGAGTAATAACAAAATATCGTAACTGTTCAGTACCTTCACAGTTAAAAAATATCACATAACCATAGTACTACACCGACGTCACAAAATCCAGTCATTTTTGCCTGCCAATTCTTACTATTTTATTAAGAAAAACGGTAAATATCATACTCCCTCACAGTCAAATGCCGGGATGAAGCTGTCCTTTGCCACGTCACCCTCCTGTATAAATGCATTCGTGATTCCTATTTTAAGGGCATAGTCAACAAGCCTTTCATACTCTCTCCTTGTCACTGTGCGGTTTATCTCAGGATAATCCTTTAGTGCAATCGGCGTAAACTGGCTCATCATGCTTATATATACGTGATCATGATATGTATCATACAGGTACTTAAGTACAGCCTTTGCATCATTCACATGTCCCGGCAGTAGAAGCTGTCGCACAATAACTCCCTTTTGTATGAGTCCTGTCGCATCGTCAATCACGACATCCGGCTGCTGCCTGACCATCTCTGAAAGCGCCTGCTTTGCGACAGACGGATAATCCTTTGCCCTTGAATACATTGCCGAAAGCGTACTGTCCATATATTTAAAATCCGGAAGATACACATCCACTATGCCCTCAAGCAGCTTTAGCTCTGTCACATTTTCATATCCGCTCGTATTGTATATAATAGGAAGCTTCATGCCGCGGCTTTTTGCCTCGTTTACCGCCCACACTATATCAGGGATATACTGCCCCGGTGTGACCAGATTGATATTATTTGCGCCTTTGTCAGCAAGTTCTATGAAGATATCACTCAGCCGCTCTTTACTGATTACCTTTCCCTCTTTTCCGTCAGAAATCTCCCTGTTCTGGCAGAACACGCAGTGCAGGCTGCAGCCTGAGAAAAAAACTGCCCCACTTCCTTTTTTTCCTGATATGCACGGCTCCTCCCAATAATGAAGTGCTGCTCGCGCCACCTTTATTTCAGATGAAACGCCACATACACCTGTTTGTCCGGTGCTTCTGTTTATGCCACATTTTCTGGGACACAATAAACAATCTTCGTATTTATTCATATTTTTCATTTTAACCCTTGCTAAAAATAATGTTTGATACTACAATCTATATGATTATGCGGTGCATATGCCATGCGCCTTCAGTAGTCATTTTAAAATTATATCATAACTATTCTTACAGAAGAGAATAGTTAAAATACACAATAAGGAGATTACAATGAATCAGTCAAACTGTATCGTCGCCCAGTCAGGCGGCCCAACTGTTGCAATCAACGCAAGCCTTGCAGGAGTCATCGCAGGAGTAAAAAGCTCTGAGAAATACGATATCTGCTATGGCGCCGTAAACGGAATACTCGGCATATTAAATGAGAATTATCTCAATCTGTCAGATATTTTTGCAGATGATGCTAATCTTGAAAAACTTAAGACCACACCTGCCATGTATCTTGGCTCATGCCGTCACAAGCTTCCTGATTACAAGGATGATGATTCACCATATGTATACATCTTCCACCAGTTCGATAAGCTTTCTATAAAAGCTTTCTTTTACATCGGTGGAAATGATTCGATGGATACCGTATTAAAGTTATCCGATTATGCAAAAAAAATCAACAGTGATGTGAAAATTGTAGGGATTCCAAAAACCATCGACAATGACCTATGCATGACAGACCACACTCCGGGCTTTGGCTCTGCCGCCAAATATATCGCATCAAGCATGCTTGAGATAGCCCATGATACCTTTATCTATGCTGTTAAGAGTGTAACAATCGTTGAAATCATGGGACGTGACGCAGGATGGCTCACTGCCGCTTCCGCTCTCGCACGTAATGAGTACAATACAGCGCCTCAGTTCATCTATCTGCCTGAGGTGGATTTCGACAAGGACAAATTTGTTGCCGATATAAAAGAAGCCCTTGCGCACACTAACAATGTAATAGTTGCCGTATCCGAAGGAATACATGACGCAGACGGCTCATACATTACATCATCAAATGCCGCATGTGACCAGTTCGGACACCAGCAGCTAAGCGGTGCCGGAAAAGCTCTTGAGTTCATCGTAAAGGAAAACATCGGTGTCAAGGTGCGCTCTGTAGAGGTAAATGTGCTCCAGCGCTGTGCCTCACATCTTGCATCATTAACCGATATCGAGGAATCTTTTGCTCAGGGTAAAAAGGGTGTCATGATTGCAGCGGAGGGTGTGACCGCATCAATGGTATGCTTGAAGCGCATCTCAAATAATCCTTATCAGGTGGAATACACATATTCTGCTATCAAGGATATCGCAAACGAGGCCAAGTCTGTGCCAAGAGAGTGGATCAATGATGCTGGCAATGATGTGAAGCCTGAGCTTATCGAATACTTAAAGCCACTTATTCAGGGAGAAACCGCTGTAGCCTACAAGGATGGTCTGCCTGACTATATGGATGTGTCACATCTTCACAAATGTAACTGATTTTAGCTGCCGCCTACACCCCGGTGTTGGCAGCAACAGCATATCTCCAAGGAGGTCGATTTACATGAAGAAAAAAGTGCTTATAACCTGCGCCGTTGTGCTTGGTGTGCTTTTGGCCGTTTATCTTGGCTTTGCTTTTTATTTTAGCAGCCACTATCTGTTCAACACAAAGATTAACTCTGTAAAATACGCAGGGAAAACTGCAAAAGAGGCATTAGAAAAAAATACAGCCCTAAGCCGCGACTATCTGCTCACAATCACTGATAGAAAAGGCAACAACTTTTCACTTAAGGGACCTGATTTTTCCTATGAATATGTCTCAAACGGTGACGAGGAGCAAATCCTAAAAAGCCAGAATGCTTTTACATGGCCTGTCAGTCTCTTCAAAGCTCAAAACTATACTCTAAAGGGTTCGTCCAAATATGACGATGCCGCTTTGGCGGAAAAGCTCAAGGCTCTTGATATTTTCAGTGATGACTACATTGAAAATCCGGAGGATGCCCATATCGAGATAAAAGACGGCGAATACGATGTGATTGAAGAGAAAAAAGGCTGCAAGCCGATATATGACAGCATCCTTGCCGAGGTAAAGGACGCCCTGGACAACGAGCTTCAAAAGCTTACCTTAAGTGATGACTGTTATGAAGCTCCAAAAATCACAAAGGAAAGCGAAACAATCAAAAATGAAAAAGAAGCCCTCGACAAATACACTGCTTCAACCGTCACCTACAAAATTGAAGGTGCCGACGAGAAGCTTGACTCAGCCAAAATCCTTGATATGCTAAGTATCTCAGATGACGGCAGCGTGAGCATAGATGATGCCAAGGTCACTAAATATGTCCAGCAGCTTGCTTCCAAGTACAATACCTTCGGCCGCAAACGCTCATTCAAGACATCGTCCGGTGACACTATTGAAATAGGTGGTGGAGACTACGGATGGGTAGTCAGCAAGAAAAATGAGAAAGCCCAGCTCCTTTCAGATTTAGAGGGAGGCAAGCCTGTAGAAAGAGAGCCTGTTTACGAGCAGACTGCTCTTCACCGCGGTGCTGACGACATAGGTAATACATACATAGAGATTGACTACACAAAGCAGCACATGTGGTATTACAAGGATGGTGCTCTCCAGATGGAGTCTGATTTCGTATCAGGTAATCTCGCCCGTCAGAATGGCTCCGTAGATGGTGTATACAAGATTGTTTACAAGCAGAGAAATGCTACTCTTGTCGGCGAGGGATACTCTTCTCCTGTCAGCTATTTCATGCCGTTTGCCTACAATATAGGTATCCATGATGCCAGCTGGCGTGATACCTTCGGAGGAACAATTTACAAAACCTCCGGCTCACACGGATGTATCAATGTGCCGCCTGCTTTTGCAGAGCAGCTGTTCAACGCTGTGGATAAGGGCACTCCTGTTGTTGCCTACTACAGAGAGGCTGTCACTCTGACAAACAATGCTGCAAAGATGTCCAATGCATACTCGTATGTGGCTCCTGATGCTGCGCAATAGATGTGGATTGCTTGGTATTTTTCAATAATACGGGAAGACGACCGGTGCACGGGGAATTTGCCCGCCCGGCAGAGGTGCTCCCGACGAGCTAACGCTACGCAGCTAAGGTACTGTACGAATTATGCTTTTTAGGGTTTCTATGCTTGACGAAACCGTCGAAACGCGCCGTCCATGGCGCGGTTTCTCCTTGCCCCGGCGTCCATGCCGGGGCATTTCTGCGTTTCATGGGCATAATTCTACAGTATCTAAGCCGCTGCGCTAGTCGCTCTTTCGGGAGCACCTCTGCCGGGCGGGCAAATTCCCCGTGCGCCGGTCGCCTTCCCTTACTCTTTCGCTATCTTCAACACAAAAAGCTTTCAACCACATCGTAAGGGGCGTAAGCCGCCTGAGTGACTGCCCTGCATTTCTATAGCCCTATGCTATGCAAACTGGCTATTATAGAGGTTCGCATAAAATCCGTCCGCTGCAAGCAGACTCTCATGATTACCCTGCTCTATAATCTTTCCGTCTTTCATAACAAGGATAATATCAGCCTCCCTGATGGTGGACAGACGATGAGCTACTATAAAGCTTGTCCTGCCCTGCATCATGGTAAGGAACGCCTTCTGAATCTTAATCTCTGTACGTGTATCAATCGATGATGTAGCCTCATCCAATATCAGCATAGGCGGTAAGCAGAGCATGACTCTTGTGATGCATAATAACTGCTTCTGTCCCTGTGACAGGCTGCCGCCGTCCTCACCGATTTCAGTGTCATAGCCCTTCGGCAGACGTCTGATAAAGCTGTGGGCATGGGATGCCTTTGCTGCTGCAATGATTTCCTCATCTGTGGCATCAGGCTTTCCCATTATGATATTGTCACGGATTGTGCCTTTCTTAAGCCATGTCTCCTGAAGCACCATGCCATAGTTGTCACGAAGACTCTCTCGTGTGATTTTTCTGATATCGTGTCCGCTCACCTTAATTGTTCCACTGTTTACATCGTAAAACCTCATAAGCAGATTGATAATAGTCGTCTTTCCACAGCCTGTCGGGCCTACGATAGCCACGCGCTGTCCAGGCTTTACATGGAGATTAAAATCCTCGATAAGCTTTTTATCCGGCACATATGAGAAATAAACATCCTCTATGTCCACACGTCCGTCAGCCTCTTCAAGTGTTACCGCATCCGAAGCATCCGGTATCTCCTTTTCCTCCTCAATCAGCTCGAAGATACGAGCAGCACAGGCAAGTGCGTTCTGAAGCTCCGTGATGACACCCGATATCTCGTTGAACGGCTTGGTGTACTGGTTGGCGTATGATAAGAAGCATGAAAGCTGTCCTACTGTGATTCCGCCGGTGAGTGCACTCATGGCACCAAAAATTCCGACTCCGGCATACACAAGACTGTTGACAAAACGTGTACTCGGATTTGTAAGACTTGAGAAAAATGTTGCCCTCAGTGAGCATTTCTGTAATCTGTCATTTATCTCGTCAAACTGTTCAAGTGCCTCATCCTCATGGTTGAAGGCCTGTACAACTTTTTCATTTCCTACTATCTCGTCGATGAGTGATGTCTGCTCTCCCCTTGTTCTTGTCTGCAGCTGGAACATGGAATAAGTCTTTTTAGTGATAAAGCTTGCCACAAAAAGTGACAAAGGTGTGATGAGCACTACGATACATGATATCTTCACATCTATTGTAAGCATGAAAATAAGCGTGCCTGCTATTGTTGCAATTCCTGTAAAGAGCTGCGTGAAGCCCATCAGAAGTCCCTCTGAAAATGTATCTACATCGGCGATGATACGGCTGACCATATCACCATGTGAGTGACTGTCAATATATGATAACGGCATTTTCTCAATATTCAAAAATGCATCATGCCTTATATCCCTCACTATGTTGTAGGTCATTCTGTTGTTGCAGATATTTGTAAGCCACTGGGCCGCTGCCGCTATGACGACTATTATTGCAGCTCTTGTGAGGATGGCTGTCATAGCCGTAAAATCAACCTTTCCTTTTCCTACAATCAAATCAATTGCGCGTCCTGTGAGGATTGGAAAATAGAGCGTAAGCGCCACTGTAACAACAGACAGGGCAAGGGAAATTACAAGCAAAGGAATATATCTCTTCATGTAGCTTAGTACCTTGCGCATTGTACCTGCTTTATTCATTTTCGCATTATCCATAGCCATACTCTACACCTCCTTTTGTTTAGTCATATCCGACTCTTTTTTAAACTGTGAATCATATATCTCTTTGTAGGTCTCGCATGTCTCAAGCAGCTTTTCATGAGGTCCGAAGCCAACCATCTGTCCGTCGTCGAGCACTATGATATTGTCCGCAAACTGGATAGATGAGGTACGCTGTGACACGATAAATATTGTCTTGTCACCATGCATGCCCTTTAATGCCGCACGAAGGCTCGCATCTGTAGCAAAATCAAGTGCCGATGCACTGTCGTCAAGTATCAGTATGTCCGGATCCTTTACAACCGCCCTGGCAATTGTAAGACGCTGCTTCTGACCGCCTGATAAGTTCTTGCCGCCCTGCTCTATCATGTAGTCAAGACCGCCATCTTTGCCCTTTACAACCTCTGTCGCCTGTGCTATATCCAGTGCCTTCCACATTTCCTCCTCTGTGGCATCATTTTTGCCCCAGCGCAGGTTGTCGGCTATTGTTCCTGCAAAAAGCACTGCCTTTTGCATTACAACACCGATTTTATCTCGAAGCTGCACTGCATCGTAGTCATTTATATCATTTCCCTGAATCCTTATAGTGCCCTTTGTGGCATCATAAAACCTCGGAATAAGGTTTACAAGGCTTGATTTTCCTGAGCCTGTACCACCGATGATTCCGATTGTCTGCCCCTTTTGCACTGTAAAGCTTATATCTGTAAGTGTCTCATCGGCCGCTCCCTCATAGGTCATGCAGACATGGTCAAACTCAACCTCAGGTGCCCCTGCCTTTGCATCAATGACCTTAGGATTTTTCTCAGGAAGCTTTGATGGAATAGAAAGCACATCCGCTATACGATTACCGCATGCCACTGCCTTTGTCACCTGTACGATGAGATTTGCAAGCTTTATCAGCTCGACAAGTATCTGTGACATGTAGTTTACAAGTGCCACAACCTCACCCTGTGTGAGGATTCCTGTGTATACCTGCTTGCCGCCTGATACGATAACTGCGATTGTTGCGATATTTATAATGATAAAAGTCAGAGGATTGGTGAGTGCTGAGATTCGTCCTACAACCTGCTGCATATTGGTTAAAAACTCGTTGTCCCTGTTAAAGCTGTCAATCTCATCATTTTGCTTATTGAAAGCTCTTATAACCCTGGTTCCCTCTAAATTCTCCCTGGTATGTGAAAGCACTGTGTCAAGAGAGCTCTGCACCTTTTTGTAAAGCGGAAGGCTTGCAGCCATAACGGAGAATACCACTATTGAAAGCAGAGGTATGGTAACTACAAAAACCATTGCCGCTCTTACATTTACTGTAAAAGCCATCGCCATAGCTCCGAATACAATAAATGGCGAGCGAAGGAAGAGTCGAAGCACCAGATTGACTCCTGACTGTACCTGGTTTATATCGCTTGTCATCCTCGTGATAAGTGTCGATGTACCCACTGTATCCATCTTTGAGAATGATAGCGACTCTATCTTTTCAAACAATATATGGCGAAGCTTTGTTGAAAAGCCGACTGCCGCCTTTGCCGCAAAATACTGCGCTGTGACTGAGCTTACCAGGCCGACTGCCGCAAGCAGCACCAGCACACCTCCCATCTTCCATATATATGGCTTGTCCGAAGCCGCGATTCCGTTATCAATGATTGCTGCCATGACAAGCGGTACTATAAGCTCGAAAGATGCCTCGAGCAGCTTAAATAGCGGAGCACAGATGCATTCCTTTTTGTACTCCTTCAAATACTTTAATATCTGTTTCATCTTTTCCCCTTCCAGATTTTGTTACTGTTTACGTCTCTGTATGACCAGCAACGATTACAGCTTCACTATTATAGATGATTTTTCTCATATGTACAAGAAAAACGATACACAAAAAACCACAAAAAAACCAGCACCCTGCGGTACTGGTTTCATAGGTCAGCTCTTATGTATATGCTTCTTGATTGCTTCAAAGCTCTCAGGACTGATGACATGCTCTATACGGCATGCATCCTCTGCTGCAATCTCCTTATCAACACCAAGCTTCTCAAGACACTCTGACAAAAGCTCATGTCTTTCGTATATCATCTCTGCTATCTGTCTTCCTGACTCTGTGAGTGTGATAAAGCCTGCATCACTAACTGTGATATTGTTCTTCTCTCTAAGGTTTTTCATGGCTATACTCACGCTGGATTTCTTAAATCCAAGCTCATTTGCTATATCAACTGAGCGTACCACAGGAAGCTTCTTGCTGAGAATAAGTATGGTCTCTAAATAGTTTTCTGATGATTCATTGTTTCGCATTTCGAATACCCCCGTGAGTTTATTTTCGTTCGTTTTAATTCAGTTATTTTATTATAACATACATTTTATTGTTT
>ERZ1034701.347-NODE-347-length-19749-cov-44.370468_pt1 | contig 19749 bp, 23 predicted proteins | sample MGYA00520651_ERZ1034701 | MGnify/ENA primary metagenome ERZ1034701 (study PRJEB33766, sample SAMN09781713) | gut metagenome | biome: gut microbiome | host: Homo sapiens | place: Madagascar | study: EMG produced TPA metagenomics assembly of the PRJNA485056 data...
CGCAAAAAGCGCCCTTAATCTGGGAGATAGATTATTCTCGCAATGGATAATAGAAATCCGAAAGTGTGTAAAAAAGTGCAATGCAGCCGTGATATGCTGTATGTAGCATTTCAGGCATTGAGGCCGTCCCGATCGGGGCGGTTTTTTTGTTGCCCGAAACCAGCGAAAGCCGCATAGAAACGGCTATTTTCATGCGAAAAGCGAATGAAAAGGAGTGAGACGCGATGGAAACCGAAGAGAAGAAGGCGCCGACGCGAAAGACGCGCAAGAAGGCACCTGCCGCGGAGGCGCCCCAGCCCGTCGAGCAGGCTCCCGAAGAGGAGGCGCCCCAGCCCGTCGAGCAGGCTCCCGAAGAGGAGGCGCCCCAGCCCGTCGAGCAATGCCGCCCGGTCTTGGAGGAGGCGACCGTCGAGGTCGGCGACTTCCTTGGGCTCAACGTGCGCGAGGCGAAGTCGCTCGAGTCCGAGGTGATTGGGTCCGTCGCCAACCACGAGACCGTCGAAGCGTACCCCGAGGAGGACGGCTGGCGCGAGCTCGCCGACGGCGGCTTCGTGGTGGCGAGGTACCTTGCCTGACCTCAGGTTCACGGTGTGCCCGCGCTGCAAGCGCCTTAAGCCCCAGCTCGGCGGCCTTCGCTACTGCGCCGAGTGCGAGGCCGAGGTCAAGCGCGAGCGCGCCGAGCGGCGCGACTACAGGCGCGAGTACGAGAAGCGGCAGGCGAAAGAGGACCCGAAGTACCGACGCTTCTACAAATCGAGGGAATGGCGGATGACGAGCCGCCAGTACGCCGTCGACCACGGGCACTGGTGCGAGGAGTGCGGCGCCGTCGGCACCGACGTCCACCATGTCCAGCCTATACAGACCGAGGAAGGATGGCGGCGGCGGTTCGACCAGTCCAACCTCAGGCTCCTGTGCGTCAAATGCCATAACAAGGCGCACGGGAGGGAGTTCGGCCAATTCCATGCGTGAGGAGGTGAAACGCGGTGGCGAACAGCGGTAGGAAAGCGAAGCCCCTGGCGGTGCAGGAGAGCAAGAGGCGCGTCCACATCTCCAACGCCGAGAAGGAGGCGCGCAGGGCGCGTGAGGCCGCGATCGGCGGAACGACCGACCACATGGCGCCCCCGAGCTACCTCACGACGCAGAAGCTCAAGAACCGCTACTCGGAGATCGTGTCCCTGCTCCGGGCGGCGAGCGAGCAGCTGTGCACTGACCTCGACGTCGACGCGGTGGCGCGCTACGTGCTCGAAGAGGACGAGTACGTGGCGGCGAGCGCGGCGCTGCGCGGGGCGCGCAGGCGCAACGAGGAGCTGAAGGTCATCGAGACCATGCAGAAGCTCAAGAACGCCGCCTTCAAGTGCGTCGACACGAGCGCGAAGTCGATAGGTCTCACGGTGGACGCCCGCCTGCGCTTCGACCTGCGCGAGCCGGAGCAGGAGAAGCCCGAGAACCGCTTCGCGAAGTTCCAGGGCGGCGGGCGATGATCGACCGCGTGACCGAGTACGCCGAGGCCGTGGCGGGCGGCGAGGTCCCCTGCGGCGAGCTGCACATGCTCGCGTGCAAGCGGCACCTCGGCGACCTCAAGCGCGCCGACACCGAGGAGTTCCCCTACGTGTGGGACGCGGGCGCAGCGGCAGACGTCGTCGACTACGCCGAGACCATGACCATCGTCGAGGGCTTCGAGAAGAGGCCCGTGAGGCTCATGGGGTCGCAGGTGTTCGACATCGGGTGCACGTTCGGGTGGAAGAAGCGCAACGGCTACCGCAGGTTCAGGCGGCGCTACAAGAGCGTTTCCCGCCAGCAGGGCAAGTCGTTCGAGAACGGCATACTCGGCACCTACATAGCCGCGTTCAGCGGGTACCGCTACGGCAAGCTGTTCACGGCGGCGACCAAGAAGCGCCAGGCGAAGATCGTCTGGGAGGAGATGAAGAAGTTCATCGAGGGCGACCCCGACCTATCCGAGTGGTTCGAGGTCAAGGAGTACAAGTCCGAGATAACCGCCCTCAACACGAACTGCGTCATCAAGGCGCTCTCCAAGGAGGAGGGGCTGGACGACGGCTTCAGGCCACTGTTCGCGTCCCTCGACGAGCTGCACCAGATGAAGGACAACTCCATCTACCAGGCGCTCTACCGGGGAACCCGAAACCTCGACGAGACGCTGGTGTCCATGATCACCACGCGCGGCAAGGAGGTAGACTCCTTCGCCTACGAGATGGACACCTTCGCGTGCAACATCCTGCGCGGCGGCGTCACGGCCGAGGACTTCTTCGTGGACATATACGCGCTCGACGAGGGGGACGACCCGTTCGACGAGTCCGTGTGGGTGAAGTCCAACCCGCTGTCCGCGACCACCGAGAAGGGCATGGAGCAGCTGCGCACCGACGCGGCGACGGCGAAGGCAATGGGCGGCTCCGAGCTGCGCGACTTCCTCACCAAGTGCATGAACGTGTGGGTCACCAAGACCGAGGACACGTTCGTGGCGCCCGAGGACTGGAAGGGCGCGAAGACCACCCTCACGCTCGACGACTTCAGGGGCGAGCGTTGCTGGGTCGGCGTCGACCTGTCGAGCGGCGGCGACCTCACGACCTACTCCATCGAGTTCGACGACGACGAGGGCGGGGCCTACGCCTACAGCCACAGCTTCATGCCGCGCGGGCGCATGTCGGAGCACATACAGACCGACGTCGCCCCGTACGACGTGTGGGAGCAGCAGGGCCTCATCACCGTCATAGGCGGCGAGACCGACTTCCGCATCGATTACAAGGCGGTCGTCAAGCACCTGGCCGACGTGGTGGAGGAATACGACCTCAAGCCGCAGGCCGTGGGATACGACCCCCACAACGCGGAGGCGTTCACTGAGGACCTGGAGATCCTGGGCGCGCCCCTCATCAAGGTCGTGCAGTCGGCGAAGAACCTCAACGACGCCACGGTGGACGTCCAGCTGCTCGTGAAGAGCGGCAAGTACTCCATGGACAAGCGCAACGAGCTCATGAGCTGGTCGTTCCTGAACGCGCAGCTCGTGCGGAACAGCTTCGACGAGGTGAAGGTCGACAAGAAGCCCGGAAAGACGCGGCGCATCGACCCCGTGGACGCCTGCATAGACGCGCACTACGCGCGCCTCGTGCAGCGTGATTCCGAGGTCGTGGACGCCGACGTGGAGCTCCGCCGCTACATGGAGCTCATGAACTGGTAAACGAAAGGAGGTGCAGGGATGGGAAAGGCCGCGAACGCGCTCATGAGGTCGCTCGGGTTCTACTCGAAGTCGGAGGTCGCTGAGATCGCCAAGGGGGCGAGGGAGTCCGCCATGTCCGAGTGGAGGAGCCTCGCGCACTTCCTGGGCATCGACCCGAACGTCGACGGCGACGCCATGGGCGAGGCCACGTACTACGCCTGCACGAAGATTCTCAGGGAGACGCTCGGCAAGCTGCCGCTGAAGCTGATGCGGCGCATGCCGAACGGCGGCGTGGTCACGGCGTACGACCACCCGCTCTACAGCACGCTGTGCCTGCGCCCGAACCCGTACATGACTGCCACCTCGTTCTGGTCGGCGGTCGAGCAGTACCGCAACCACACGGGCAACGCCTACGTGCGCATAACGGGCGGCAACACCAAGGGCGACCCGCCGCAGCTGTGGCTCATGCCGACCGACGAGGTCGACGTGTGGTGGGACGACGCGGCCCTCCTCGACGAGGTGCCCGACGTCTACTACCGATACAGCCACGGCGGGCGAAACCTGATCCTGAAGAGCTTCGAGGTGATGCACTTCAGGAGCTCGGACACCGATGACGGCATCATGGGCATCCCGCTCATCGACCGCCTGCGAAAGCTCGTCGGCGGCGCCATCGAGGCGCAGGGCTTCCAGAACGAGCTCATATCGAGCGGCCTCACGGCCAAGGCGGTGCTCCAGTACACGAGCAACCTCGACGACACGGCCGTGCTCGCGTTCACGAGCAACATGGAAAAGTACGCCAAGGGCGAGTTCGCCGAGGAGGGCGTGAAGAACATCATCCCCATCCCCGTGGGCACGACGCTCCAGCCGCTCAACACAAAGCTCACCGACGCCCAGTTCGAGGAGCTGAAGAAGTACAGCGCGGTGCAGATCGCGTCCGCGTTCGGCATCAAGCCGCAGCAGATAGGCGACATGACCAAGACCTCCTACGCGTCCTCGCAGGCGCAGCAGGAGGCCTTCTACACCGACACGATGCTCTACATCCTCAAGGACTACGAGAACGAGGTCACCTACAAGGCGCTCACCGACCGCATGCGCGGCAAAGACTACTTCTGCGAGTTCGACACGTCCGTGATGCTGCGCAGCGACTTCAAGACCACGGTCGAGGCCAACAAGATAGCCATCGAATCCGGTCAGTTCACCCCGAACGAGGCGCGGCAGAGGCTCAAGCTCCCCGCCGACCCCGACGGGGACGTGCTGCTCGGCAACGGAAACCTCATACCCATCGGTATGGCGGGGCAACAGTACCTACAGCAGGGTTCCCGGGAGGAGCCGCCTGCGGAGCCTTCGAGAGGGGGTGAAGCAAATGGGTAGCGACAAGTACATGCGCAAGGGCGGCATGGTCAAGTCCATGGAGGCGGGCGACGCCGACATGGCCGCGATCAACGCCATCGCGCTCGAGCCGCTCGACAAGGGCGACGTCTACACGTTCGAGGTCGTCGCGTGCGACAACGACATCGACCGCGACTTCGAGCGTTTCGACGAGAAGGCGCTCGGTCAGCTCGCGAAGCTGTTCGTCGGGAAGACCGTCATCAAGGACCACTCGCCGCGAGCCGACAACCAGTTCGCCCGCGTCTACGCCGCCGAGGTGGAGGGCGCCGAGGGCGAGACGTCCGACGGCCTGCCGCTCAAGCAGCTCGTGGTCAAGTGCTACACGCTCGACAACGGGGCCAACGCGCAGGTGATCGCCGAGATCAAGGGCGGCATCAAGAAGGAGGTCTCGGTCTCCTTCATGCCCGAGTCCGTCACGTGCTCGATCTGCGGAATCGACCGCAGAAAGGCGTGGTGCGGGCACCGCTGGGGCAAGGAGTACGACGGCGAGGCGTGCCATTTCACGCTGAGCGACATCAGCGACGCCTACGAGCTGTCGTTCGTCGCCATCCCCGCGCAGCGCGGGGCGGGCACGAAGAAGGAGTACCTGCTCGACGGCGAAGAGCCGGACGGGCCGGACGAAGCGAGAACCGAAGAGAAAGCAGCTGGGGCGCCGGAAGGCGCCCCTTCCATTTCCAGGGCCAAGGCGCTTGCAGCGGCGTTCCTGGCGACCACCGAACGATAAGGAGCTGAAAGCATGAAGTTCAAGAACCTCAAAGAGGCGAAAGACGCCCTCCGCGCCAAGTACGACGAGATGAAGTCGGAAGAGGACGCGGAGAAGTTCAAGTCCCTGAACGCCGAGTTCGAGGACATCAAGTCCGAGATCGCGCGCATGGAGGCGCTCGAAGCGGCGGAGAAGGCGTTCGCCGCCGAGAAGGCCGTCGAGGCGAAGGCCAAGGAGGAGAAGGCGGAAGGCTACGACGCCGCCGTCAAGTCCTTCGCGGCGGCAGCCCGCAAGGGATTCAACGAGGGCACCCCGTCCGCCGGCGGCTACACCGTGCCCGAGGACATCGAGACCAAGATCCGCCGCCTGCGCGACGCCAAGGCGTCCCTTCGCCAGCTCGTCTCCGCCGAGACCGTGAAGGCCCCGTCCGGCGAGCGCACCTACCAGAAGCGCGGAGCCGGCAAGGGCTTCGCGTCCGTCAAGGAAGGCGGCAAGATCCCGCAGACCGACTACCCCGAGTACGCCCGCGTGAGCTACGCGGTCGAGAAGCTCGGCGGCTACATGATCGCGACCAACGAGCTCCTGGAGGACTCCGACGCGAGCATCGCGAACGAGGTCACCATGTGGTTCGCGGAGAACGCCCGCGTCACCGACAACAAGCTCGTGCTCGCGACGCTCGACTCCAAGTACACCCGCGACGAGAGCCCCGCGACGCCCGCGTCCATCGCGTCGCTCGACGACATCAAGAAGGCCGTGAACGTGACCCTCGGCCAGGCGTTCGCGCCGACCTCGACCATCGTCACCAACGACGACGGCCTGCAGTTCCTCGACACGCTGAAGGACAAGGACGGCCGCAGCCTCGTGAAGGCGACCGAGAACAACCCGCTCGACATGTACCTCGCCATCGGCTTCCGCCGCATCCCCCTGCACATCGTGCCGAACGCGGACCTCGCGACGAACGCGACCAAGGGCGTGCCGTTCTACATCGGCGACCTCAAGGAGGCCTGCAAGCTCTTCGACAAGAAGGGACTGTCCATCCTCGCCTCGAACACGGCGGCGGTGGGCGACGTCAACGCGTTCGAGAACGACCTCACGGTGTGGCGCGGGCTCATGCGCGAGGACTGCGAGCTCCTGGACGAGGAAGCGTACGTCCTGGGCTACTACAAGGCCAACCTGGGCTAATCGGGAAGGAGGCGGCGGCTCATGGCAGTCACCAAGCACGACGTCTGCGAGTACGTGGGGCTTGAGGCGGAGTACCTCGACCCCGTGCAGGAAAGGCGCGTCGAGCAGGCCCTCGCCGCCTCCAGGCTGTGGCTTCGCGGCGCGGTCGGGTCGAACGTGGACATGGACAACCCGATGGCCGAGGAGCTCGTGCTGATGGCCGCGGGCGAGATGTTCGAGAACCGCTCCCTCACTGACGACAGGCTCTCCAAGTACGCGGGCTCCAAGGCGGCGGCGTCGCTCAACAGGCTCGCGCACGACGCGATCATGCAGCTCAAGTACTGCGACTTCGCCGATCCTGCGGAAGGGGGCGCTGTCGAATGAGCGTCGGGGACCCCATCGTCATCGAGCGGGCGGAGGACGGCATCGACTGGCAGCCGTGGATGACCCTGCACTGCCTGAACGTCAACAAGACGCGCTCCACCGAGTACGTGGAGGCGGGCGGCGAGCAGAACGCCTCGTACGTGACCTTCCGCGTGCGCTGGAACCGCAGGCTCCCCGAGGTCGAGGCCGACACGACCCGCCACCGCATCGTGTGGCGGGGCCGCGTGTTCGACATACGCGGGTACGACGACTACCAGTATCAGCACAGGAAGGTCGACCTGGCGGGGGTGTCACATGGTTGATTACATCCACTGCGACGTCGAGAACATCGACGCGTGCCTGGAGGAGATACTCGGCGAGTACGCGCGAACCTGCTCGAAGCAGATGGCCAAGGGCATAGACAAGACCATGCGCGACATGACGAGGCAGACCAGGAAGACCGCCCCGACCGAGGACGGGAAGTGGACGCCGACGTTCCCCAACCACAACAGGGGGGAGGCGTTCAAGAAGCACATCGCCTGGAAGTCGAGGGGCTACGGCATGAGCCACACGGCCACATGGTACGTGAAGTCGCCCGAGCACAGGCTCACCCACCTGCTCGTGCACGGCCACGAGCAGTTCGTGTTCGGGCGGCCCACCGGCAAACGCTCGAAGGCGATGCCCTTCCTCGTCGACGCCAGGGACAAGGCCGAGGAAGACCTCGTGCCCAACATCATCAAGGAGATAGAGAAGGGATGAGCAAGGCGACGGACGCGCTCGAAGCCTGCGGCGTCCCGTACAAGCACAACGGCTGGATGCCGGTGAAGCCGCCGCAGTCGCCGTTCTTCGCGGCGGTGCTGGAGGAGTCGGAGGCCGTCTCGTCGGATTCCGGCGAGACCTTCGCCTTCTTCACGGTCCCGACCGTCGAGCTGTACGACGACGGGGGAGCCGACGCGGAGGCGAAGCGCGCGGAGCTGCTGCGCGCCCTCGCCGCTGCAGGGCTGTCCCCCCGCAGGCAGGCGAGCACATACATCTACAGCGAGAAGAAGTTCCTCACGGTCTACGACTGCGAGGGGTACATCGAGAAGGAGTGACGCTCATGTCAACAACCAAGCGCAAGGAAGAGAAGCCGATCACCATCGGCAGCTGCACCGCGTACCTCGCGGAGTACACGGGCACCGTGCCCGACCACAAGACGCTGTGCGTTCCGGCGAACCGCCTCGCGTACTCGAAGGGAGGCGCGACCATCACGTACAGCAAGGAGACCCAGGAGGTGCAGGACGACCTCGGCCTCATCCGCAAGACAATCACCACGTCCGACTCCGCGAAGGTCAAGCTCGGCCTGCTCGGCTGGGTCGGCACCACGCTCAAGAAGCTGGAGTCCACCGCCCGCGTGAGCGAGGACTCCGAAGGCGGCATCCGCACCACCAAGATCGGCGGCGTCGGCAACGACGACGGCAAGACCTACGCGCTGTGCCTGCACCACGAGGACAAGGCCGACGGCGACTGCTGGTGGACCATCGTCGGCAAGAACACCGCGGGCTTCGAGTTCGTCTACGCGCCCGACTCGGAAACCAAGATCGAGCCCGAGTTCACGGCGGAATCCCTCGACGACGACGGCACGCTCATCATCTTCGAGGAGCAGATCAAGGAGAACCTGGGCTAGCTGCCCGCGGAATCTGAAAAACGGGAAGAAGGGGGCCTCGGCGCCCCCTTCCCCTTTCTACGGGAGTGAATCGAATGGAAATCAAGGGAACGAACTACGCAAAGCGGCGCAAGGACGTGCTCGTCGTGACGCTCGGCACGGAGGATGACAGCTTCGAGCTGCGCATCCTCCCGCCGACGAAGGGCGTGCACGAGGGCCTCGTCGCGGTCGCCGGCTACGTCGCCGACGCGGCCATGGGGAAGGCGGCGTCCTCCGACCTCGACCTCGGGGGGTGCCTCGACCTCGTCGCAGCAGCGATGAGCCACAACACGGACGTGCGCGTCATCACGGGCGACTACTTGGAGTCCATCGGGTTCGACTTGTCCGACGTGGGCGACTTCATCGGCCTGTACACCTACTTCGTGTCGGAGCTGGTCGATTCAAAAAACTAGAGCTGCCCAACAACCCCTACGCAAAGGCGGAGGTTGGGCGCAACGAGTACGAGGTCACGACTTACTTCGAGAAGATGGTCGCCGACTACCTGCGCATCCCCGTGCCGGACGTCGACGGCCTCGACCTCGTCTACTACCTGCGAATCAGGAGGGACGCGTTCATCGACGCGCTCAACGGCTCCGAGGCGGGGCGCGACTACCTCGACGAGGCGTGGCGCCTGACGCGCACGGAACCGGACCGCAAGGCGTCCCGCGAGCTGTTCGGGAAGGGGGAATGCTAGATGGCAGGAAGGGTCCAGGGCCTTTACGTCGAGATCAACGGCGACGCGACCAAGCTCAAGAAGGCCATGCGCGACGCGAAGGCCGAGGCGACGGTGCTGCGCACGCACCTCTCGTCGCTCACGAAGCTGCTCAACTTCAACCCGACGAGCACCGACCTCATAGTCCAGAAGCAGCGCCTCCTCGGGCAGGCGCTCGCGCAGAACCGGGCGACGATGGCGACCTACCAGCAGGCGTACGAGAAGTACTCCGGCAAGGTCGGCGAGCTGTCGGCCTCCGAGCTCACCGAGTTCAAGAACCTGCAACGGCAGATGACGAACAACGAGCTGGAGTACGAGAGGCTGAAGCAGCAGGCGGTCGAGTTCGGCGCGGCGGCGTCGCAGAACGTGCTCTCCACGAAGGCGCACTTCGACCAGCTCGGCGCGACGCTCACCGACGTCGGGACGAAGCTGACCGTGCTGTCGGCCGCCACGGCGGCGGCGGGCTACGCGTCGTTCAAGTCGGCGACCGACTTCGAGGACAGCTTCACGGGCGTTGCGAAGACGGTGAACGCATCGGAGCAGGAGCTCGAGAAGCTGGCCCAGACGTCGCGCGAGATGGCCCTCAACAAACCCATCGACGTGAACGACATCAACAGGGCGATGGAGCTCGGCGGGCAGCTCGGCATCGCGACCGAGAACCTGTCGAAGTTCGCGTCCGTTGCCGCCGACCTCGACATCGCGACCGACATGGACGTCGACGACGTGTCCCTCAAGCTCGCGCAGTTCATGAACATCTGCAACGTGGCCGAGACGGACGTCGACCGCGTCGGCGCGGTCATCACCGATCTGGGCAACAACTCGGCCACCACCGAGTCCCAGATCATGAACATGGCGATGCGCATCGCGGGCTCCGGCTCGAACATCGGCATGACGTCCCAGGAGGTCCTGGCGCTCGCCGCCGCCCTCTCGAGCGTCGGCATCCAGGCGGAGATGGGCGGCAACGCCATCTCCACCATCATGAACCGCATCGACAAGGACGTGGCGGTCGGCGCCGACACGATGCAGGTGTGGGCCGACACGGCGGGCATGACGTCGGAGGAGTTCGCGTCGAAGTGGAAGTCGAACGTCATGGACACGCTGCTCGCCGTCATCGACGGCATGGCGACGTACCGCGACGAGGGCGGCAACCTCAACACGTTGCTCAAGGACATGGACATCAGCTACATGCGCCAGATCGACACCATGCAGCGACTCTCCCGCACGGGAGACGTCGTGACCAGCATGGTGAGCATCGCGAACAACGCGTGGGACCAGAACGTGGCCCTCACGCGCGAGGCGAACAGGCGATACGGGACGACGTCGAGCCAGCTGCAGCTCGTGAAGAACAACGTCAACGAGCTCGGCATCGAGTTCGGGCAGCTGATGATACCGGCTGTCAAGGAGGCTTCGCAGGGCGCCGTAGAGCTCGTGCAGGGCTTCCAGTCGCTCGACGACGCGACCAAGCGCAACATCCTCTCGCTGGCGGGCATCGTCACCGCAGCGGGACCCGTGACGCTCGTCGCGGGGAAGCTCTTCTCGTGGCTCGGCAAGATCACCGGCAAGTTCGCCAGCGCCTACACCGAGCTCGCGTTCCTCACGCGCGGGACGTCGTCTTTCACGGGGGCGGCCGACAAGGCCGCCGCGGCATCGGAGCGCGCCGCGCTCAAGACCGAAGCGCTCGGCAAGGCGGCGGCGGTCGCCAAGGGCCTCGTCGTCGGCCTCGCGATGGCGGGCGTGGCGCTGCTCGCCGCGTACCTCGTAGACGCGGCGCGCAAGCAGGAGAACCTGCGCAAATCCACCGAATGTCTCACCGACGCGCTCGATGACGTGGACGAGAAGACCAAGTCCGCCGCCGACGCGCTCGGATCGCTCGATTCCGAGAAGCCCAAGCGCACTTTCAAGGAGATACGCGACAGCATCGACCAGACCATTCAGAAGCAAGCCGAGCTCGCCGACGAGATGAGCGAGAAATGGGGCGGCATCAACGGCTCCGAGTACGCGCTCGACAAGTACCTCGACGCCATCGACAAGCTGACGGGCAAGTACGACGAGAACGGCAACAAGGCCAAGCTCAGCGCCGACGAGCAGGCGAACCTCGCGTCGGCCGTGGCGGGCGTGAACGAGATACTCGGCACGTCGTACCAGGTCATCGACGCAGAGAACGGCATCCTCGACACCAGCACGGACGCCATCAGGCGCAACGCCGACGCGTGGGTGGCGAACGCGAAGGCGCAGGCAGCCCAAGAAGAGATGGTCGAGCTCATGAAGGAGCAGTTCCAGCTCGAAAAGGACCTCGCCGACGCCAAGAAGAGCCAGGCGAACGCTCAGGCCGAGTACGACTCCGCGTTGGAAGCCGGTAACGTCCCGATGGACAGCTACCTCGCGAGGCTCGCCGAGACGAGCAGGGCGGTCGACGACGCGACCGAGGCGGCGAAGGGAAACAAGGAGGCGCAGGAGCGGCTCAAGGGCATCTACTCGGAAGCCAGCGCAGAGGCGAATAGGCTCTCGGACGTCTCGGGCGAGCTCGCGTCCCACATGAGCTCGCTCGCCGGCCAGAGCGACGAGCTGGCGGCCGCCATCGAGGGGTCTGGCCACAAGGTCGAGGACATGGCCAAGGTGCTCTCCGACGCCGGGGTCAGCGCCGAGGACTTCAAGAACATAACCGCCGACCAGCTGCTCGAAGTCGTGAGGGCGTACGACGGCACCTACGACTCCGTCAAGGGCATCCTCGCGAAGATAGTCGAGGAGAACCGCTCCAAGGGCGCAGAGGCGGGCCAGGCGCAGGCCGACGGCGCGAGCTCCCAGCAGGGGGCCGTTGACAACGCCTACGCACAGCTCATAGAGGGCGTCGACTACACGGCAGATGCCGCGCAGAGCAACTACCAGAAGGGCGAGCAAGCTGGCACCGACATCGTGAGCGGCATGCAGTCGATGCAGGACGCGGTGGCGGCGGCGGCCGACGCCCTCAGCAAGCTCACGGCCGACCACCTCAGCAGCGCGTCCGAGGACGCCTGGTGGGCCGGATACAACATGGGCGCCGAGCATTTCGCGGGCGGCATCGAGTCTGGCCGCGACCTTGCGGTCGCGGAGGCCGACACCGCCTCGAAGCAGGTCGCCGACCACTTCAGCAACTCGAACGGCGACGCGTGGTGGGCCGGTTACAACATGGCGGCCGGGTTCGCGAACGGCATCTCGGATGGCAGGTACCTCGCCACGGCAGCCGCGGGAGCGGTCGCCCAGGCGGCGCTCGCCAAGGTGCGCGAGGTCGGCCAGGAGGGCTCCCCGTGGAAGACGACCATCCGAAGCGGCAGGTTCGCGGCCCAGGGCCTCGCCATCGGCATGGAGCAGCTCAAAGGGTACGTGGCCGACTCGTTCGGCGACGTGGCGAGAAGCGCGGTCGACGCCCTGAACGTCCAGGCGGCCCAGCTCTCGTACGAGGCGGAGCTCATGAGCGTGGGCGGGCGGGCGAACGTGCCGCAGCTCGCAATCGACCTCGCGTCGGGCGGCCAGGCAGGCACGACCGTCAACAACTACGAGCTCAAGGGCATCAACGTCCAGGCGGCCCTCGACTCCGACCAGTTCATGGAAGAGCTCGTCTCGCTGCTCTTCAGATGGAACGTCATCAGGAAATAAAAAGAAGGTGATCCAATGGCAATCCTCGACCTTCAAATGGCCGAGGGGTCGTCCCCGTGCGGGGTGGGCGCCCTCATGTACGAGCGCGACGACGCCTCGCACCCGTCGGGCCACGACCTGCGCTTCGCGTTCACGACCGAGTTCGGCAGCGACGTGCAGGAGTCGTTCACGGTGCGCGTGTCCGCGAAGGGGTACGCGAAGGGCATGTCCTACGAGTCGCAGTGGAAGGACTACGAGGCCACGGTCGACGCCTCCAAGTGCAACGAGCGCAGAAGCTACTCTGGCGGGCGCGTGTCGTGGTCGATCCCGCTCTCGCTCGTGGGCTCGCTCACGACCGACTTCGGCGGCGGCAAGTGGACCTACGCGGGGCGCGCCTACGACACGGCGACCTTCGAGGTGTCCGTGCGGGCCAACTGGAAGGACGACCTTCTCGGCGTCGGCGGCGACAAGTCCGACTGGGTGAGCGAGTGGGCCTACGCCGAGCTTTACATGGGCTTTCTGGCAAACTACTCCCTCACGCAGGCCTACTACGAGTCCGCCGACCTGCTCGTCATCGAGTACGCGACCACGTGGATGCGCCAGGACGACCGCTTCGCAATCGACGTCGACTCGCACGTGGTGGCGACGGCGGACGGCGGCGACGACGAGGGCATAATACTGCTCGGCGGCGGCTCGAGCCGCATCCTCTCGCAGGAGTACTGGGACACGGTCGCCGCCCCAGGGCGCATAGAGGTGCCCGTATCGGCGCTGACGCAGCACCTGCGGGGCAAGACCGTCTGGTTCGACGTGGCCTTCAACCCCGTCTACCGCCCCTACGCCATAGCGCGCAGGGGCATCGCGCAGGCCGAGTTGCCGGTCGGCGACAAGTCGGAGTGCAACAGCTGCACCCTGGCCGTGGTCCCGTCGGAGGACCCGTACGCCGTGTGGCTCAAGACGGGCGACGCGGGCGACCTCGACTCCCCCATAACGGAGGTGTCGGTCAAGTGCCGAACCTCGACGGGGTACAGCTCGCAGGTCAAGGTCAAGGTCGGCGAGGTCGCGAAGATGCGCGGGTGCCCGCTCAACTCCCCGCTCCTGTTCGAGGGCGTGGGCGGCAACGGCTACAGCGTGTCCAAGAAGGTGACGACCGTCGCCGCCGACCCGATCAGGGCGATGGGCGTGTGCGTCGTCGACTCGGCGTCGTCCGACTCGCGCGCCGTCATCCGCTTCAACCAGAAGTACCGCGTGACCTCCGAGCCCGATGGCGACACGATGAAGCTCGCGGGCCGCGACCGCCCGAGCTCGTTCTACGGGCAGGGTGGCGCCACCAAGGTGGAGGTGTCGGGCGTCCTCGTCGACGAGGACGGCACCGACGTCGAGAACATGGTGCGCGAGGGGGACGTCTACGTGAGGCTCCCCGACGGGCGCGCCTACCGCTGCAAGGCGTCGGCGACCATCGACTGGGACTTCAGAAGGCTGCGCAACGTCTCGCTGTCCGGCGAGGAGGTGGCGCCGTGATCGACTGGGGCGCCTCGGGGCGCAGGGACTCCTACGAGCTTCGGCTCGTCGACCCGTTCACGCTCCAGGAGACCGGCGACACCGTGAACGCGGTCTGGGGCAAGTCGCAGCTCTCGTTCAACTACTACGGCGACAACGTCGCCACGGGCACGATCGTCACCGATAAGGACACGATAGACAAGCTGGTGCGCGTCTACCACACGGCGTCGGTCGGGGGCGACGAGGTGACCGAGGTGCTCGGCACCTTCTTCGCCGACTCGTCCACGGCCACGGCGAAGGCGCACTGCATCGAGCGCACGCACGCGTGCTACTCCACGCTCTACCGCCACAACGAGGACTCGTTCGTGTTCGACTTCGCGAGGGGCGCGGGCACGAACATCTTCGGCGAGATGCGCGACATCGTGGAGGCGGACGGAGGGCGCATCCGCTCGCTGCAGGGCGTGGACACGGGCAAGCAGCACACCGTCGACATCTGGTTCAACGTCGGCGACAACAAGGGGGACGCGCTGCGCACCATAGCGGGCTGGTGCGGCTGGGAGCTGGGGGTCGACCCGTACGGCTACGTGACCGTCGGCCCTTACACGCCGCCCCCGCAGAAGGCCGTGAAGTACGTTTTCGAGAACGGCGCGAACTGCACGTACCTCTCGGGCTACGACTTCTCGAACACGAACGCCGACGCTGTGAACCGCGTGCTCGCGTACTTCAGCCGCAACTCCAAGCAGGATGACGAGAGCAAGGACAACTACGACCCGTGGCCGCTGTCCGACTCCGCCTTCGTCGACCTGCCGGCGCGCAACGAGTTCTCCTACGAGAGGATAGGCCGCCACCGCACGAGCGTGCTCAAGGTCGGCGACGCGTGCAGCCACGACGACCTCGTCGCCCAGGCGCAGCGCGAGCTCGACGAGAACAGCGGGGCGTACTACAGCTTCCAGATAGAGCACGTCGGGATCCCGGGGCTCCGCGTCGGGGACGTGGTGCGCTACGTCAACACTCACGACGGGAGCTTCGACATCGACGTCGCCCTTATAGTCGCCGAGATGCAGATGGAGCTCGGCCCCGGGTGCAAGTGCAAGACGACTTTGAGGGAGGTGCAGTAGATGAAGATGAGCGAGATACAGGCCGCGCGCCTCATGCTCAACGGGCTCGGTCGCGGCGGCTCGCAGGACGCCTCGAGGCAGGCGAACGGCTACGGCTCGTCGACCCAGGCGCGCTACGGCACCGTCGTCTCGGTCAACGGCGACGGAACGGTCACCATCGAGCTAGACGGGGGCGGCGGCCAGGTCACCCTGCGAACCGACACCCCGCTCGCCGTCGGCGACCGCGTGACCATCGTCGTGCAGGGCGGCGTGTCCATGGTGTACGCGCTCTCGGAGACGAGCCGGCGCATCGACGCCTCGGTCGAGGAGGCCAAGAAGCAGTTCGCCGCCGACAAGGCGCGCATGGACGAGCACGACAAGGCCATGGAGCAGTACGAGAAGGACATGGCCGCCGCCAAGGACGAGCTGGCGGGCATGGACGGCAAGATAAGCGACGCCGTGAAGGAGGCCGTCTCGCAGATGGAGACGCCCGACGGCGGGAACCGCATCTACGCCTCCGCCTCCGAGCCCACGGCCCCCGACGGCGGCTTCCAGGCGGGCGATTTGTGGTACCAGACGAACAGCGACTCCCAAATCGCCGCCGTGAAGGTGTGGAACGGCTCGAAGTGGAACGATTACGACCTGGTCGCGAACAGCCTGCTCGTGGCGGGGTCGGTCGGCTCCACCCTCATAGAGGACGGCGCGGTGACGACCGCCAAGATCGCCGCCCAGGCCGTCACCGCCGACGAGATAGCGGCCAACACCATCACGGGCGCGGAGATACGAGCGGACTCCGTGGACGTGAACGAGATAGCCTCGGGCGACATCTACTGCAAGCGGCTGTCTGCGGTGAGCGGCACGGGGTACGTGGAGGTCAAGGACGGAACGGTGAGCATGTTCAGCTCGTCGAGCTCGAACCTGTTCAAGCTCGGCGTCGTCAACGGCTACGCCTCCATCCAGTCCGTCGGCAACCAGTTCATCGCGCTGCGCGGCAACAGCACCGCCTACGGGTGGCTCAAGGTGGGCAACGTCATCGACGTGAACGGCTCGGGCTCCGACTTCGGCATGAAGCGGACGGGCGGCGGCCAGGGAACCGGCTGGTACTACGCGTGGCACCAGCTCTACAGCAACTCGTCGGGCAACACGGGAACCGTGACGCTCTCGTACGGCGCGAACGGCTTCTCGGTGCTCGCCATCTTCTTCAAGGACAGCGACAACAACTGCGACGTCACGTTCGTGCGCATGCTATCGTCGACCATGTACGCCGACCTTGCGAGCTCCTACTACTCGTCGGGGTACGGCATGTACATGGAGTCGCGCACCGTGACGATAAGCGGGTCGAGCATCACCAACTACAGCAACCGCGGCGGTCGCGGGTTCATCAACGAAGGCGGATCGAGCTACAACGCGGCGAGCAACACGGGGCTCATCAAGATAGTCGCCGTCTACGGCCTGAAATTCTAGAGAGAGGGGGGACCCGCATGGCACTGAGCAAGGAAATCGAGCTACCGAGCGGGGTGGCGGTGCGCTACCACCGCGTCGTCTCGCTCAACTGCATCACGAACGTCGCGAACCTCGTGGAGGTGGCGAGCTACACGTCGGCCGCGAAGCGGGCGGAGGAGAAGAGGGCGCTCGAAGCGGGCGAGCCGATGGACGTGTTCATCGAGACAACCGTCTACGAGGCGCCCTACGACCAGGGCATGACCATCGAGTCGGCCTACGGGTACCTGAAGACCCTGCCCGAGTTCGAGGGCGCGTCGGACGTGCCCAAGGGCGGCGGGGCCGACCAGGGGGTGAGCGAGCAGTGAAGACCTACACGACCCCGACGGTCGTCATCGACGTGCCCGACGGCGCGCAGGCGCTAGCCGACGCGGAGCGCGTCATCGTGGCCGCGAGGGGGCGGCAGCTGATAGAGAAGGACGCCGCGAGCGTCGACGGGACGGCGGTCGCTGTGCCCTACACCCAGGCGGAGACGGCCGCCCTCGGGGCGGGGCTCGTCGAGTTCGAGGTGACCCTCAAGATGCCCGACGGGACGGTGGTCAAGACGGAGACCGCTGCCGCGCGGCTCAAGGAGGCCGTGCTGGGGAGGGAGGTGTGACGTGCTCGAAGCGAGAATCGCCGAGCAGCCGCGACCGCTCTCGGCGCGCATCCGCGGCGAGGGCGCGCTCAGCGCGGGGATCGGCGCGGCCTACGTCCCGGGCGGTTTGGACCAGCACCGCCCAGCCACGCGCGAGCTGATAGGCGAGGTGGTCGTGGGCGGCGGGCTGAACGTCGAGGAGGACGGGCTGCTGTCCGTGGCCGACTCGGTCGTCGCGGGCGACTACGCCACGGCGGCGAACAAGCCGCGCATCAACGGGAGGACGCTCGCGGGCGACGTGGCGCTCTCGGACATAGGCATCGAGTTCGCGACCGACGCGGACATACACGCGCTTTTCAACAAGTAAGCAAAGGAGAGGGAAGATATGGCAGATTCGAACGACAGGGCCGTGAAGGTCGGCCAGCTCGCCACCTTCAAGGCCGACCTGGACGACGTCTTCGTCGCGCAGGAGAACAAGACGGGGAGCACCACCGTCAAGAAGGTGCTCTCGGACAACAACCTCACGGACGCCCTGGTGAACAAGATCAACGCGGCGGGCGAGTCCAACTTCTCGGGAAAGTACGCCGACCTCACGGGCAAGCCCACCATCAACGGGCACGAGGTCGCGGGCGCGCTCACCCCCGCGGGGCTCGGCCTGGCGACCCCCGACGACGTGGCGACGGCAACGGCCGACATGGCCACGAACGCCTCGGTCGAGGCGAAGGGCTACCAGAACGCGAAGCAGGTGTCCGAGGCCGTGGCGGCGGGCACGAAGGGCATGGTCACCGAGGCCTCGCTCGCCCAGAAGGGCTACCAGGACGCCTCCCAGGTGAACACGGCGGTCTCCACCGCCACGAAGGGCATGGCCACGCAGTCGTGGGTGCAGGCCCAGGCCTACGACACCTCGTCCTCCGTCGACGGCAAGGTGTCGAAGGCGAAGGAGGACATGCAGAAGGCCATCGAGAACGCCGTAACCTCGGCGGTGAGGGCGAGCGGCAGCTGCGCGTTCGCCAAGCTCCCGACGCCCGCGAAGGGCATCCTCGGCAACCTCTACAACGTGACCGACGCCTTCACGACGACGGACGCGTTCGTGGAGGGCGCGGGCAACCGCTACCCCGTAGGCTCCAACGTCGTGTGCGTGCTCGTCGACGGCGCCTACAAGTGGGACGTGCAGGGCGGCTTCTTCGACCTCACGCCGTACATGCTCAAGACCGACATCGAGTTCGCGACGGACGACGACATCCACGCGATCTTCGCGTAAGGGGGTGGCCGCATGGCGACCTCCGATGAGAAAGTGGTGAAAGTCGGCAGGCTCAAGGCGTTCTGGGCCGACGCCCTCGCGAAATTGAGCGCGACGTTCGCCGCGAAGTCGCACGAACACGACGCGGCCACCAGGTCGGCCGCCGGCTTCATGTCCGCCGCCGACAAGGCGAAGCTCGACGGGCTGTCGGGCTCGGGCGGCTCCGACGACCTGCTGCTCGCGCTGCTCTCCGACACCCGCGAGCTGGAGGACCTCGCCGTCCAGGGCGGCGAGTTCGAGAACGCGGGCGAGGGCTGGAACACGTTCACGTTCCCCGAGCCGTTCGACGCGCCCCCGCTCGTCCTCGCGCAGTGCGATGGCTTCGGCGTGGAGGTCAAGGGCGTCACGGCCGAACACTTCCTGTACATGGTGACGCAGGCCACGTCGTCGAGCGGCAGCAGCAAGACGCTGTACTACGGCACCTCGTCGGCGTACAGGCTGAAGAACATCCTCTCGACGCAGAAGGGCGCGGGGACCAGCGGATGGACCGACGGCGGCTCGTTCACGGTGCTCACGTCGGCTGGCTCGAGCGGAACGTCGGGAGTGGCAGAGAAGGTCGCCGTCAGGTGGGCGGCAATCGAGAAGGGAGCTGAGTAAATGGACAAGAGCCAAACGGAGTACCTCGCGTGGCGCGCTGCGCTGAAGGGCAACTACCGCAAGGGGGTGCACGCCCTTCGGGGCATCCTCGCCTCGCCGTCGCAGTCCGCGCTGTTCGCCAAGAGCGCGCCGGCGGTGAGCCTGGTCGTCGACTTCGACGCGTCCAACGCCGACGGGAACGCCGCCGAGCTGTACAAGCTGCTTTGCGCGAGCGGAATCCCCGGCGAGTGCGCGGCGACCTACGTCGGCTCGGAGAGCGTCGCGGCGATGGCTGCCGACGCCTCGGCGATGAGCGCGCTTGCGCGCTCCTGCGACAACGCCAAGGGTCTCCTCGCCGCGTCCTCGACGGCCATGCAGGCGGTCGCCGCGTCGGACGCCGCGCTCGTCG